>OFMA01001891.1_pt1 | contig 12745 bp, 8 predicted proteins | sample 1541011 | NCBI WGS metagenome assembly OFMA01 (sample SAMN04209225, study PRJEB22552) | human gut metagenome | biome: gut; material: feces | host: Homo sapiens | place: USA: Oklahoma
TGACAAAGACGACGACAAAGACAAAACACCCGCAAAAACACCAGATGCTTTGAACGGTGAAGATCATTTCGATTACATCGTTGGTGACGCGGACGGCAGAGTTCATCCCGAACGCAACATCACTCGTGCGGAAGTGGCTTCCATCTTCTTCCGTTTGCTCAAAGACGATGTGAGAAGTGAAAATCTGACAGATCAGAATACATTTACAGATGTATCCGCAGACGCTTGGTACAATGTGGCTGTATCCACCATGTCCGATATGGATATTGTATTCGGCAGAACAGATTATCAGTTCGATCCCGACGCATATATCACCCGTGCGGAATTCGCAGCCATTGCGGCACGTTTTGACAGCGGCAGTTACAGCGGCGACGACCTGTTTACAGACATCGAAGGCCGCTGGGCAGCAGACCAGATCAATCGTGCGGCAGAAAAAGGCTGGATCACAGGCTATCCTGACGGTACATTCGGCCCCAATCGTTACATCACCCGCGCAGAAGCGGTGACTATGATTAACCGTGTACTGAATCGTATGCCCAAAGATAAAGACGCGCTGCACGAAGATATGAAAGTATTTGTGGACAACGCGGACACCAATGCATGGTACTATCTGGCAATCCAGGAAGCAACCAACAGCCATGAATACAAAAAGGACAAAGACGGCGTTTATGAAACATGGACAGACGTTTTGCCTGCTCGTGACTGGGCGCAGTATCTGAAACTGAACTAAATAGAAGGAAAAAAAGCGGTACCGCATGAGAAGCCGCTGTATAAGAAATGAAAGATGGCTGGAATCCTTACAACACAAAGGGTTCCAGCCATCGTATTTTTATCAGGATTTTATCAAAAAGCCCATGGAAACATGGGCTTTTTTTTATGAAAATGAAAAGAAGGGATGTTTTATAAAAATTTCACGGAAAAATCACAGAAGAAAGATAGTCAAAAATAAGATTGGCGTCACAGAAAAAGGTCTTTTTGATATTTCATGAAGATTTCACATAAAAATTACAAAAGCAAGATAGTTGAAAATTCTTCTGTATGTCTTAATGTTGAACAATGAGATATGACAGAAGGAGAGATAAAAGAATGTTAGAACTGAAAAACATCAAAAAATCTTATGACGGCGTAACAGTATTGAAAAATATTGATTTGACCATTTCCGATGGTGAGATCGTTTCCATTTTAGGCCCTTCCGGCTGTGGCAAGACCACATTGCTGAACCTGATTCTGGGTCTGACAGACGCGGACAGCGGCAAGATCATTTTTGACGGACAGGACATCACAAACGTGCCCATGGAAAAACGCGGCTTCAACATCGTATTTCAGGATTATGCCCTGTTTCCCAATCTCAATGTCATGCAGAACATTACTTACGGCTTGAAAAATACACCCAACATTTCCACACAGGAAGAAGTAAACGAACTGATCGAACTGCTGGGTCTGAAACCTCATCTGAACAAAAAAATCGACCAGCTTTCCGGCGGTCAGAAACAGAGAGTGGCTCTGGCAAGAACCATGGTGATGAAACCGAAGATCCTGCTGCTGGACGAACCCCTCAGCGCTTTGGACGGTGTCATCAAAGAATCCATCAAAGAAAAAATCAAACAGATCGCCAGAGATTACCATCTGACAACCATTATCGTTACCCACGATCCAGAAGAAGCGCTGACACTGTCCGATAAAGTGCTCATCGTTAACGATGGTTCCATCTCTCAGTATGGCGCACCCGAAGAAATCATTACAACACCTCAGAACGCATTTATTAAAGAATTCATCCTGAATCAGCTGGAAATCAAACGCAATAACATTTTTGCATTGTTCCATCAGGAAATCATGGCACAGGCGGTATAAATCATGGTAGTACGGAAAGAAAAAGAAATCAAAGTCATTTATGCCGTGACCATCTTACTGTTTGCGGCGTTTTTAGCGGTTCCCATCATCCGCCTGTTGGGAGAATCCTTTGTGCTGGATACAGGATGGGGCATGGAAAATTATACCGCTGTGCTGACAGGAAAAGGATTTGCAGAAGCATTCGGCAACAGCATCATCATTTCCCTGACCAGTGCGGTCATTTCCACAGTACTAGCGTTTTTCCTGGCGTACAGCATCCAATATACGAACTTAGGTGCGAAATATAAAAAGCTCATCCGCCTGCTGGCAGTGCTGCCCATGCTGCTGCCTACCATTACATACGGCTTTGCCATCATTTACTCCTTCGGGAAACAAGGGCTTTTGACAAAGCTCATCGGCACACAGCTGTTTGATATTTACGGTTTCGGCAGTCTGATTTTTGGCTATGTGATTTACACACTGCCCATTTCCTTCCTGCTGATCCTCAACACCATGGGGTATATCGACAAGAAATTCATGGTGGTTTCCAGGGTCATGGGGGACAACAGCATCACCACCTTTTTCCAAACAGTGTTCCGTCCGCTGCTGGGTACACTGGCGGCATCCATTGTACAGTGTTTCTTCCTCTGCTTTACGGATTACGGTATTCCCGCTCCCGTAGGGGGTAAATATGAAGTGGTGGCAACGGTGCTTTACAACGAAATGCTGGGCAGTATCCCGGATTTCCAGCAGGGGGCTGTGGTAGCCATGCTGATGCTGGTGCCTTCCATCATCAGTATCGTTCTTCTGCGGTATCTGGAACGGTATAACATCCGCTACAACAAGATCTCTGCCATTGAACTGCAGAAAAATCCCCTGAGGGATTGGTTCTGCGGCATCGTCTCCGGCATCATCCTGCTGGTGCTGGTATCCATCTTCCTGGTCATCTTCGTGGTGCCTTTTGTGGAAGAATGGCCCTACCAGACATCTTTTACACTGGAACATTTGCAGGCAGTCCTCAATGACAACAGCCTGACTATGGTATACAGAAACTCCATTTTCGTGGCGGTACTGACAGCGGTGCTGGGATTGATCATCACTTACGGCGCGGCGCTGGTAACGGCACGAAGCAGCATGAAACACCGCTGGAAAGGCATCATCACCAGCATTGCCCTCATCACAAACACCATTCCCGGTATGGTCATTGGTATTGCTTATATGCTGATTTTTTCCGGCACACCTTTGCAGAACACATTCTGGCTGATGATTCTCTGCAACGTGGTACACTTCTTCTCCACACCTTATCTGATGATGAAAAACTCCCTGGAAAAACTGAACAGCTCTTGGGAAACCACTGCATCTCTTATGGGTGACACCTGGATGAAGACCATTGTGCGAATCGTAACGCCCAATATGAAATCCACCATTCTGGAAGTATTCAGTTACTACTTCGTAAACGCCATGGTAACTGTCAGCGCGGTCATCTTTATCGCAGGCGCAAGAACCATGGTGCTGACTACAAAAATCAAGGAATTGCAGTATTACACAAAATTCAACGAAGTCTTTGTATTATCACTGTTTATCCTGGGAACCAATTTGATTGTGAAGGGTATTCTGGGTTATGCAATAAAAAGAGAAAACAAGAAAAAGGAGAAAGAACAATGAAACAGAAAAGAACTTTGGCATTACTGTTGACAGGGGTTATGACCCTTTCCGCACTGGCAATGACTGGCTGCGGCGGCACAGAAGAAACCGCAGAAGGCGGCGCAGCTTCCGGCGAACAGGTCATCATTTATTCCAACGCGGATGACGAGGCTGTGGAAGCCATGAAAGCAACACTGGACGCAAATGGTTATGCCAATCAGTATATGTTCCAGACATTCGGTACATCCGAACTGGGCGGCAAAGTGCTGGCAGAAGGCACCAACATCGAAGCAGACCTGATCACACTGAGCACATTTTATGTAGACAGCGCACAGGAACAGCAGAACATGTTCCAGGATCTGAATTTCACTTACAAACTGCTGGATGGCAGTGAAAAAACATACTGTGCACCCATCACATCTCAGGAAGGCGCCATCATCGTCAACACAGAAATGCTGGCAGAAAACAACCTGCCTATGCCTACTTGCCTGAAAGACCTGACAAATCCCGTTTACAAAGACATGATCTCTGTAACAGACATCAAGAGCTCTTCCACAGCATGGTTGCTGATTCAGGCGTTGGTAAGCGAATATGGTGAAGAAGGCGCAAAAGAAGTGCTGACAGGCATCTATGAAAACGCTGGCCCTCATATCGAAAGCTCCGGTTCTGCACCACTGAAAAAAGTACGTGCCGGTGAAGTTGCCATCGGTTTCGGTCTGCGTCAGCAGGCAGTTGCGGACAAAGCAGAAGGCCTGCCCATCGATTATGTTGATCCTACGGAAGGCAACTTCTCTCTGACAGAATCTGTTGCAGTGGTAGATAAAGGCGATGCAACAAACCCTCTGGCACAGGAAATGGCACAGTGCATCATTGGAAAAGGCAGAAGCGAACTGCAGAAATATTACCCTAAAGCACTGTATGAAGGTGAAACAACATCTTCCGAAAACGCATCCGCATATCCTAAGACATTTGCAGAACCTCTGACCGTAGAACTGCTGGAAAGCCATCAGGCACTGTCTGAAAGCTGCAAATAAGTAGCTAGAAAGTTGATAAAAGAAAGAATTTTGAAGGAGTATAGACATGTTACATTATAAATTACTGACACCCGGCCCTTTGACCACAACCGCAACCGTAAAACAGCAGATGATGGACGACCACTGCACATGGGATGAAGACTATAAGAAAATCACCCGCGCCATCCGTGAAAAACTGCTGGAACTGGCACATGTTTCCGAACCGGAATACACCACTGTTCTTATGCAGGGCAGCGGCACATTCGGTGTAGAATCCGTACTGACCAGCGTCATCGGCAAAGACGATGTACTGCTGATCTGTGACAACGGTGCATACGGCAAACGTATGGGCGACATTGCAAAACACGCAGGCATTTCCTACATCATGTACGATGAACCTTATGACCAGATGCCTTCTGCAGAAAAAGTGCCAAAACTGCTGGAAGAAAACCCTCAGGTGACACACGTTTCCATGGTACACAGCGAAACCACTTCCGGTATCCTCAATGACATCGCTTCTGTGGCAAAAGTTGTGAAGGCAGCAGGCAAGACCATGATCGTAGACGCCATGAGCAGCTTTGGCGGCGTAGACATCCCCGTAGGGGAATGGGGCATTGACTTCATCATCAGCAGCGCCAATAAATGCATTCAGGGTGTACCCGGTTTCTCCTTCATCATCTGCCGCACAGACAAACTCATGGAAAGCAAAGGCAAAGCAAGAAGCCTTTCTCTGGATCTGTATGACCAGTGGGAAACCATGCACAAAGACGGCAAATGGCGTTTCACTTCTCCCACTCATGTGGTGCTGGCATTCTGGCAGGCACTGAAAGAACTGGATGCGGAAGGCGGCATTCCCGCAAGACACGCACGCTATAAAAACAACAAGGATTATCTGGTAAAACACATGGGAGAAATGGGCTTCAAACCTTTCATCGAAGGGGAAGCGCGGGGCCCCATCATCACCACATTCTATTATCCTGAAAATACCCATTACGATTTCGGGGAAATGTATCAGTACATCAAAGACCGCGGCTATGCCATCTATCCCGGCAAGCTCACAGATGCGGAAACATTCCGTATCGGTCATATCGGTGAAATCTATGAGGAAGACATGGAAAAACTGTGTGAAATTTTCAGAAGTTATGTGGAGGAGAAAAAGGCATGAAATTCGACGGAATTATTTTTGACTGGGCTGGAACAACCGTAGACTATGGCAGCTTTGCACCTGTGCAGGCATTTGTGGAAGCATTTGAAGCATTTGGCATCACACCCACACTGGAAGAAGTACGCAAACCTATGGGTATGCTGAAAATTGACCACATCCGCACCATGCTTTCCATGGACAGAATCCATGATCTGTGGAAAGAAAAACAGGGCAGAGATTGGACAGAGGAAGATGTGCAGCATGTTTATGAAATCTTCGAAAAGAAGATCATGGAAATCCTCAGCCGTTTTGCGGAACCCAAGCCCTATGTGGTAGAAACCATCTAGAAACTGCGTGAAATGGGTCTGAAAATTGGCTCCACCACAGGCTATACCGATGAAATGATGGCAGTGGTGGTTCCCGGTGCGAAAGCAAAAGGTTATGAACCTGATTGCTGGTTCAGCCCTGACGCAGTAGGCAAATGCGGCAGACCTTACCCTTACATGATCTTCAAAAACATGGAAGCCCTGAAACTGCAGGATGTTTCCAGAGTCATGAAGGTAGGCGATACCGTATCTGACATCAAAGAAGGCAAAAACGCTGGCATGGTGTCCGTAGGCATCATCGAAGGCAGCTCCGTGCTGGGCCTGACACAGGCTGAATACGAAGGGTTGTCCAAAGAAGAAAAAGAAGCAGCAAACAAAAAAGCAGCAGAAACTTATTTCGCGGCTGGCGCTGATTATGTAGTACAGGACATCAGAGGCGTTTTGGAACTGGTTTCCTGCTGATAAATCATTAAAACACCCCTTTTCCACTTTTTGATAATCAGAAAGATATGCGCTGTAAAAGCGGTTATTCAGAAAATCTTTTCTCGTTTTCTGAATGAAACCGCGGCGCATATCTTTTTTTGTTGTCTGATAAGGATATTGACAGGAAAATGGGGAAATGATATGATGTCTTACAAAATTAGCGATTGCTAACAAAGTGGAGGTGGAAAGAAATTATGAAAAAAATGGTGTTGGCAGTCTGCTGTTGTGGCGCATTGCTGGGGGGCTGCGGTGACAGATATGAAGCCAAATCGGGATTGACGCCCTACAAAGAGGAGTTATTTGCCATGGATACCTACATGAATCTCTGCGCCTATGGAGAGCAGTCCCAAAAGGCTGTGGAGGCGGCAAGCGCGGAAATCCAGCGGCTGGATGAACTGCTGTCTGTTACCGGTGAAAGCGGCGATGTGTACCAGCTGAACCAGTTGGGGCAAAGACAGGTGGAGGCTGATACCCTTGCCGTTATTTCCAGAGCGGTGGATGTATCCAAGGAAACAGATGGACTTTTTGGCTGTACCATTACGCCGGTCATGAAGTTATGGGGGTTCCGTGATGGTAATTTCCGTGTGCCGTCACCGGAGGAATTGGCGGAACAGCTGGCAAAAGTAGATGGGTCTAAGGTGCGTATCGAAGGCAATACGGTAACACTGCTGGATGGCGTGACTGTGGATCTGGGAGCAATCGCCAAGGGCTATACCTCTCAGCGGATTATGGAAGTTTATCGGGAAAATGATGTTACTTCCGGCATTGTTTCTCTGGGCGGAAATGTGCAGACCTTAGGAAGAAAGCCAGATGGCAGCCTTTGGCGGGTGGCTTTGGAAGACCCTAGAAATTCCGAGGATTATTTCGGTATTTTGGATGTGGAAAACAAAGCGGTCATCACTTCCGGCGGATATCAGCGGAATTTTACGGAAAACGGCAAACTGTATCATCATATCATCGACCCAAGAACCGGTTATCCGGCGGAAAACGGCTTTATTTCCGTGACCATTGTCAGTGAGGATGGCACGCTGGCAGATGCTCTTTCTACGGCGCTTTTTATTATGGGGCCGGAAAAAGCGGAAGCATTCTGGAAGGAACATAAAGACTTGTTTGACGCGGTTATGATGACAGACGACGGAAAAATATTGATGACAAAAGGTTTGCGGGATATGTATACACCCAAAACGGCAGACCCTATGGTCTTATGGACATGAGCATTTAAAAAACGGCAGAAATGCCGTTTTTTTGTTGCAGGGAAAACTGTTGTTGACAAGAAATGTCTGACATGGTATATTGAATTCGCTGGTTAGCATATGCTAACTAAAGGGCGGAAATCGTTTTCCCAAACGGGGATGCATGGGGAAAACAGCATAGTTTATGTAAAAAGGAGAAGAGGAGTGATACAAACATGGGAAAAGAACACCAGAAAAGAGTCCTTGCGGCATTGATGGCAGCGTCCATTGCCATACCGACACCGGTGCTGGCGGCTTCGCCGGGGGACTTTTCGGATTTCCCAAACAACTGGGCAACCAATGCTTTGTCCTATACGGTTAGCAATGGCTTGCTGAGCGGGGACAGCGGAAAGATTCGTGCCAATGACACATTGAAACGGGCAGAAATGGCAGCGATTCTCAATCGTCTTGCCGGTGCAGTGAAAGGGGCTTCACTTACCGGCTATACAGACGTGCCCGCCACAGCTTGGTACTATGACGATATGGCAAAAGCAGTGCAGATGGGCACATTTGCGGGGGATGGCGGCATGCTGCGGCCGGAAGCGCCCATCACCAGACAGGAAGTTTTTGCGGTGCTGGCGAGATTTTATTGCCTGGATCAGTCCAATACCGATGTTTTGCAGCAGTATGCAGACAACAGCCAGATTGCGCCTTGGGCAAAAGGTGCTGTGGCAGCCATGGTTCAGGCTGGATATATCCATGGCAATGAAGGGAAGCTCAGTCCCCTTGCGCCCATTACCAGAGCGGAATTTTCTCAGGTGCTTTACCAATTGGCAGGAAACATCGCTGAAGACGGAAAAACGGCAGATGCCAATATGGAAGGCAATCTCATTGTGCGTAAAAGCGACGCCTCTTTGAGCAATGTGACCGTTAAAGGGGATTTGGTTATTGCCGACGGCGCGCAGCGTGTGAAACTGGATAATGTGAAAGTGGAAGGCAGAATTCTTGTCCGCGGCGGCGCCGATGGCGTGGAATTTTCCAAAACCACCGCCGGAAAAGGGGTTCTGGCAGTGAATCCCAATCAGGCTAATTTCACCGCAGCAAACAGTTCTTTGGGAGATGTGACGCTTTCCAGCGACACCAAGTTATCCGGTGATTTTGATAAGGTGCAGATTTCCAACCCTTTGTCCCTGACAGTGGAAAAGGGGAAAATCGGCGCTGTACAGGTGCAGGCTGGTGCGGAAAACGCCAAAATCCAGGTGGAAAAAGATGGAACGGTATCCAAGGTGGAAGCCAAGGCCAAAGGAACCCAAATCAGCGGTGCAGGCAGTGTAGGCGAAGTCCATGCCGGCGGAGACCAAGTGCAGGTTTTTACGGAAAATACAAAAGTCACCACTGGGGACAATGTTTCCGGCGTGCAGGCTGGCGGAAAAGAAGTTCAGCCCAAAACCACTGTGACCACAGACCAGAAAAGTGCGGAAGAAGAACTTCCCGTGAGAAAGAAGAAACATTCCTCCGGCAGTTCCAGTGGTTCTTCCGAGAAAAAGCAGAGCGGTGTTCTGGCAGATGGCGTATGGTATGGCACTGGTACAGACAGCTTGTATTACCAGGCGAAAGGGCCAGACATTGTCCGCGTTGTTGTGAAAGATGGACAGGTTTCTGCGGCATACAGCGAAAAGCACATTGAGGACGAAAGTTTCGAAAGAGGACAGAATGTGCTGAACCATGTAAAGGGTATCTGAAATGCAGAAGATGTGGATAAGCTGGAAGCGCAGCTTCGCCAGAAAACAGGAGCGGCTTATGACGCGGTATCCGGCGCCACGGAAACAGCCAAAGGCCACTTGAGCGCACTGAAAAACGCTGTCCTTCGTGCGGAAAAATACAGTTCCGATCAGGTGAAACAGAATGTGCAGTGGTTCGATTTTGAGAAAAAGCCCAAGGCGAACATGAACTTTGGTGAAAAACTGGATCTGACCGGTACTGTGCTGAAAGTGCATCTTGCGGATGGACAGACAAAATCCGTACCCTTTGACAAGATTTCCGAATATGGAATTACCACCAATATTGAAAATGGTACGGTCATTACGAAAGATACACCGGGTGTCAACCAGTATGGCGCCTTGCAGGTACAGTTCCGCCAGAATGATGGCTTGATTGTGATGCCTGCCAAAGTGGTGGCCTCCAAAAAGACCATGAGAAAAGCGCCCACCCATTTGATGATTACATTTGCCGATGGCAAAACACAGAAGATGGAGCTGGATGAAAACGAATTCAATTACAGCATCAAAGCCGAAGGCAAGATCAAGGATATCAAGGTTTATGACAATGACCGCCTGCTGACAGAGGCTGTTTATCATGAGGAATATAACGACTGGGAAGCGTTCCTTGGGGAAGTTTCTCCCGGTGAAGGCTTTACAGGATGGAAATACAATACCTACTATATTTCCATCGACAACCAGACAGACGATTCTGCCGTGGCATCCTTTACGCTGGATACAGAACTGCTCCAGACCGTATATGGCGTGGGATACAAGCTGGATCTGAGTCTGCTGAATATCAATCTGGTAACGGAAAAAGGCAGCAAACAGCGAAAAGAAGGCTGGGATGCCTGCAAAGCAAAAGGCTTTACAGCAGAACCCGATCAGGATTATATCTTCACCAAAGAAGATGCCCAGAAGGGAACAAAGACCATCCAGATTAAGAATAATGGTGTGACACAGTCCTTCGATGTGCAGGTCATTGATTACGAAAAACAGATTCCTGCAAAAATCGAGTTGTCCTCTAAAACAGGAGAACCCATCCAGACTATCACCATTCCCGGTGAAAAATGGAAAAATGCCCAGGGTATGTATTCCCTCTACAATGTGAAAATGCCGGAAACATATCAGAAATGGGAAAAAGACACCTTCACCATTAAGGTATCTAATGCCGCAGGGAAAGCACTTTCTGACTATACGGTGAAAAAAGCCATTGACGGCAAAGCGCTGGAACTGACATTCCCCCACTACACAGAATACGATTCCTATGGCGGTTATGTACGTCTGCTCTTTGATTTTTCCGGTAAGACAGAGCCGGCACAGCCAGAAGGGGAAATCGCTGAATGGTACGGTACAGCCACATGGGGACGCTATTACCCTGACAGAGGTCCCAACGTGGTGAAAGTGACAGTAAAAGACGGCGTCATCACTGGTGCGGAATCCATCAAGTATACAGATGATACCAAATACCTTTACACAGGCGGGGAAAATATCCTGAAAAAAGCCGTAGGTCTGTCTGATTTGTCCAGTCTTTCCAAAGCGCTGACAGAGAAAAAAGGCGATGCTTTTGACGCGGTCAGCGGTGCCACAGAAACGGCAAAAGGCCATCTCAGCGCCATGGAAAACGCTTTGGCAAAGGCAAAACAGTATAGTCTGGATCAGAAAGACCAGCAGATCGCATGGATGGAATTTAAGGTAAAACCTGCTTTGACTGCGAAATTTAATATGCCTCTGGATCTGAGTCAGACAGAATTGACACTGCATATGACAGATGGCAAGGAGAAAACAGTACCTTTCAACCAGCTGCAGGAATACGATATCGTTACAAATTATCAAAACGGCGATACCATCACCAAGCAGACAGAAGGCATGAAAAATGGCAGATTGCTGGTGAAATTCACCCATGAACTTTCTCAAACCACCATCCCTGTAAGCATTGCTTTCTTTGATGAAGTGAAACAGAAATCTCCTACACATATTCTGGTGACCATGGAGGACGATAAAACCCAGAAGATTCAGCTGGAGGAAAATAAATTCCGTTATCGTCTGGAAACAGAAGGCTCTATCAAAGCCATGGCCATTTATGACAATGACAATAAACTGGCAGACGGCGTTTTTGAAGATGGCTATAATTCCTGGAAATTTGCATTGAAAGGCGTTGCTGTCGGAGATGACTATACAGGCTGGAAATTCGAAAATTATTTTGTAGACCTGGATACATCTGCTGATACATCCGCCGTGGCATCCTTTACACTGGATACCAGCCTGGTGCCGAAGCAGTATGCCGTTGGCGAAGCTTTACAGCTGGATAATCTGAATATTTCCCTAAAAACAGAAAAAGGCAGTTCCCAGCGTCTGAACGGATGGGCGGAATGCCGCAACAGAGGTTTTGCCGCATCTGTGGAAAATGGTCACCGCTTTACAGCGAAAGAAGCGGGCAAACAGACAATCACCATTTCTGTGGGAGATCACCAGCAGACATTCCAGGTGGAAGTGAAAGATTACGCTTCCCAGATTCCTGCGAAAGTGGAACTTTATGACAGCGCCAAGGACACATTGCTCAAGACCATCACCGTAGAAGATCGGGAATGGAAAAAAGACAAAGGCTGTGTCACAAAGACAGGCATTGAACTGCCGGATACATACAAAACTTGGAATGTGGCTACATTCAAAGTCAAAGTATATAACAGAGAAAATGAGATTATCAAAGACGAAGTCTACAAAGTAGGACAGGATTATTATAAAGAAGCTTTGGAAATTGACTTCCCTCACTATCAGGAATATTACGGAGAAGGCGGTTATCTGAAGATGTATTTCTCCTTCCAGAAAACAACGGAAGGCCCCACAGAAGACCCCAATGCCACTGGGGAAGGCAGTGCGAAAGTAGGCAGCTTTGGATACGATGCCAAAGTGACTGTGACTTATAACAAAAAGACAAAAGAAATCGTATCTGTCACAGATAACGGAACAGAAGCAGGCGGCAACGATTCTTTCTGGCAGAAAGCGGCGGCGATGTTTGAGAAATTCAAAGGCAAAACAGCAAAAGATATTGATAGCATTGATGCCATTGCAAGTGCTACCGTTTCCAGTGACGCCATCAAAGAAGCAGTGAAAAAAGCCCTTGGGGAAGAAACAGAGGAAACAGGTACCGCGGAAGCAACAGAAACTGCGGAAGGCAGCAAAACTGTAAGTCCCTTCGGTTATGATGCCAAAGTGTCCGTTGTATTTAATAAAGAGACTGGAGAAATCGTATCTGTCACAGATAATGGCACAGAAGCAGGCAGCAATGATTCCTTCTGGGAGAAAGCTGCGGCAATGTTCGAGAAATTCAAAGGCAAAACAGCAAAAGATATTGATAGCATTGATGCCATTGCAA
>OFMA01001907.1_pt1 | contig 12669 bp, 10 predicted proteins | sample 1541011 | NCBI WGS metagenome assembly OFMA01 (sample SAMN04209225, study PRJEB22552) | human gut metagenome | biome: gut; material: feces | host: Homo sapiens | place: USA: Oklahoma
CCATTCGGGAAGCAATGAAAAGTGCTGAACCGGAAGCAATAGCTTTTTGGAAAGCAGTTGCACCGGACGGAAAAGAGCCGCCGATAGAAAAGGTCATAGCAATGATTGCATTGAATGTTAATTATAGAATGTACAATTGAGGTGCTTCGGCATCTCTTTTTTAGTATTCTTTAAAAGAGTCGTATTAGGTGTTTGTAAAAAGTGACACCTTAGTGTCTGAAAGGTTACATTTCTGCCTGAAATCTTGAAATGCCTGAAAATTTAATATATAATGTTAAATGACTAACTGTAACGAAGAAGAATTATAAGATGAAGAGGTGTTACTGATGAAGATATGCTATAACAAACTTCAAAAACTTATGATTGACAATCAAATGAAAAGACAGGATTTAATGCGTGCAGCCGAAATTACATCATACGTTGCAACGAAGATAAATAAGAATGAGCCAGTATCTCTTGAAGTACTGATGAGGATATGTCAGGTATTTCACTGTGACATCGGAGATATATGCGAAGTTATGTTGGACGAGTAATAAAAAGTTATGTATTATGGTTCGCTTGATTTTATAGGAGGATATGTTAATGGCATCGAGTAATAATGCAAATATCGGATTTGAAAAACAGATTTGGGACGCAGCGTGTGTCCTTTGGGGACATATTCCCGCAGCAGAATACAGAAAGGTTATCGTAGGTCTTATTTTCCTGCGTTACATATCAAGTGCGTTTGAAAAGCGTTATCAAGAGCTTGTTGCAGAAGGCGACGGCTTTGAAGATGACAGAGACGCCTATGTTGAGGACAATATTTTCTTCGTACCGGAGGACGCTCGTTGGAGCAAAATTGCTTCATCTGCTCATACTCCTGAAATCGGTACGGTTATCGATGATGCTATGAGAGCCATTGAAAAAGAAAATACAACTCTTAAAAATGTATTGCCTAAGAATTATGCAAGCCCTGATTTGGACAAGCGTGTTTTGGGTGATGTTGTCGACCTGTTCACTAATATGGATATGGGCGACACCGAGGAAAGCAAAGACTTGCTCGGCAGAACTTATGAGTATTGTATTCAGCAGTTTGCCGCTTACGAAGGTGTTAAGGGCGGTGAGTTCTACACGCCTGCAAGTATTGTTAAAACCATTGTTGCTATCTTAAAGCCATTCAAAAACTGCCGTGTATATGACCCTTGCTGCGGTTCGGGAGGCATGTTCGTACAGAGTGCAAAGTTCATTCAGGCTCACAGCGGTAAGCGTGGCGAAATCGCCGTTTACGGTCAGGAGTCCAACGCTGACACTTGGAAAATGGCAAAAATGAATATGGCTATTCGAGGTATTGACGCCGATTTCGGCCCGTATCAGGCAGATACATTTTTCAATGATTTGCATAAGACTTTGAAAGCAGATTTTATTATGGCAAATCCGCCTTTCAACCTCTCTAACTGGGGACAGGAAAAACTCAAAGACGATGTCCGTTGGAAATACGGCACACCGCCTGCCGGCAATGCCAACTATGCATGGATTCAGCATATGATACACCACCTTGCACCTAACGGAAAAATCGGTCTTGTGCTTGCAAACGGTGCTTTATCCTCTCAGTCAAGCGGCGAGGGAGAAATCAGAAAGAACATTATTCAGGCTGACCTTGTGGAAGGTATCGTCGCTCTGCCGACTCAGTTGTTTTACAGCGTTACCATTCCTGTTACCCTTTGGTTTATTACAAAGAATAAAAAGCAAAAAGGCAAGACTTTATTTATTGACGCTCGCAAAATGGGTTATATGGTTGACCGTAAGCACAGAGATTTTACCGATGAGGACATTCAAAAGCTGGCAGATACATTTACGGCGTTCCAAGAAGGAACGCTTGAAGATGTAAAAGGTTTCTGCGCAGTTGCCGATTTGCAGGAAATCGAAAAGCAGGACTTCATTCTGACACCGGGCAGATATGTGGGTATTGAAGAAGCCCCGGACGACGGCGAACCCTTTGAAGAAAAGATGACCCGCCTTACTTCTGAGCTTTCGAAGATGTTTGCAAAGTCTCACGAGTTGGAGGACGAAATCCGCAAGAAACTGGGGGCGATTGGGTATGAAGTGTAAGCTTTCTGATATTTGCAGTTTTCGCAAAGGAAAAGTAGAAGTAGAAAATCTAAATGCGAAAAACTATATATCAACCGAAAATATGTTGCCAAATAAGTGTGGAATTACTGAAGCAAGCTCTTTACCGACAGTTTCTTTAACACAGGAATATAATAGCGGTGATGTCCTTGTTTCTAATATTCGCCCTTATTTCAAAAAAATTTGGCAAGCCGAATATGATGGCGGTTGTTCAAACGATGTATTAGTCTTTGTTCCAAAACCTAATACAGATAAAGATTTCTTGTATTATGTACTTGCGGATGATGATTTCTTTACATATTCTATGGCGACATCAAAGGGAACGAAAATGCCACGAGGAGACAAAACCTCAATAATGCAATACGAAGTTCCTCTGATTGATTTGCAGGTGCAAAAGAAAATCGCAAGTGTTTTGAAGGCATTGGACGAGAGAATTAAACTTAATAATGAGATAAACAATAATTTAGCGGCTTAAATCTCGATGTTAGAAACATCAAGTTCACCTGACATAAGGCGAGGAAGCAGAGAATCTCTCAATAGTGAAAGCATTTGGTTTGAAAGATAATTTTGCTCAATAGCTTTCCTTATGGGTGACAATAAGTCCTCCAATGCATTCATTGTTGGCAGAGCGAACATAGGAAACAGTAACAAGGGAATATTTTTAACATTTAAAGCGCCCATTATTGTTCCTTCATCAGTGTTCTTCATTATCTCCCTGCGAATGTGAGGTGATAGCAAGGCTGTGATAAGATATGAGTAAAAGGGTTTATCATTCCTTAATCTTATACAAGTCATATTTCTGCCCATAGCTGCGTGTGTACCATTAGGAGCTTGTGATACGGCTCCTATCCTACCAACATTGGTTATTACACAATCACCTTCGACTATTTCACACTTGCGAGTCCAGTTTTCATAATCGGACTTGGAGATATAATACTTTGATGAAAGGTCAAGAAAACCACTATCTGTAATATTGTTTAGCTGTAATAGCTGATATGTCGTACCGTTAACAGCCTTCGGTTTTTTGGAATGAAGGCAATCAATGATTTCTGCCATATCACCGAGGGGAGACAGTACATAAGGGTATTTGCACATAAATTCCGCAAAGATGGCTTGTGATTGCTCAGCTAAATTATTGTTTAGCATATAACATACCCATAACTTCCGTGGGTGGCGGAAGTTAATATCGGGGGACTTCCGCCCCATAGTCGTTCTCTAAGAATAAAAAGGAGAATTGACTGTGAAACAAGACTTAATCAAAGATGTTATTCAGGGAATGTTACCTTACCTGAACAACGCACAAAATGAAAAATTGCAAGAGGTGTTGAAATACACCCTTGCAAATTATGAGGTAACGGAAAATCAAAGCAAAGAGAAATACTCGGAGCTAAACTTCGTAGAACTGTTCCTATCGGCAAAGCGAATTGAGGGCTGCTCCGAGAAATCTCTTAAATACTACAAGGCAACTATCGAAGCTATGCTCTGTGAACTTAAAAAAGATGTCAAACACATAGTTACAGACGACATCAGAGGATACCTGACGGAATATCAGGAAAAGAAGAAATCAAGCAAGGTAACGATAGACAATATCCGCCGTATTCTCTCCAGCTTCTTCTCTTGGTTAGAGGATGAGGATTACATACTGAAAAGTCCGGTAAGACGCATACACAGGGTAAAAACCGGCACGAATATCAAGGAGACATACTCCGATGAAGCGTTAGAGCTTATGAGGGATAATTGCTCAGAGCTTCGAGACTTAGCGATTATTGATATGCTTGCGTCAACGGGTATGCGTGTTGGCGAAATGGTACTGCTTAATCGAAATGATATTGATTTCAACGAGAGAGAATGTATCGTGTTCGGTAAAGGCAGTAAGGAACGAGTAGTCTATTTTGACGCTCGCACAAAGATACATTTGCAGAATTACTTGGATAGCAGAACGGACGATAATCCGGCATTGTTTGTATCGCTGAAATCGCCTCATAAAAGGTTAAAAATCGGCGGTGTTGAGGTTCGTCTTAGAGAATTTGGAAAACAATTAGGGCTTAACAAGGTACACCCGCATAAGTTCAGGCGTACACTTGCAACTATGGCAATAGATAAAGGAATGCCCATTGAGCAATTGCAACAGCTCTTGGGACATAGAAAGATAGATACGACCTTGCAGTATGCAATGGTCAAGCAGAGCAATGTTAAAATTGCTCATCGAAAATATATCGGATAGAGAGGAAAACGAACATGGCTGAATGGATTGAGTGCAAAATATCTGACATTGGTACGGTTGTTGGTGGGGCTACTCCATCGACAAAGAAACCTGAGAATTATGAAAATGGAACTATTGCTTGGATAACACCGAAAGATTTATCTACATTCACCGGACGCTATATTCAGTGTGGCGAAAGAAACATTACCGAAATAGGATTGAAAAGCTGTTCTACGCAGTTGCTTCCAAAGGATACCGTATTGTTTTCTTCAAGAGCGCCTATTGGATATGTGGCTATCGCCGCAAACGAGGTGTGTACTAATCAGGGATTTAAGAGTGTTGTCCCAAATGAAAATACCGACCCTCTTTTCTTATATTATTTGCTTAAATACAACAAGGATAAAATTGAAGGTATGGGAAGCGGAACAACATTCAAAGAGGTATCAGGAAACACAATGAAAAATATTGTTGTTTCTGTTCCAACAGATAAGAAAGTGCAAGAGAGAATATCCTCTATGCTCGGTTCTATTGATGATAAAATTGAGGAAAACGAGAGAATAAACAATAATTTAGAGCAGCAAATTTCTGCTTTGTTTATAAATATGTTTGGCTTCAACATTGATAATCTTGTTGATAACAAATTCAGTTTAGGTGACCTTGTTGAAAGCGTTGACAATAGAGGAAAAACTCCACCACTTTCTGACAAGCCTACATCATATCCTATCATTGATGTTAAAGCATTATCTGGCGATATAAGAATTGTTGATTATAACAATTGCACTAAATATGTAGATGAAGAAACATACAATAATTGGTTTAGAAGCGGACACCCTAAACAATACGATATTCTTATTTCTACTGTAGGAAGCTTAGCAGAAATGAAAATCTTTCTTGGTGATATAGGTTGTATTGCTCAAAATGTTGTGGGCTTCAGAAGCAAAGGTGTCTCTCCATTATATTTGTACCAATACTTAAATTATATTAAAAGCGATTTAGTTGCATATAATATTGGCTCTGTTCAACCAAGTATAAAGGTTACACATATAATCAAGCATCCAATTTATGTTGCTCCACAAGATGAATTGGACAAGTTTGATAGCGTGGCTCGAAGCATTACTGAAAAAATCTTTGCAAATTGTCAAGAAAACGAAAGCTTGAAACTATTGCGAGACACACTTTTGCCAAAGTTAATGTCCGGTGAACTTGATGTCTCCGACATCGACCTTTAAGCAGCTAAATTATTGTTTATAAGGATAGGAGGGTTAGAAGTGAATAGGTTTGATAATGAAGATAAGATAATATCTCAATTTCAGGAAGTCAACGACAATGAGGTTATGTTTGCAACTCAGTCTGAGACGATTGAAGCTGTTTATTCTTCAATTCATACAGAAGCCTTATGGAAAAACTGGATAAATAGTTCCGGCAAGTCTGACCCGCCACCTGATTACTATTCGCCAAAAGACGAGCTGATGATGGATGTTATGCGAGTTGACGACCACGCTTTTGTAGATAAAAAAGGGAAAATTCAAAATCCGACAAACGCCGGAGAAAGCAAGCTTTATAAAGAGCTTAAAGAAAGCGGCATACAAGAAATCTTCCCTAATGCAGAACTTATAGTTAATGCCAAAACACTTTTGCCGTCAGAGCAAGACCATAACTATTTGTTCTACAAGTCAAACTTTGAACGAATAGTTTCCGAACATATAAAAAAGCTTCCGCTTTACCAAAGTAACCACGTCGGTTACAAAACCGTTTTGTTCGTTATGGATGAGTCCTCTGCGTATCTTCAATGTGAAAGCAATAAGCCGAATATGGATAAAGTACACGAAGGCGAAATGATAGCAGGAAAACCACACTTGTTCTTTTGGGATGAAAACTTCGTAAATGTCTTTTTACATAGCGGTATTGATTACTTGATTTGGTATGCACCATATAAACTGCTTAGAACATCACAAGGAATTTTTGAACTTCCTAAGGTTGTGATGTTTGACTGTAAAACCGGAAACTACGACAATTTAATTAAGTATAACGAAGAAAGAATATGCAGCTCCGAGCTGTAAAAAAAGGAGAAACGAAAATGCCGGGATTATATACCGAAGCCGATTATGAGAATTCAGTAATCGAGCTGTTCAGAAATGATTTGGGATACGAGTACGCATACGGTCCCGATATAGAAAGGGACGTTTACAGTCCACTATATGAGGAGATTTTAATTGACTCTCTGTATCGTTTGAATAGAGAACTGCCTGATGACGCAATTCAGGACGCCTTATTCAAGCTCAAAAATTTTGAAAACGGGGAGCTTGTGCAGAAAAATGCTGTCTTTATGGACTATCTGCAAAACGGCATTCCTGTTAGATTTTTTGTCAGCGGTGAGGAACACTCCTCTATCGTCTATCTTGTTGACTACAAAAATCCCGACAATAACTCCTTTATTGTAGCAAATCAATGGACATTTATTGAAAATAGCAATAAACGCCCTGATGTAATTCTCTTTTTGAACGGCTTGCCGGTTGTATTGGTCGAGCTTAAATCTCCGTCCCGTGAAGAAACGGACGCTTCCGAAGCGTACAGGCAGCTCCGTAACTATATGATTGAGATTCCGTCAATGTTCATTTACAACGCAATTTGCGTAATGAGCGACCAGTTGACCTCTAAAGCGGGTACGATCACCTCCGGTGAAGACCGCTTTATGGAGTGGAAAACAAAAGACGGCGACTATGAAAACACGCAGTATGCACAGTTTGATACTTTCTTTGAGGGTATGTTCCAAAAGGCACGACTGCTTGATATAATCAAAAACTTTATTTGCTTTTCTAACGAGGGTATCAACTCGTTTAAGATACTTGCAGGGTATCATCAATACTTTGCAGTCAGAAAAGCGATTGAATCCACAAAGCACGCTACCGTTACCGACGGTAAGGGCGGTGTGTTTTGGCACACCCAAGGCAGCGGAAAGTCGCTGTCTATGGTGTTCTATGCTCATTTGTTGCAAGAAGCGTTGGACAGCCCGACGATTGTTGTTATCACAGACAGAAACGACCTTGACGACCAGCTTTACGGTCAGTTTGCAAAGTGCAAAGACTTTTTAAGGCAAGAACCAATGCACGCCGAAAGCAGAGAGAATTTGAAATCTCTCCTTGCCGGCAGACAGGCAAACGGTATTATTTTTACCACTATGCAAAAGTTCGAGGAGGCTCACGAAGCGTTATCCGAACGCCACAATATCGTTGTTATGGCAGACGAAGCACACCGTGGACAATATGGACTGACCGAAACCGTGGACGCTAAAACCGGTAAGGTTAAAATCGGTACGGCTCGTGTTATCCGCAACACCTTGCCTAACGCTACATATATCGGCTTTACAGGCACGCCTATTTCTTCTAAAGACCGCAGCACCCGTGAGGTGTTCGGTGACTATATCGACATTTACGATATGACTCAGGCTGTAGAGGACGGAGCAACCCGCCCGGTTTATTACGAAAGCCGTGTAATTAAGCTCAATCTCGATGAAGCAACGCTACGGATGATTGACACCGAGTATGATATTATGTCCGCCAATGCCGATGAAGAAGTTATCGAAAAGAGCAAGCGTGAACTCGGTCAGATGGAAGCAATCCTCGGCAATGATAACACCATCAATTCACTTGTAAGCGATATACTCGACCACTACGAGAACAACAGAGAAAACCTGTTGACAGGTAAAGCAATGATTGTTGCTTACTCTCGCCCTATCGCTATGAAAATTTACAAGCGTATTTTAGAGCTGCGCCCTGCTTGGACGGAAAAAGTTGCGGTTGTAATGACTTCCGGCAACAACGACCCGGAAGAATGGCGTGAGATAATCGGCAACAAGCACCACAAGGACGAGCTTGCAAAGAAATTCAAAGATAACAACAGTCCGCTTAAAATCGCAATCGTTGTAGATATGTGGCTCACAGGCTTTGATGTGCCGTCCCTTGCCACTATGTATGTTTACAAGCCTATGTCGGGACATAATCTAATGCAGGCTATTGCCCGTGTAAACCGTGTATTCCGTGACAAAGAGGGCGGTCTTGTTGTTGACTATGTGGGTATTGCAACAGCACTTAAAAAGGCTATGAACGATTACACCGCCCGTGATAAAAAGAATTACGGCGATACCGATGTTGCAAAGGTTGCATTCCCGAAATTCCAAGAGAAGCTGTCCGTTTGCCGTGATAAGTTCCACGGATTTGATTATTTTAAGTTCCAAACCGGCACAGACCTTGAAAGGTCTAAGACTATTAGTGGCGCTGTCAACTTCATTATGGGCAGAGAAAAAATTGACGATAAGGACTCGTTCGTAAAAGAAGCGCTTATGCTTCATCAGGCATTGTCCCTCTGTTCCTCTATGGTTGATGAGGACGACCGTATCGAAGCAGCGTTCTTTGAGTCTGTGCGTGTACTTGTTTTAAGGCTTGCCAATACAGGTGTCGGCAAAAAAATATCCTTGCCCGAAATGAACGCAAGGATTAACGAACTCTTAAAACAGAGTATCAAGAGTGAAGGTGTTATCAACCTTTTCTCGGACATTAAAGAAGAATTCTCCCTCTTTGACCCGAAGTTTCTGCAAGAAGTTGCGAATATGAAAGAAAAGAACCTTGCCGTCGAGCTTTTGAAAAAGTTGATTGCAGAGCAGGTTTCTGTTTACCGCAGGACAAATGTGGTTAAATCCGAAAAGTTCAGCGAGATTATGCAGCGTTCGCTCAATGCATATTTGAACGGTATGCTGACCAATGAAGAAGTCATTGAAGAAATGCTAAAACTTGCAAAGCAGATTGCGGCAGCGCAAAAAGAGGGCGACCAACTCGGACTTACAGCCGATGAGCTTGCATTCTACGATGCCCTCACAAAGCCGCAGGCAATCAAAGACTTCTACGAAAATGACGAACTTATAGCCATTACAAAAGAGCTTGCAGATACTCTCCGCAGAAATAAAACGATTGACTGGCAAAAGCGTGAGTCTGCAAGAGCAAAAATGCGTATGCTCATTAAGAAACTTTTGAAAAAGCATAAATACCCGCCGGAGGGTATGGACGACGCAGTTCAAACGGTTATGACCCAATGCGAACTTTGGACGGATAATATGATGGAAGCGTAGGTTGATGGAGAATAAATATGGACAAGAGATTTCAATGGACAGAATTTTATATGGAGTTGGCTTCTGCCCTACTTCCTTACAAAAACAATAGAAGTGACTTGATTGCTAAACTCAAAACTATCTTTGCTGATGCCGGAATGAATTTTCCGTTTAAGGAAAGAGGAAAAGAAGTATATGAGGACATCTGCCCGTTTACCGTTTTCGGCTCGTTTAATAAGGGCATAACAAATGCAAATCGTATTGCTTTGTTGGAACAATTCGCAAAGCAATTTTCGATTAAGGCGGCTGTGCCGACAGAGTTTGACGGTATTCCGGTAGTAATGAATTTAAGTGCGTGGTTCTTTGCGTATAAAGAAAATCGTGGAGAACACGACATAGATAACCTTTGGGATTTGCTTGAAAAAGCAATAGCATATTCCGATGAAGCCTCCACAGATAATAAAAATGCTTTCATTGCTGCCTATGACACAGTTACAAAGCAGAAAATGATTAAGTGGAATATTACGATGGGACTTTATTGGGCAAGACCATATACATTCATCAATTTGGACTCTACCAACAGAGCTTTTATTACGGATGTGGACAATATGCCCCATTATTTTACAACCATATTCTCTGATATAAATAAAGGATTACCCAACGGAAGAAACTATTTGTTTATGTGCGAGCAGGCAAAGAACGCTCTTAATCAGAAAGAATATGAGTATCACAGTTTCCCCGAACTGTCTTATTATGCTTGGAAAAGCAACCAATCGGGCAAAACAGAAGAAACCACGACAACCACAGTTGATTCAAATATAAAAGAAACGAATTATTGGATTTACTCTCCCGGTGACAACGCTTCAATGTGGGACGAGTTCTATAAATTCAGCATAATGGGTATCGGTTGGGACGATGTTACAGACCTTAAAGGATTTTCTTCAAAAGAGGAAATCAAAGAGTATATGAAAAAGGTTTACGACCCAAGTTACTCCTACAAAAACAACGCTCATTGCCTTTGGCAGTTTGCAAATGAAATTAAAGTCGGCGATGTGATTTTCGTCAAAAAAGGAATGCATAAAATTATCGGAAAAGGCATTGTAACATCCGATTATATCTATGATACCTCAAGAAGCACATACAAGCACATTAGAAAAGTTGACTGGCAAAACAAAGGCGAATGGGAACATCCCGGTCAAGCAGTTATGAAAACGCTCACCAACATATCGGCTTATCCCGATTATGTTCAAAAGCTGCTTGCTCTGTTTGCGGAAGATATTTCTGAGGAAGTATCGGAACAAAAGGAAATCAAGTATCCGTTGTATTCAAAAGATGATTTCCTGAATGAAGTCTATATGGATGAGGATACATATAACACGCTTACGGAATTGCTTGAAGCAAAATACAATGTTATTCTACAAGGCGCACCCGGCGTAGGTAAGACTTTTGCAGCAAAGAGGCTTGCTTACTCTATTATGGGACAGAAAGACACCAGCCGTGTAGCAATGGTACAGTTTCATCAAAGCTACTCTTACGAAGATTTCATTCAAGGATACAGACCGTCAAAAGACGGCTTTGAACTTGAAAACGGGACATTCTATAAGTTTTGCAAAGAAGCGGAAGAAGATAATGAACGCCCCTATTTCTTTATTATTGATGAAATCAACCGTGGTAATTTGAGCAAAATTCTCGGTGAACTTATGATGTTAATCGAGAAAGATAAACGTGGCGAAAAAATCAAACTGCTTTATTCTAATGAATGGTTTACTGTACCTCAGAATGTCAGAATTATAGGTATGATGAACACCGCTGACAGAAGCCTTGCATTAATGGATTATGCGTTGAGAAGAAGATTTGCTTTCTTTGATTTCGCACCAGCGTTTCCTTCGGAAGGTTTCAAGAACTATTTGGCGGAAAAGAATTCTCCAAAATTAGAAAGCCTAATAACTGCTGTCGAGTCATTGAATAACACTATTTCTGCTGATGAGTCATTGGGAGATGGTTTCAGAATCGGTCACAGCTATTTCTGTACCGATGGAGAAATTACTGATGAATGGCTCAAATCCGTTGTGGAATATGAAGTAATACCGCTTATCAAAGAATATTGGTTTGACGAGCCGACAAAAGTTAGAGATTGGTCTGCTACTTTAAGGAGTGCAATTAAATGATTCGCATACAGAACATATACTATATGCTTTCCTATGCGTTTCAGGTTCTCAACGAAGATGGCTATAAGCAGGTTGCTACCGAAGAATTTGAAAATGCAGCCGAACTATGTGCTGCCATATTGATAAAAGGTGTTTCTTCTCAGCTAAAACGAGGATTGGGCAAAGAGTATATTGTTCAAACGGAGGAATTATCTTCATTAAGGGGTAAAATTGATATTTCTGCTTCGGTAAAAGAGCAAACTATGCTGAGAAAACGCCTTGTCTGCAACTATGATGAGTTTTCGGTCAATTCATATATGAATAGAATTATCCGAACAACAATGGACACGCTCGTAAGAAGCAATATCAGCAAGGATAGAAAAAAGCAACTTCGTAAACTCCTCATTTATTTTGCAGAAGTCGAACCTTTGAATCGTGAGAGCATAAATTGGAAGCTTCAATTTAATAAGAATAATCAAACCTATCAGATGTTGATTTCGATTTGTTATCTGATACTCAAAGGCTTGCTTCAAACAACTTCTGACGGAAGCACAAAGTTAATGGACTTCCTTGATGAGCAGCGTATGTGCAGGCTTTATGAGAAGTTCATTCTTGAATACTACCGTAAGGAACACCCTGAAATTCGGGCGTCAGCGTCTCAAATTCCTTGGGATACCGACGATGATTACAGAGAAATGCTCCCTGTTATGCAAAGCGATATTATGCTTAAAAGCGGAGATAAAACTTTGGTAATTGATGCAAAATACTATGCTCATACCACGCAAAGTCAGTACAATACAAATACGCTACATTCTGGAAATTTGTATCAGATATTTACTTATGTGAAAAATCTTGATACAAGCAACTCCGGTAATGTTGCTGGAATGTTATTATATGCCAAAACGGATGAGATTGTGTTGCCAAATAATGATTATAAAATGGGTGGAAATCAAATATCAGTAAAAACACTGGATTTGGACTGTGAATTTGCAGAAATAAAGAGGCAGTTAGATGATATAGTACAAAGATATTTTGATTGTTCCTAATTATGGGCAGGATATTCGCAAAATTTACAAGGTCTGTTATGAAACTAAAATAACAGACCGAAAAGA
>OFMA01001909.1_pt1 | contig 12661 bp, 16 predicted proteins | sample 1541011 | NCBI WGS metagenome assembly OFMA01 (sample SAMN04209225, study PRJEB22552) | human gut metagenome | biome: gut; material: feces | host: Homo sapiens | place: USA: Oklahoma
CTGACCATGAGCAGGGCAACCTCCTGTCGCAGGAGTGTCTGCAAAATCTCAGCGAATGTCTGCTTAAATTCCGCGTCCAGCCCCTTGGTGGGCTCGTCCAGCAACAGGATTTCCGGTCCCAGCAGGAGCACCTTTGCCAGAGCCGCCCGCTGCTGTTCGCCGCCGGACAGGTCGTAAGGGTGCCGGTCGAGCAGTTCCTCCAGACGGCACAACCGCACCGCCCAAGCGATCCGCTCCTCCTGCGCCTTTCTGGAGAAAGCCCGGCCCTTGAGAATCTCAATGAGGTCCTCCCGGACGCTTTTCTTCACAAAAAGAACCTGGGGATTCTGCGGCAGCACACCTACCCTCCCAACCAGCTTCACCTCCCCCCGGTAAGGCTTCTGGAGTCCGGACAGCAGCTTCAGGCTGGTGGTCTTTCCGGTGCCGTTGCCGCCCAGTGCATGGTAGCTCTCGTACAGGTGCTCGATGTTTTTCAGCCCGCTGGCATCAATGGTGCCCTTTTGGATGTACCGGTCACACTCCTGGTAGAGCCGGTCGTGCAGCACCGAGAGCACACCCTCTTTAAGGGCTGCGCTCTCGGCTTCACGGTCTCGCAGCCGCTTGGCAAGGCTGCGGTAAGCGGCAGTCAAGAGCCCGCCCAGGGCGGTAAAAATCAGCTCGATGAAATGCTCAAGAATAAACTGCATCGGTATCACCCCCTCCACCGGCTTTTTTCGGGCCGGGTATCAATATGTACCCAGCCGCCTGCCCTGCCCGCCTTGGGCGGATACACCCCGATGCCGCCCCGGTCCGGCAGCAGGGTCTCGGCATAGGCCGCCACCGTATCCGGTCCCACACCTGCAATCTTAAAGTCTGCCGCCCTTCCATACAGGTGCTGGCTGTAAGCAGCGCCGCCGCAGGCTTTGTTGTGGGCCGGGGTGCGGTATCCGCTAGTGATGATCATCGGTTTGCCAAAGTGCTCCCGGATTTTTTGCAGGATGCTCACCAGCTCCTCGTCTACAAAGACGGGGTCGCTGCCATCCCTGCACCTAAATTCCCGCACCCGAAAATGCGGACTGAGCTGCTTGTAGCCCTCTTTTGAGAGCGAGTACGCCTGGATCGCCATAGCGCACCTCCTTACTTTACTGTGTGATCTCCTCAAAACCGGCCTTGACCAGGATGTCCCGCACTTTGTCTTTCAGCAGCCGGGGGCAGCGCTTGTAAAGGGCCTTTGCCTCCTCCACGGTCTCAGCGGTCATGATCTCCTGTGCCCATAACATTGCCATCATAAGTACCAACCTTTCTATTTTTAAAAATTTAAGCATAAACGATTTCTGAGATTTCCAGCATGCATTGTGTCAGCAGCTCATTTTTTCTCTCCATTTCTGCCAGCTGCTCTGCCACGGTAGGAGCTGCTGGTGCAGGCTCCGGCATAAGTCCGTCCTCTACCACCTCATAGCAGTCCGATTTGTCTGCAATCGTCCAGAGGGTCTCTCCGGGGCGGCAGCCAGCGTTGTGGTCATTCACTGCTGTGGCAGCTTGTGCATAAGCGTTGCACTGCTCCTGCGTTTCCACAGGTTTTGGGATACGGTGTCCAAGTGCGATCATAGTATCCCTCCTTACTTCCAGCGGCCAACGGCAATGTAGCTGTATTCGTTGCCGTAGCCCGTCTCGAAACCTGTGGTCGATTTCTTGGTGACTTTGACGCCGTGATCGCTTGAGTGATCATCGACGATTCCAACAACGAGCGACGTAGTAGTAGAGAAAGGCATAGGAAAGGTTACTTTTCCACCACCGCCAAAAGGGTGAGTGCCCCAGCACCGCTGTGTTCCATCTACTTCGCGTTGCCAGCCATTGCCGCTACTCCCCACTGCGGATGTACCCGCAGGCCCAGCAGGCCCCTGCGGACCCGTTGCACCTCTCGGACCCTGCGGTCCTTGAGGGCCAGTAGCACCAGTCGCACCTCTCGGACCCTGGATACCTTGCGGTCCCTGTGGACCGGTATCACCCTTGTCGCCTTTGGGCCCTTGAATACCTTGGGGGCCGGGTACTCCTTGCGGCCCCGGGTCACCCTTGGGTCCCTGCGCTCCCTGTGGACCGGTATCGCCCTTTGGCCCCTGCACGCCCTGCGGCCCTGGGTCGCCCTTGTCGCCTTTAAAAGCACCGCTGTCAGCGGCTTCCTTTACCGCTGCCTTTGCCGCCGATGCTGCATTTGCGGCGCTCGCTGCCGCCGCCTGCTCACTGGCCTTGGCGGCGCTGGCGCTATTGGCCGCAGCTGCCTGTGCGCTTGCGCTGGCTGTCTCGCTGGTTTTGGCGGCCTGCTGGCTTTTAGCCGCCTGCCCTGCGCTGGCAAAGGACGCCGTTTCGCTGGTCTTCGCTGCCTGCTCGCTGGCCTTGGCGGCCTGCTGGCTGTTTGCTGCTTGCGCTGCACTGGCTGCTGCGGCGGTCTCACTGGCCTTGGCGGCCTTAGCGCTGGCGGTGGCGCTCTCCTCCAGTGCTGCGACCTTTGCCCGGGCCTCGGCCTGGAGTTGCGCTGTGGGGATGCCGGTAACACTGTCCCGCATCAGCCCGCAGAGGGCCTCATCCGCGCGGGTGTCGGTGATCTGCCCTGCCGAGATGCTGGTGGACCCGCCGGGGCGGGTGATCTGCGCCAGGCACAGGTCATACACACGGGCGCTGCGGGTCAGCTCCGGCGGTGTGCTGGTGCCTACAGCGCCCTGCAGCACCTGGATGCGGCTGCCCCGTGTAGCGGCGTCAAAGCGCAGGACCACCCGGTCGATGCGGCCCCGGGAGCCATCGGCCACGGGCATCTCCAGGGTGGTGGCGGTGCGCATCTGGATGCTGTACCCCACCCAGCGTGCCGGGTGGACCCATGCCTGGCCTGCGCTGACAGTGATCCTCATCCCGCCTGCCGGGGTCACGGCAAAGTCCGCCTCCGAAGAGTAAACGCCGCTGGTTCGTGTAGCACAGTAGCCCGCAGCATCTGCCGCGTCGTAGGTGATGCCGTCCAGCGGGTAGGTGGTGATTTGTGTATCTGGCATAGGACTCCTCCTCAGTATTTCGTCCACACCGGTGTGCCCAGCCGGGTGGTGCAGGTAGTACGGTCCGCTTGGCTTTGCAGGATGACGGCGGCCACTCGGACGGTGGCCCGGTACCCCATTTCCGGGATCTGTACCCGCAGCACATCGCCGGGGTGCAGGCCCTCGTCCTCGGGGTCAAACTCGATCACGCCGGTGCGCAGCTGCTCCAGCAGTTTTTTGCCGCCTCGGTCTGCCAGCCGGGTCAGGTAGCTGGCGCTCTGAGCGGTCTCTCCCTTTTTCTCGTCCGGCTGGACATCTCTTGCGTCCACATAGATCTCCCGCCGGGCAGAGCCGGTCGCCGCGGTGTCGCCCACCGTCACGGTAGCCCGGTCCTCGCCCTCGCCTGCGCCCTGCACGATGGCCACGTTGGCATAGTCGGTATCGGCAAAGCGCCAGCCCAGGCTGGTCAGGGTGCCCCAGGCGGTGCTGTACCGGTGGTTGGGGTCGGCGGTCGGTCGGTAGACCTCAAAAAGCAGCTTTTTGCTGCGGCCTTTGCCCGTCAGCCGTATCCGGAAGCCCAGGTCACAGGCGGCGGCGATGGTCTCGCAGTACTCAAAGACCGAGCCGCTGCTGGTGCGCTTGTCGAATCGGGTATCAAAGCCACCGGCCTGACCCAGCTCCAGCCGGGGCCATGGGGCCATATCTGCCACCAGCTGCCGCATGGCGGCCTCTGCAGGCTGGTCCTTGATGATCGTGGTGGATACCCGTCTGGTCAGCAGCCAGGTGGCTGCAAAGCCGGAGCAGACAAATGGTGCATCTTGGTCCTGCTGGCTGCGGTCACAGATGCGCATAGGCAAATCGCTGTCCGATCGTTTCAGCCACCGCCCCTCACGCAGCAGAGACAGGTTTTCCGGTGTAGGTCTCACCTCCAGCGTAAAGCGGCCCATGGTACGGTATGCGTCCTCCCAATACAGGCTGACCCATACATCCACCCAGCCTACCCGGACGAGGGTGTCCTCCTCTAAAACATCGATGTGCATGGTATCACCTCCGGCAGCAAGCCTGTGTCCATCGGGTAAAAGCTCACTGCGGCTTGCAGATGCTCTACGCCGGTCTGTGCATCCAGCTTGAGCAGGTTGTCACCGGCAGCCAGCTCCAGCAGGTCGCTGTCCTCGTCCAGGGCACTGAAAAGATTGCTCTCTACTCCGGCCCGGATGAGCTTGACGGCCAGACGGTCGGTAGTGGAGCGGTAGACCTCGATGCGGTCATCGGGCTGCAGCTCAAAGTCAAAGGCCAGCTGCTGCCCGGTAAGCACATTAAAAATGCGGGGATTTTTGGCCGGGAGCAAACAGGTCAGCGTGGCCGTAAAGGGCACCGGGAGGGCGCCGGGGTTGCGGACGTTGACAAAAGTGCCGCCCTGGGCCTGGCTGTACTGGTGCGTGTCGTAGCAGACCGGGAAGCGGAAGCTGGGCACAAACCCGCCCAGCAGATACGCCTGCTCCTGGATGCTGTACCAGTGGGGCTTGGGGCAGTAAAGCATCATTTCAAAGCGGGGGTACGGCTCTACCTGGGCCAGATAGGGGGTCTTTGCGACCACGAACCGGGTAAAAGCCTGGTCGCCAAAGTAGAGGGTGCCGGAGGTAAAGTAGGGCAGGCTGCGCAGCAGCAGCTGGGCAGCGTCGTCCCGGCCAGGGCCCCAAAAGCAGCCGGAGAGAGTACGGGACACCCCGCCTACGCTCTGCCGCTCTACCGTGGTGCCTAGCTGCCCCAGGCTCTGGGCGGTCTGCAGGTCCACGTCCACACCGGTCAGCGGGTCCAGCGTGTAGGGGGCATTGTAGTCCCACCCTAGGTGCAGTGTGACCCCGGCATCGGTCACGATCATAAGATGGTCATTGCGCATGCGGTCCTCCTTACCGGCCTTGAGCTTTGGCCCGGTCGGCCTCCCAGCGGGCTTCCCGCATCAGGTCGGCGGCGGTCTGGGCCTTGGAGTAGATGTTCTGGGTGATGTTGGTGGTCTGTTTGTGGTAGCCCGCTGCGGCCTGGGCGATCTGGGCAGACCCGCTGGCGGCCACCGTGCTGCTTACGGCCATGTTGTCCGACAGTACCAGGCTGTCTGCCTGCCGCATCATCTCGGTCAGCTTGGCATTTGCCTGCTCCAGTGCAGCGGTATTATCCTGGAGAGCGTCTCCCAGCGCATCTTCGCCCGGTGATGGGGGCGGGGTGTCGGTGTCTGGTTTTTCCGGGGTCTCCGGCTTATCCGGCTTGGGCAGCGGCTTTTTGGCGATGTCCTCCAGTGTGGTATCTACCTTTTGCACGATGCCATCCACAGAGGTGGTGACCTTGGTAAAGCTGCGTTCCACTCCATCCACCAGCTTTGTGCCGGTCTCGGTGATGATCTTGGTGACCTTTGTGGTCAAGTTGCCCGCCTCGTCTCGCAGGGTCTCCGTGATAGTCTTGGTCGTGGTTTTGGTCCCGTCCGCTCCTGTGATAGTGGAGATATCCGTATCTGTGGCGACCACGGACGTCTTGCCGCCGGAGCTTGCAGCTCCGGAGCCACCCCCGCCGCCTCCACCAGGGTTGCTGGACGGCTTCCCCTTGCCGATATTGGCGACAATGGCGGCGATGGCTGCACCCAGAGCAACTGCGGCGCCAGCGATGACGAGGCCCGCCGGGATGCCAAAGATCGTAGCGCTGAGGGCGGTGCTGATGGCCGTCAGCAGGCCCTGTACCGCAGCACCGATGCTGCCGATCAGGGTGCCGACGGCGGTGTAGATGGCGGGAAATGCACTGATCAAGCCGCCATTCAGGGCAGCCGAGATGGCTTGGGCGGCGGCGCTCAGAGGGCCTTTGAGGGCCTCCCAGGTGGATTGCAGAGCGGCGCCCAGCTCCTTGGTGCGCAGCAGCACATCCCCAAAGCCGGAGGTGATGCCGTCATACAGCTGACGGCCCAAGTCCCAGGCTGCCTGGGCCAGGTCTGTCTGCATCTCGCCCAGGGCGGCGTTGAGCTGCTGCACAAGCCCAAGCGCAAAGGTTTCGATCTGGCTCTGCTGATCGGCGGTCAGGCCCGCATACAGCGTCCCTGCTACCCACTGGCCGATGCCCAGCCAGTCGCCCTGCTGGACCGCCTGCATCAGGCTGTCCACTGTGCCCAGCACGCCGGTATCCATTTCGGCTTTCAGCGCCTTCCATAGCCCGTCCAGGCTGGTGGCTGCGCTGTCTTGGATGCTCTGGGTCACCGCCTCGGTGCCATCAGCAGCGATGGTCCGTACCGTTTCCACCGTCCGTGTCACGCCGTCCTTGACTGTGGTCTCGGTATTGGCAACGGACTTCACCACTGCGTCGGCGGCGTTTTTTGCTGCGGCTGCGGTTTTTCCGGCGTTGCCGGTGATGGTAGTGGCAGCTTCTGTGGAGGCAGCCGCAGCGGCCTCGGCAGCAGCTTTTTCTTTTTGCGATTGCCGTACTCGTTCTTCGTGGAGCTGTTTGCGCTTCTGGGCAGCTTTGTCCATTTTGGCCTGGTTATAGCCGTCCATGGAGTCGTTATAGGCAGCATTGTAAGCCTGTTTTGCTGCCTCAAATCCATTTTTCAGGTTGGATAAAGCTGCCGCCGCACCCTTGAGCTTTGCGACCAGTTCGTTGATCCAATCCACCACCGCACCGATGGCGGTCCGTGCTTTGTCCTTGATCCAGTCAAAGGCGCTGTCTACTGCGTTGCGGAAGGTCTCGCTGGTATGATACGCCGTTACAAAGCCGGCTGCCAGAGCGGCCAATGCGGAGACCAACAACCCTACAGGGTTGGCGTTAATGACCGCATTGAGGGCTGCCTGCGCCAATTTAAGGCCCGTTGCTCCCGTTGCAGCGGCTTTGTGGGCAGCTGTCATGGCAGCGGTATACGTGGTATGAGCGATCGTTGCTGCTGTGGTAAGGGCCAGGTAGCCTTTGTAGGCTACAAAAGCCGTACCTGCAGCGGTCACTACGGAGGCAAGGTTACCAAGGGTATCCTTGAGCTGAGACATCTTTTCTTCGTCGTCCAGAAAAGAAACAGCTGCTTCATTTACTTTGACGACCAGCTCTCCCAAGGCTTCAAACAGACCGCCGGTCAGTTCTCCGGTCAGCGCACTGACGTTGTCTTTCAGTGTGGACATCCGGCCGCTGAAAGTCTGGCTGGCTTCCAGCATGCCATTGTAGAACTGCCCGCCCTGGCTGGTGGCAGACGCAACCGCAGATTCCAGCTCAGCAAAGCTGACTTTGCCGTCTGAAATTCGCTTGTACAGATCAGCCATGCTTTCGCCGGTAGCGGTGCAGATCTGATTCAGCGGATTGAAACCAGCGTCTATCATCATATTCACGTTTTCCAACGTGACTTTTTGAGCACTGGACATCTTACCGTAAGCTCGTACCAGGGTCTGGAGCTTATCCGCATTGCCCAGCGAGATGTCTCCAAGCTGCTGCAGCACACCGGTCGTGTCGTCCGCTGCAATTCCAAACTGCAAAAGGGTTTGGGTCCCGTCGGTCAGATCATCCAGTGAAAATGGCGTGGAGGCTGCCATTTTGCGGATCTCTGCCAGCTTTGCTGCCGCCTGCTCCTCACTGCCAAGCATCACCTTGAAGTTGGTCAGATAGCTTTGCATAGAAGCATTGTACTCCAAGCCGCTCTTCACAACATTGGAAAGCTCGGATGCAGCTTTTTTGGCAAAGTCTGCGATCATCTGCCCGGCGGCTACGGTCCACTTGCTGGTGCTTTTTTCTGCCGGGTCGCTATTAAGCCTTACCTCACCGGTGATGCTGAAATCTGCCACTGTGTCCACCTCTCTTTGAGCGCGGGCACAATGGGCACAGGCTTAGATCTTTATTTCAACTTCCCGGCGACAGGCCGGGTTTTTGCACTTGCACCACAGTCCCTGGGCTGTGGCTCTTGGGGACGCCCATACCGGCAGGGCGCGCCCGCAAAAGGGGCAAGGGACCGGGGCACGGTCAGTGCCGCCGGAGCCGGGCCAGAAAGGCATCTTCATGCTGCTGGATGGTCTGGGCAATCGGTGCGCCTCCTTTCAGCTCTGGGGGCAGGGCGAAACGCTGCCGCTGCTGTTCGTAGTATCGGCGCTGATAGTCCGGCATCTCGGTCAGATCGGCTGTGCGCCAGCCAATGATGCGGCTGAAAAGGCAGGTGTCCGGCAGCCCGCCCAGCAGCGCCCGGAACCGCCACCAGTGCATGGTAGAGGCGGTCAGGTCGATACCATACGCCTGCTGAAACGCAGCAAGGATGTAGCTGCTGTCCTCAGCGTAATCAAATGCGGGGCCAGAAGGCCCGCCCGCCTCCGCAGCGTCCTCTTCCTGCCGCCGGGGCAGCCCCGCTGCATAAAAGCGCAGCAGGGCGGCGTATGCATCCGGCAGCTGCGCCGTGGTGATGGGGCGTTTGTAAAACGCCCGGCAGATCTGCTGAGCAAAGGTCAGCGGGTCTTGCTGGGTCTCCCCGCGGGCATGGGCGTTGGCGAGCCGTATCATGAGCCGGTAGTCCGGGTCGATCACCCGGCCCTCCCACACCTGCGGCAGCGGGGCGGACAGAAGGTCAATCATTTTCCAGTGCCGCAAGCTGCGCCAGCAGCTCCTGGCGGCGGGCGGCTTTGCTTGCCTGCGCCCCAGCCGGCTTAAACGCAACCGCTCTGCGCTGTTCACGGTTCATGGGAGATACCCCGTACTTGGTGAGCAAAGAGTCCAAAGCGCCGCGGTCTGCTTTGATGCCCTCGACCATAGAGTCTACGGCCTGCATCGCTTTGCCAAGGTCGTTATCATCCAGCCCCAAAAGCTGAGCGGCATCCTGGCCCAGTACATCCGTGATGTACTGTACGAAGATCCGGCAGGAAGCACGAACCACCTCCAGGGGATTGGCCGTTTTATCCTGCTGCAGCTGGGCAAAAGCCTGCTGCATTTGCTCCCCGGCGTATTCCATGCGCTCCAGATCCTTCGCATTCAGCGCGCTGAAAGCAAATTCTTGTCCACAGACAGTGATCATAGTAGTCTCCTATTCAAAAAGGGCCCCACCGGAGTGGGGCTTTATTGGGTTGGTCGGATAGGGGTCAGCCCGCAGAGTAGGTATACTCTACCGGGGTGCCGATGGCCTTGGCGTCGGCGGCGAAGGTGGCGGCACTGCCAGCAGCTCCGCCCACGTCGCTGGTAAGGATCAGGGCGCAGCTGCCCTGCTCACCCTTGCCGGTGCGCAGGGAAAAATAGATGTAAGGGACGATCACATCGCTGCCGGAGCCATACTTGATCTTGTGGCTCAGCAAAAAGTCCTGGAAAGCGTCGCCCACACAGCGGTTGCCGCTGATGGCCAGAGTGCGCTGCACAGCGCCCTTGGTAGTGACGGGGCCGGTACGGATAAACGTGTCATCCGAGGTGGCTGCGTTAAGGCTGCCAGCGTGCTCCTTGATGTGGTCTGCGCAGACGATCCAGTCACTGGGCTTGGTCTGCTTGGCGGCATCGGTCTGGATGGCGAGGATAAAATCATCCGCAGTCTCGACGCCCTTGTATTCAGGGTTCGGCGTGATGCCGGACTTGGTGACGGTTTCAGTTACGGTCATACAAAGCTCCTTTCGCTTTGAGTTATCAGTTAGGCTGATAGTAGGTCAGGCGCAGCTGCATCTGCATCCGGCAGCTGCCTGCGCTGCTGGTGACGATGTAGCCGGTGGAGGTGACGGCCACCCCAAGCGCTTGCTTTTTGCCGGGCAGCTGGGGTAAATGCCGCTGGCGGTTTTGGGCTGTGACCCAGTCGGTCAGCTGCTCAAAAAATCCGCTGTTTGCTACAGCCAGCACATCCTGCTCCCCGTACTGACGACGGGATAAAAAGAGAAAATTCCGGGCCATGTCCTGGCCGGAAAAATAGGTGGCCAGCACGGGGTCGCAAGGGCTGTCCTCAATGGAAAATTCGGCTACCGGTTCCGGAGACAGTCCGGAGATGCGGAAAGCGGCCCCATTTTCTGCCTGCTCTTGTGCGATCAGAGGACAGGTCTTGAGCCATTCCCGCAGGGCGGTGATGATAGGGGTCATAAGTGTCCCATCCCTCCCCAGAAGGTCGTGACGGCCCGCGCACCATAAAGGGCAAGGTGCTCCCCGATGTCCGCCAGTGCACGCTGGCCCCAGTAGCTGCCCCGGAGTCCGGTGTCTCCCCGCAGATCTGTGCCCTGTTCATGCAGGTAGTACTGTTTGCGGGCATAGGGGGTGTTATAGACCAAAAGGCCCTCATCGTACTTGGATGCCAGGTTCACGCTGTTCTTCATGGTGCCGGTGTCAAAGGGCACATAGCTGTCGATCCGCTTGGCCGCTTCCTGTGCAAGGGCATACTGTGCCTTTTGCAGGGCGGCGGTCTTTTCGGCGCCGAAGTCCGGCCGCCACGACAGCTGCATCTGGATGCCGTCGGTCCGATACCGGAACCCATCCGGCGGGTCAAACGTTGGTTTTGCAGATGGGGCAACGGGCCCAAACGGGATCATTTCGCTCATGGTGTCAGCTCCCCTCTACATGAAAATGCGGCAGCAGCGGTTCTCGGTTGTCGGAAACCGCCGCCACCGTACAGCAGATGTGCGTTTTCTCGAGGGCGGCATACTCGGCCTCGGTCAGGCTGCGGACAGCGCCGCAGATGAGCTTGCCGCCCCGCTTGAGTGTCCAGTGTGCGGCCTTTTCCTCGGACGGGAGCTTTGCCCAAAGAGGATAGGGCAGATATCCAGAGAGGGGCGGCAGGCGGATGTGTACCACCCGCCGGGGGTCTCCCTTTGCGGTATCTTGCTTCTCTCTCCAGCTGCACCCGGGGATAATGTGGCAGATGGGCCGGTCGGTCTCGGTGGCAGTGTCGTGGATGAGGTTGATTACAGTGATGGCAGTCTGCATCAGCCACACCCCCGGTACAGCAGGCCGTGGGGGTCGGACCCCAACGCAGCGGCAAGGATGCCCCGGGCCTCTGCCGCTATCCGCTCGGAAAAAGCCCCGGCGGCAAAGGTGATCGAGTAGCCATCGTTGGATACGCCGGAGACCCCGGGCAGAGCACAGGCGCTCTGTGCGGCGTTCATTGCCTCAATGATCTGGACACAAGCGTCCGACAGCAGGGCAGCGCAGTCGGCACAGAGCTTGGCGTGGGGTTCAGCCCGGCCAAAGGTATGCCGGTCCAGGAGCTTGGATGCCCGGAGGCACAGCGGCCCAAAGGCTGCTTCATCCAGCGCACCGCCTGCCGCCTGGTACTGGGCGTAGGTGCAGTAGAGCATAGGAGCCTCCTTATGCCTTCTTCTTCACCAAAATGGTCTTGGCCTTGGTGACCTTGTGGGCGTAGACTTTGCGGCCCTGTACGGCCACGGCGCCGATATACTCACCGGAGCCAGCCAGATCCTGTACATGGACCGGCACCTGCCACTCCTCGACACGTGCAAACCAGTTGGGGTGTCCGGCGATGTACTCCACATTCTCGCCCAGGGTGGAGTCCTCAAACACAGTGTAGCCTGCGATCCGGCCAACAGCGCCGGACTGGACCACGGCGTCGCCCAGATCAGAGGCCTTGATGAACTCAGGGGACTTCAGCAGCAGACCGTAGGTCTCGGGGGATACCAGCAGCCAGCGTCCTTCTGTGGGGACGTTTTCTACCGACTGCTTGGTGCGAGCATCCACGATGTTTGCATAGATCGTCTTTTCGGTCAGGGCGGTGGTGTCCTCCAGGGCAGTGCCAGCAGTGGTCAGCTCGGCAGAGCCGTCCGAATCGATCTGCAGCGCCAGGGAGTACCCAGCGCTGTCCAGCCGGTCGGCCACCAGGTTGCCGGGGACGCTCTCAGCATCAAAGCCGTCAATGATCTCATTGACAGCCTTGTCCTTGTTGATGGTCACGGTCAGATAGGTGGTGTCGCCGTGGGTCTTGGTAGCACCGGACTGCTTGTCGTAGTCATTGACCACCACCTCCGTATCACGGACCGGCACCTTGACAGCGCCAGCTTTGGGGCTGCCTTCGTAACGGTTGTTGCAGATAACGCCGACCTTCTTCACCAGGGTCTTGCGCAGCTTTGCGTCCACCAGGTTGGAATAACGTTCCTGTGCGGTATGTGCCATAAGGGTTCCTTTCTATCAATCGATCGTAATGTCCGGATTCATCGTCTTAAAAGCAGCGGTAACAGGGTCAGTATCTCCGGCAGGCGGGGTGCCATGGGCGGCGCCGCTGGAGACCCTGACCGATCCACCTTCTTCCGGCTCCCCAAAAGCCCAGGGGTTTGCCTTTGCGGCTTCGTCCAGCGCCTTGGCGATGTCGGCAGTACGGTCGGCAGAGCCTTTCAGGCCGTCCACGTCCAGCAGGGCACGCACCGCCTTGACGCTGCGGCCCTTGGCCCCCAGGATAGCGGTGTCCAGGGCGTTGTCAAAGGCAAAGTTAGCGGCCTGGGCCTGCATATCCCCCCGGAGCTTTGCAAGCTCAGCCTCGTACTCTTCCGGCTTCTTTTTGCCTTCAAAGGCGGCAAGGCCGTCCTGGGCAGTCTTGAGCTGCGCCTGGACGCTGGTAAGCTGGGTCTTGTACTGCTCCGTAGCAGTCTTTTCCCGGTTGATGTCCGCACCGTTCTCCTGCATGAGCCAGTTTAGCTGCTCCTCGGTAATGCCGGGGATCTTGTTTTTTACATCTTCACGCTTCATAAGACGGGGTTCCT
>OFMA01001925.1_pt1 | contig 12579 bp, 10 predicted proteins | sample 1541011 | NCBI WGS metagenome assembly OFMA01 (sample SAMN04209225, study PRJEB22552) | human gut metagenome | biome: gut; material: feces | host: Homo sapiens | place: USA: Oklahoma
CCACCCTTCTCTTGTGGGTATGTAGGTGATGTCGCCCACCCAAAGCCTGTTGCGCTCGCCCACGGTGAAAGCGCGCTCTACCAGGTTCAACCGAGGGTCTCCCGGCTCGACCTTCTTCTGGATGCGGTGTTTTCGGGTCGCGCCCTTTCCGGCAAGTCCGAGCTTCTGCATGATGCGGAGCACGCGCTTCCCGCTCACGACGATGCCGCTTTTTCGCAGTTCGCGGTTGATGCGCCGGTAGCCGTAACGGCCCTTATGCCGCTCGAAGGCCTCGACGACGAAACCTTCGATCGCCTCCCGCTCTATCTGGGCGTCGGACTTCTTCCGGCCGAGATACTCGTAGAAACCGGATTTCGAGACTTTCATCAGCCCGCATGCCTTCTTGATGGGGCCAATCTCGCCCCTATGCTCTTTGAGGAACTCGAACCTCACGCATGGTCTTGACTCAAGAAGGCCCGGAAATTTTTTAGTATCTCGTTCTCGCGCTCGAGCTCCTCGACCTTCTTCTTGAGCTTCACGATCTCGTAGTCCTTGTTGATCTTCGGGGAGCCGTTTCCGGGGAACGCGCCGTCTCCCATCTCCTCGTATTCGCGGGCCCATCTTCTCAGCGTCGAATCCTTTATGCCGAGTTCCTCCGATAGGCCTTTGACCGTCATTTCCCCGGACAGGACCACCTTTGCCGCCGAGACCTTGAACTGCCTGTCGTATCGCTTTCTTCTTTGGGTCATCTTGAACACCTTTCGCTCTTAACTAGGTGTCCAATTCATCATACCCACTCCACAGGCTTCCTTCGGTACTCCATCGGGCTGAGTCACCCGAGGGGCTTCTTTATCCGCTCCTCCCGATAGTACACGAGGTAGGCCTCGAGCCTCCCCATGAACTGCTCCGCGGCGACGTCCATCCAGTCCCTGTGGTGGAAGAACTCGCTCTTCGTCCTGCCGAAGAAGCCTCCGTAGGCCGAGTTGTCGGTGCTGCAGCCCTTGACGGATATGCTTCTGGCCACGCGGTTCTCCCGGCAGATCTCGATTCAGTCCGGCCAGCGGTGGTGCCCGCCCCGGTCGGAGTTGATCAGGGTCCTGGCGCCCGCGGGCCTCGCGGCGCAGGCCTTTAGCAAGCTTGAGGTGGCCAGCTCCGCGTCCGGGCGCGGCCCGACCGATCAGGCCACGGGCATGTCGCCGAAGCAATCGATCATGGGGCTGAGGTGGACTTTATCGCCCGTCGGGAGCCTTAATTTGGTGATGTTGTCGTCGCTGACGTGTCAATGTCCTACTGCGCCTGCAGCTCGAGATGCCTTTTGAAGGGGGCTTGTCAACTAGCTCAGCATCGTTTCAACGTCCCTTCGGCAATTCATATAGGGCTCAGGGATGTGTCGACCAAGCATCTTGCGGTATAAATTAATTTCTATTTATACTCACCGGAGTATCGTGAATAGGCATCCGAGACGCCTTGTGACTTGAGTTTTGAGACCGCTTGTTCGGAATCGGCTTCCTTGAGAATCGTCCAACGGTTACGGAGCACCACGCCTGTTTGTTGAGGTTGGTCCAATCCGTTGTACATACGACTTGTTCGTTTGGGTAACCGGAGTTGCGCAAGTCGTCTGCCTTTTTCTTAGACGTGCCGTAGTGTTTACTAGCCATTGCGAAAGTGCCCCAGAATGGGCTCGAATCACTTGTAGATAAGCTGAAATTGGATGATTGATCCTGTTCAGCCTGTTGCTTGGCAGTTTCTGCCTCCTCTTCAGTCTGTTTCTGAGCTGGCGCCGTATTCTCTGCCTGCTTTGCCGAAATCGTGGCATCTCGTGCCTACTTTACGGTAGTGGGTGCGGACGTTTCTTTGGACGCGCTATGTCGCCAGCCCAAGATCCTGCGGTATTGCATCGGGCTCATCCAGCCCGATTTCTCCTTCGGTTTTACCTCATTGTGGTACCTGAGATACACATCGGGCATCTTGTAGAACTTCGGCACTGAGACAACCGACCAGTTCCGATGGTGGAAGAACTCGTTCTTCGGCCTCCCGAAGAGGTCCCTCATGGCCGAGCTAACGGGGCTGCACCCCTTCTTCAACATCGACCTGACCGGGCCGTTCTTCTCGCGAATCGCAATCCGTCCGGGCCAGCGGCAATGACAGCCTCGGTCCGAGTGGGTCACGGACCGCTGCCCATCGGGGAGCGTTGCTCATGCGGCCCTCGAGCTGCCGTTCGCGAGCTCCGCGTTCGAGGTCGTGCCGATCGACCGGGCGGGAAGGCCTACGTCGAGGCAGTCGAGGATGGGCGACGGGTGCACTTTGCCGCCCGGTAGCCCGAACTCGGTGATGTCGGTGAGTCGAAGCCCGTTGGGCGCTCCGGCGTGGAAATCGCGCTTCACCGTGTCCTCCGGGACGCCTGAGGCTCGCCCTTGTAGGAGCTGTACCAGTCAGTTCCGCGGCTAGTCCTACCGCGTCCGCCATGCCCTCATGCAGGAGGGCTAGCCGCTCAAAAAGCGTGCGCGCTTCCGATGCTCGGGCTGCTCAATTTCCGATGCTCTTTTTGCTCAAATCCTCTTGACGAAACACAACGTTTCAGGCCCTCGTCGGGGCGGGGTATTACGACCGTACTGGCGGTCGACCTGCGGATGTCGGTACGGTCGCAATACTCTGGGCGATGGACCTTATATATTTGATGCTTCGTCGGATCGTTTAGGAAATAGCGCCGTTCTGCTTATAGTTAGATGTGAGAACATCGCTGAACACCCCTTTTTCGTAGCAGGCTGTATTCAAACTTTCTGTGGTCCGATATACGAAGAAGAAATAATAGAAATAGACAATGGCATGTTTGCACATGAGATAAGGGACCAGTATTTCGAACCGTTCGTTAGTTCTTTTTAACTAAGTTTGATGAGATCTTTATAAGATAAAAACTATTAAGTTTTTCTCAGATGAAAAATGTTGGCTGGTTCGTGTTCGAAGGCGTTGTATATCGCTACCTTGATTCAACACGATTCCTTTCGATGGCAGTTATTCAAAAGAAGAGATAATTGATGGATAATGTTGCAACATGCAACATGGATATTCATTTTGACTGGGGATTCGATATGAAAAAGGTTTTACGTGCTGCGGCAACGTTTTCTTTGACCGCTCTTCTGACGTTTTCGTCATTGATGAGTCCTGTAGTTGCTGCTTACGGGTTGAACAAGGCGCGGCCCGCTGAAGCTGTGACGGATGTGGCTTCCGCAGATGATGACGGAGTGGCTGCACGCGGTGACAATGTTGCAAGCAGCGAGGCTACCGTCGACCAATCTCCGGTAGAAGGGGATATTGAGGCTATCGACTCGTTGAACCAAGCCGCAACTGAAAGCGATGTCAAGACCGAGCAACAGGTCGATTCGGTTGAGTCAGACTTTCAATACGTTTACCTTGCTTATCCAAGTCTTCCCTCTGGAGCTGATCAGGTCATTGCTTTTGCTACGCCTAATGACGGCGAAGTTCTTTCCTCTGCTACGCTTGGCTATGTGAGTGCCAACGGCGTAAAGGGCTCTGTCGACGCGTCTGCTACGGCTGATAATTCTGCCGCCTTTACCTTTGGCTCAAAACTCGAAGCCAATACTTATTTCCTCACTTCGATTTCGTATTATCTAGAGGGAGATGGGGCTGAGCATAAGATTGATCTTTCTGATCGAGACTATTCATTCACCGTCGCAGATAGCTCTATGAACTCCGAGGGCACATCTGTTTATTATGCAGATGGGGACGGAAATGCTGTTGAGGCCCAGTCTATTCAGCAGGCGTTGGAGTGCGCCGATTCTCCGGATGGTGTCTCTACTTATGCAGCTCGTTCCGCACGCAACGTTGGTGTAATCGCTCTCGACGCTGGTCACGGTGGATCTGATCCAGGTGCGCAGGGTAATGGTAAAAGTGAGGCCGATCTTACCTGGAAGATTGTGACGGCATGCAAGAATAAGCTTGAGGCATATGGTTTTAAGGTCGTTCTTGCTCGTGAACAATACGGCAATTATTCCGGTAATGATTTTCTGTATCGCGTCCAGCGCTGCATTGATCAGGGCGCGCAAGCATTCGTGAGCTTTCATATCAATTCCGGTTCTTCCGCTGCCCATGGCGCTGAGGTTTACGCTCCAACCGCAAATGGATCAGACTATACACAGGTTTCTGTTGAGCTTGCCAATAAGGTTATGAATAACCTTGCTGCTATGGGTCTTACGTACCGCGGCGTTTTCCAGATGCAAGTGGGAGATGAGTTTGCGGTAATCCGATGCGCCCGCGAGCAGGGGATCCCTGGCATCTTAATTGAGCATGGCTTTATTTCGAATTCCGGCGATGTCGCTAACTATTTCTCTGACGACGGCTGCCGTCGCCTTGGCGAGGCTGATGCTGCCGCTATTATTGCGCAGTTCCCTCATCCTTATTCCATTGATGGAATTACCTTTTCCGAGGAATTGGGGCGAGCTGGATCTTCGATTAAAGTTGGAGTGAATGTTACCGGCAAGACTGATGGTCTTAAATATAAGTTTGTTTGGCATAAAGTCGGAGCTGATTGGAGCACCTCCAATTGGGGTGTAATTGGCCAAGATTTGACGAGCCCGTCGGTTACCTGGACTTTGCCGTCATCCGGTGAATATGAGATTTACGCCGATGTTATCGATTCAAATGGTTACATTTCGAGCACTTCAAAGTACAAAGTAGTCAATTGGTCTGTCGAGGGCCTCGACGTCTCGGGCGACGCCCGCTGCGGCAAGCCCCTCGAGCTCCAGGCCAAGGTGTCCGGCGACGCCTCCGGCCTCAAGTACAAGTTCGTCTGGGAGAAGGGCGGCTGGGCCAAGTGGGGCGTCGCCCAGCAGCCCTCCGCCTCCTCCTCCTGCGAGTGGACCCCGACCGAGCCGGGCGACTACACCGTCTACCTCGACGTGATCGACGGCTCCGCCGAGAGGCACATGACCCGCAAGGTCACGGTGGCCGAGCGCTACACCCTCGAGTCGATCGACGTCTCGGGCGACGCCCGCTGCGGCAAGCCCCTCGAGCTCCAGGCCAAGGTGTCCGGCGACGCCTCCGGCCTCAAGTACAAGTTCGTCTGGGAGAAGGGCGGCTGGGCCAAGTGGGGCGTCGCCCAGCAGCCCTCCGCCTCCTCCTCCTGCGAGTGGACCCCGACCGAGCCGGGCGACTACACCGTCTACCTCGACGTGATCGACGGCGAGCAGGCCAAACACCTCACCCGCAAGGTTACGGTTGGGGGTACGCCAATTATGGGATCGCTTACGTCATCTGCCGAATCGATGGTTCGTCTGTATGTGTCTACCGGTCATACGTATCCCTCTGCGGTGTATGCGTCGAAGGGTGCTTCTAGCATTGCTGAGTTTTGCAATCAGGTAGTTTTGGCCGCATCCTCTGAGGGGGTAAGACCCGAGGTCGTATTTGCCCAAGCCATGTTAGAAACTGGATGGCTTCAATTTGGGGGTTCAGTTTCTGCGGATCAATGCAATTTCGCTGGTTTGGGAGCTACCGGGCCTCAGGTCGGCGGAGCAAGGTTCGACAACGTTTATCAAGGGCTTCTTGCTCAATCCCAGCATTTGAAGGGCTATGCGACTCGTTTGCCCTTAAATAACCCGTGTGTTGACCCTCGTTATCAGTTACTTGTTGATAGGGGATACTTGGGGAGGGCTTCATGTCTTGAAGATCTTAACGGCTTATGGGCCGTCCCCGGGGATAGCTATGGCCAAAGAATTGCACAGATTATTGATAGGCTTATATAAACTTGTTCAAACTCTTTAGAGCTAGTTGTTTATGTTGTTTTTGCGGTCTAGCTCGTTGGTTTTGGAAAGGTGGCTGATTCCGATGAGGGCCGTTTGCCAGAAGTTCATGGGTGCATTTTTTTTAGCTTTGCTAATTCTGCCCATTACGGCACGATTTTCATATGCGAGCGAGCAGAGTCCTGTAATTCTTTCTGAAGATTCAGCTGCTAAGACGAGTTCCCAATCTGAGGACTTCTCCCTCGACGGCATCACCGCGAAGGCGTCCGACGGCGGGTCGCCCCTGCTCGGCGACGAGTGCGAGCTGGGCCTGTCCGCGTCCGGCAACACGGGGTCTGTCAGGTACAAGTTCGTCTGGGAGCAGGGCGGCTGGGCCAGGTGGGGCACCGTCCGCAAGAGCGGCGCCTCCCCCTCGTGCTCCTGGGTCCCCGAGGTCGCCGGCGGCGTGAATATCTGGGTGGACGCCACCGACTCGGCCGGCAGGGTTACCACCCGAAAGTTCCCGGTGCACGTAGGCGCATGCCGCCTCTCGGTCGATGGGGGGACGGACATGCAGTGGGCGCCCGGCATGAGCGTCGGCATCCATGCCGCCGCAGCGCCGGGGGCGGAGCTCAAGTTTGTCTGGCAGAAGGATTCCTGGTCCAAGTGGGGGACGGCCCAGGCGGCCTCCTCCGCGGCGTCCTGCACCTGGAAGCCGCCTTCTTCGGGCGAGTACGAGATCTATGTCGACGTCATGGTGGGCGGCTTGTCCGCGACTGAGACGCTGCCGGTCAACATAACCGAGGACTTCTCCCTCGACGGCATCACCGCGAAGGCGTCCGACGGCGGGTCGCCCCTGCTCGGCGACGAGTGCGAGCTGGGCCTGTCCGCGTCCGGCAACACGGGGTCTGTCAGGTACAAGTTCGTCTGGGAGCAGGGCGGCTGGGCCAGGTGGGGCACCGTCCGCAAGAGCGGCGCCTCCCCCTCGTGCTCCTGGGTCCCCGAGGTCGCCGGCGGCGTGAATATCTGGGTGGACGCCACCGACTCGGCCGGCAGGGTTACCACCCGAAAGTTCCCGGTGCACGTTGAAAATAATCTAGAGAATTTCGACTCGATAACTATTGAGCCAACTAGCGGCGTCATATCCGCTGGTGATTCAATAGTGATTACCCCCAACCTGAAGATTCGTAAGAGTCAGGGAGTGTTTTATAAATATGTGTGGATGAAAGATTCTTGGAAGGATTGGGGCGTTATTGATTCAGGAGAGGGCGTGACATCACTTGAGTGGACTGTGAAGCATACGGGCGATGTTTCTATCTTTGTTGATGTTGTTGACACTAAAACTGGACAGACTCTTACATGCAGCACGAGTCGTTATCTCACACCGGAGCAATGGACTTATGTTTCATTGTCCGCTTCTCATTCCTTGGTTAAGGCTGGTGACGCAGTAACGATTCAGGCAAATTGTGATGGAACTACGGACTTTCTATCGTATAAGTTTGTTTGGAGCAAAAATAACTGGTCAAAATGGGGTGTAGTTCAGAGCGGATCGAATCCTGTTCTGTCTTGGAATCCCGATAGCCCCGGTGAATATGACATTTATTGTGATGTCAGCGGATCAGACGGGAAGATAACTTCACGTAGCGTGCATATTAGCGCTTGGGGCTATTCTGGGGTTGCCGCGGTATCGACTGACGACAATCATTCATGGGGTGTCCGTGCAGATTTGGGTACTCTTGATGCAGAAAAGTCTGGACAGTTTCAATTTAAGTTTGTTTGGGCAAAACCTGATTGGAGCAGTTGGGGGGTTCTTAAGAACAGCTCTGCTGAAAACAGTGCATATTTCAATCCGTCTCAACTTGGGTTGAATTCAGGTTATTTCGACCTGTACTGCGATGTGACTTATCCAGACGGATCTCTGCATACCAAATCGACTCAGATATATTACAACCCTACTGGCAGCTCTACTGTGCTTGGCGTTAGCAGGATTAGCCTGGTAACTTGGCTCATGTCCCACCAATATGACTCTTATTATTTGGGAACCAGGTATTCGAGTGGCTTTTCATACGATACCTGTCTTTATCCCAACGGAAGCCCAAGATGGGATGGTTTTACTGGTATGAATTGCACGGGCTTTGTTGCTCATGCTTACTCTGCTGTCGGTGGAAATGTCTCAGCGATAGGTTGGAATAATTCCCATTCTCCATGGGCTGGTGGCCCTGGCGGTGGCGGCTACATTAACGCTTGGCGATGGTATGGGTATGCCTGCGATTCCGGTTGCAAAATGTATGAGTTCCGAACTGTCCAAGATATGCTTAATAGCGGATATGCTCAAAAGGGGGATATCATTTTCTTTAAGACTGATGGTTCTATTGATTGCCATATTGGCTTTTTCTGGGGTGATACTCCTTATGAGAACAAGATGTGGCATCAGATATTGCCCGGTAATCTAATTGGTCCATGTTTTAATAACGCTAACAAGGGGGAAGTCAGGCAATCTGTCGTCCTGATCAAATAGATATGCGAGCTTGCGTGCATTTGTATTTCCGATACTGCTCGTACGCTCCTGTGTTCTTTCAGATGAAATGGCTGTTCTTATAGATGTCGATGCTTTTCAATAATTTCAAAACAAAAGATCTTACGACACGCGAAAACATTATGTGGAACGCTTTAGGCTCCCTGGTGTTTCTTGGGTGCCAGTGGTTGATTACTGTATTTGCCGCAAGGCTATCGAATGGATATGGAGATGCTGGCGTATTGGCGATCTGCATGTCCATTGCAAATATATATGCTCAAGTGGGCTTGTTTAAAATTCGTTCTTATCAAGTATCAGATCTGACTTGTGAGTATTCGGCTTCTGAATACATCTGCTTTAGATTGATTTCTATGGCAATGGGACTTGCTTTTGTTCTCTTATATGCCTTCTTTACATGTAACCTTTCTACAGCTTTCTCGGTTTTTCTTTACTGTGTTTATAAATCATTCGAAGTATTTATTGATGTACTGCACGGGATTGATCAAAAATCCCGCAGAATGGATCTCTGCGGGATTTCGATGTTTGTACGCGGCGTTTTGTCTCTCCTTGCATTTACTCTCAGCTTTGCTTTTTTGAAGAGTCTAAATGCTTCATTTCTGTTTATGATTCTGGTTAACGTACCAATTCTATTGTTGGATTGGTACGGCGCCTTTTCTGTTTGCAATGCTGGAGAATTCCATTTTGCAATTTCTGCCTCTCGTTGGCGTAACTTATTTGTTGAGTGTTTGCCGTCGGCCATTGGTGTTGTTTGCTGTTCCGCTGTAACAACAGTATCTAGACAACTTCTTGACTATATTTCTGGATCTGAAATATTGGGGATCTATGCGTCCGTTTGTACCCCAGCCGTTATCGTGCAAGCGGGAGCTTCATTTGTGTATGCTCCTCTCTTGGGTGATTATGCGGCATATCTTCATAACGGTGATTATAAAAAGATACGGAAATCGTTTGTAGTAAGTGTTGCCTGCTTCCTGTTTATTACAGGAGTTAGCCTTGTATTTTCCTACCTTTTTGGAGACTGGTTTCTGCGCACGGTGTTCGGCTCTTCAATTAGCGGCTATACAGACTTGCTGTATTTGGCTCTAGTAAGTGCGGTGTCTACCGCGTTGATTGGCTATCTAACAGACTTGTCGATTGTTTTTAGGAATATGAGGGCAAGTCTGATTTGCAATTTAATTCCACTGCTGATCGTTGGACCACTTACTATTTGGTTTGTATCTTTGTGCGGGCCCAATGGCGTAAGCATTGCAATAATCGTTTCCTTTATCATCGGGTCAATTGCGCTTTGTATATCTCTTGCAAATACGATCAAGCGACTATCGAGAAATTCGACAACAACGGGGAAGTAAAGTAAGTGCACAGTAATTATTTGATTTTCAGCGCCTGTTACCTCCCTCACTTGGGAGGAGTGGAGATATTTACCGAAAACCTCGCGCATGAATTATGCGCTGAGGGTAATAAGGTTTATATCGTGACCAACAAATTACCTGGGCTTTCGGATTTGAGCGTCGATGAATATGGAGTCACTGTAATTCGAGTCCCTTGTATATCCTTTTTGGGTGGAAGGTTTTGTTTAAATTCATTTATTAAGTCCCATAGTCTACTTAAGGAAAAACTGGGCAGCACCGAGATCGATGGCGTTCTAATCAATACGCGCTTTTACTTTCTGTCCATTTTTGGCTTAATATATTCCAAGTCAAGGGGGATCAAGCCTGTCGTACTTGATCATGGATCTGCGTATCTGAGCTTTGGTAGTCCAATATTAAATTTGGCTGCTAAAGCTTACGAACACTTTATTACTTTCATCGGCAAGGGGTTTTCTCCCGATTATTATGGAATTTCGGAAAAAAGCTGTGAATGGCTTCGCAATTTTAGTATTGAAGCCAAAGGGGTAATCTCAAACTCAATTGATGCAACCGCATTTTCATCTTCGAGCTCTGGTAGAAGTTTTAGAGAAGAATTTCAATTAAAGTCCAATTGTCTTTTGGTTGCTGTTGCGGGTCGATTGATTCCAGAAAAGGGTATCGCTCAGATTATCGAAGCTTCTTCCAATGAAGAGCTTATCGATCGGGATGTTGTTTTCATTATTGCAGGCGATGGGCCCATGAAGACTGAAGTCGAGAAGGCTTGCTCTTCCAATTTCATTTATGTCGGTAGGCTGAATCGAAATGACATGGCTGCACTTTTCTTGGACTCTGATTTACTGTGCTTGCCATCTCGTTCTGAGGGTTTTTGCACTACGCTTCTTGAGGCGTCTGCATGTGGATGCCCCTCTTTGACAACAGATGTTGGTGGTGCGTCTGAGCTTATTTTGAATGATAGCTACGGATCAATAATGGAATCTGGAGATGCCGCTGAGATAGTAGAGCGTCTTAAATATTTAGATTCAAATCGTAAACTGCTCAAAAGCCAATCCAATAATATTTGGGAGCGAGCTGTTGGCGATTTTTCATTCTCGAAAACCGCACAGCAGGCGGAAAACGCCATGAACGCGAATCGCTAAGGGTGGGTGTTCAATATTCAATTATTATGGATATGAAAGACCGAATCTTATATATGATATTTGTTTATGACGTCTATCTACAATATGTTTGACTCTGATAAGTTTCATTTAAGGAATGATGATGGCTTCTACTGATTGCAAGGTTCTTATTGCAATTCCCGCTTATAACGAAGAGGAGTGTATTGAAGGCACGATTGCTGAATTGCGTTCGAAAGCGCCTCAGTACGACTTTGTTGTAATTAATGATGGTTCGACTGATGATACTGGATCTATTCTAAAAAGATTAAATTGCAAAGTAATTACTATGCCAATTAACTGCGGACTTACCGTCGGTTTTCAGACCGCAGTTCGATATGCTGTTGATTACGGCTATGACTATTTAATTCAATTTGATGCAGATGGTCAGCATAAACCTGAATATCTTCCCGTTCTGGTGGATCAAGCCCATAAAACCAATAGTGATATTGTTATTGGTTCGAGATTCATAACTGAGAAAAAAGATGCCTCGATGCGTATGGCCGGATCGAGACTGATTTCATTTCTCATTAAACTCATGTGCGGACAGCATATTGCTGATCCAACATCGGGTTTCAGATTGTTTTGCAAGCCTGTTCTCGAGGAGTTTTATTCTGATAAGAGCTTAAATCCGGAACCCGAAACAATCGCATTACTCATTAAGCGCGGTTATTCAGTCTCTGAAGTTCAGGTGTCCATGCGTGAACGCCAGGGCGGAGAGAGCTATCTTAATCCCGTCAAATCGGTGCAGTATATGATAAGGGTAATCGTCTCACTTTTATTTGTGCAGAGGTTCAGGTGATATTTATGTCCGTAACGCTTCGCGTCTTCTTGATTTTCTTCGCTGTCCTGGTTCTTCTATTTATTGTTTCAAAGCTAAAAAGGTCACAGATGCAGGCACTTGACTGCTTTTTTTGGTTAGTTTTCTGTCTGTGCTTTGTTTTAATGGCCGTATTTCCCGACTTTACTGAGTTAATTTCTCGGTGTTTTGGGTTTATGAGTGCATCAAATTTTGTTTTTCTATTTGTTATTTTCGTTCTTGTGCTTCGCGACTTTTCGAATTCGCTTCGTTTAGCAAAACAGGAAGAGCGTCTCAACTCTCTTGTTCAATCAATAGCCCTTGGACAGGATGGAAGAGATCGATAAGGTCAACAGCTTGTATTTTGAAGTCGAGTAAGCTTGAAATCCATAAATATTTTCCTTGGATTTTCAGGGGTATTTTTCTCGCACTACTGCTGTTATTATTTTTGCAATTCACGTAAGATCATTCTTTTGATCGGTGCTTCAGCTGCTCTTTATTGTGTTCTTATCTAATATTACTTTTGCATTAAATCCGATTTCCATTACAAGAAGCCATGCCATTCAGCTCCTTAGTGCTTCCCTTGTTTCTTCGTTTTCCTTTCCCTCCTTTCGGGGTTCCCGATGAACTGCACCACTATCTCTCTTCCTTTTGGTTATGATCGCGCCGAGGAGTATTCACAGAGCCTGTCCGTGCCCGAGGGAATCGCCTGGGAGAACGGATGGATCACGACCGTCGAGCTTGAGGAGGCCGCGAAGACCTACGGCAAGTTGGTCTACGGCCGACACCTGAAGAAGGTCGCCGCTGGCGAGATCGTCAACAGCCCGCGCGGGTACTAGGAGCTGAGGAGACATTCATATGGCCGAGGGGACCTTCTCCCCTAAGAACATCATCGTCACGGGCGGCTGCGGCTTCATCGGCAGCAATTTCGTGCACTACGTCGTGGACAACCACCCGGAGGTCCACGTCACCGTCCTGGACAAGCTGACCTACGCCGGCAACCCCGAGAACATCG
>OFMA01001933.1_pt1 | contig 12550 bp, 10 predicted proteins | sample 1541011 | NCBI WGS metagenome assembly OFMA01 (sample SAMN04209225, study PRJEB22552) | human gut metagenome | biome: gut; material: feces | host: Homo sapiens | place: USA: Oklahoma
GAGAGAGATTCAATATGAAAACAGGATTTCAGATGTATGAGGATGAATTTTTGGAGCGAGGAAGGGCCGAAGGCAAAGAGATTGGAAGGGTTGAGGCAACCCGCTCAGTAATACAATCTGCTTTGGCATTGAATCTTCCAGTAGAGCAGATTGCCCAAATTTGCAGCTGCGGAGTGGATCGAGTGAAGCAGATTCAGAAAACAATGGAGAAAGTGTCTGGAGAATGATGGCAGGTATGAAAACTCAGAGATAGGAAAGAGGAGCGAGCTTCTTTTACGAAAATCCGATTTTTTTTATTTGCAGAAATTCAGGAATTGTGCTTTAATAATGAGGTAGTTTGTGTGTATGGGGGAGAGCTTACACTACAAATTAATAGGGAGATTACAATATGTGCGGAATTGTCGGATTTATTGGAAGTCATCAGGCAGCGCCGATTCTTTTAGACGGGCTGTCAAAGCTGGAGTACCGAGGATATGACTCGGCGGGACTGGCTGTCCGGGACGGTGATGCCCCGGTTCAGATTGTGAAGGCAAAGGGACGGTTGAAGGCGCTTGCGGAGAAGACAAACAACGGAGAAACCTTAAAGGGAACCTGCGGCATTGGTCACACTAGATGGGCTACTCACGGAGAACCATCAGAAACGAATGCGCATCCTCATTGCTCGGATGATGGAAATGTTGTGGGCGTTCATAATGGCATTATTGAAAATTATCAGGAACTGAAGGATAAGCTGGTGAGAAAGGGCTATATCTTTTATTCTTCCACAGATACAGAAGCGGCAATTAAGCTGATTGATTATTATTACAAAAAATATGAAGGAACTCCGGTAGATGCTATCAATCATGCCATGGTGCGTATCCGTGGCTCCTATGCTCTGGCAGTGATGTTCCGTGATTATCCCGGGGAGATTTATGTGGCAAGAAAGGACAGCCCCATGATTTTGGGAGTGACTGACGGCGAATGCTATGTGGCTTCTGATGTTCCTGCTATTTTGAAATATACCCGTCAGGTATATTATATTGGAAATATGGAGATGGCCCGTCTGGCAGATGGAGCAGTTACGTTTTACAACCTGGATGGAGATGAGATTTCCAGGGAACTGACTGAGATTGAGTGGGATGCTGAGGCGGCAGAGAAGGGCGGCTTTGAGCATTTTATGATGAAGGAAATCCACGAGCAGCCCAAGGCTGTGGCGGATACCCTTTCTTCTGTGATCCGGGACGGCAGACTGGATTTGTCTGGCGTAGGGTTGACAGAGGAGGAGATTCAGGGCATTTCCCAGATTCATATTGTGGCCTGCGGATCTGCTTATCATGTGGGGGCTGTAGCTCAGTATGTGATGGAGGATCTGGCTGAGATTCCGGTTCGGATTGATGTGGCTTCGGAGTTTCGTTACAGAAAGACGCTGTTGGATCCAAAAAGCCTGGTGATTGTGATCAGTCAGTCCGGGGAGACGGCAGACAGTCTTGCAGCCCTTCGGGAGGCAAAGCAGTGCGGAGTGAAGACATTGGCTATTGTCAATGTGGTTGGTTCTTCTATTGCAAGAGAGGCAGACAATGTCTTTTATACTATGGCAGGTCCTGAGATTGCAGTGGCAACAACGAAGGCCTACAGCACTCAGCTGATTGCAGTGTACTGTCTGGCGCTGCAGTTTGCGCTGGTAAGAGGAAAGATGGATGAGAAGCGGTATTCCACTCTGTTGGAGGAGCTTCAGACCATTCCGGAAAAGATTGGGAAGATTCTGGAGGATAAGGAGCGAATCCAGTGGTTTGCTGCAAAGAATTCCATGGCAAAGGATGTGTTCTTTATTGGAAGAGGCGTTGACTATGCCGTTTCTCTGGAGGGAAGCCTGAAGCTGAAGGAGATTTCCTATATTCACTCAGAGGCTTATGCAGCCGGTGAACTGAAGCACGGAACGATTAGTCTGATTGAAAACGGCACTCTTGTGATTGGCGTTTTGACTCAGGAGCAGTTGTATGAAAAGACGCTTTCTAATATGGCGGAATGCAGAAGCCGCGGCGCTTATCTGATGGGGCTGACTTCTTATGGAAGGTATGATATTGAGGATGCTGTGAATTTTGCAGTCTATGTACCGAGAATAGATGAGCATTTTGCAGCCAGTCTTGCGGTGATTCCTCTGCAGCTTCTGGGGTATTATGTGAGCGTAGCCAGAGGACTGGATGTGGATAAGCCGAGAAATCTGGCCAAGTCGGTGACTGTAGAATAATGAATGATTCTGTACAGGAAGCAAAGGGAATAGAAGAGACAGCAGAATAGAGTTGATTAAGAAAACCCCGGAAGAAGCGTGGACACAGACTGCAGATGGACGCAGAGTATGTGAAACTGCATAGGCTTTTTCGGGGTTTTTACATTTATTTGATCAGGAGGAAAGTAAGTTATGAAACTGAATACCATTCATCATATTGCAATTATTGTTTCGGATTATGAGAAATCCAGAGATTTTTATGTGAATAAGCTTGGATTTTCTGTGATTCGGGAAAATTACCGTCCAGTCAGAGATGACTGGAAGCTGGATCTTAGAATCAATGAAACAACGGAACTGGAGATCTTTGGGGTAAAGAACCCGCCGAAGCGTGTGACTGGACCGGAGGCGGCAGGGCTTCGCCACCTGGCTTTTTATGCAGAGGATCTGGACGGAATGATTGCAGAGCTGACAGAAATGGGAATTGAGGTGGAACCGGTCCGTGTGGATGAATTTACCGGAAAGCGGATGACCTTTTTTGCAGATCCGGATGGACTTCCGCTGGAGCTTCATGAGTAGGCCGGAAGGAACAGAGGCCCTTGAGTGTCTGGAATTTACTTACCGGATTCATGGCGGTGAAATGTTTGTAGACAGGAGGACAAAATCCACCTGCTGAATTCAGAAAAATGTAAGATTTTTCCAGTTGTGCTGCTGGGATTTTTATGATATAAGTGTATTAATAGTCCTAGTACACACAGGGTACGTAGGGGAAAGGAGACAGACGATCGATGATTCTGCTGGATTATAAAGACAGCCGCCCTATATATGAGCAGGTAGTGGAAAAGCTGCAGGAGCTGATGCTTCTGGGGGTTCTGGAAGAGGATGACCAGATGCCCTCTGTGCGGAGTCTGGCTATGGAGCTTTCTATCAATCCCAATACGATACAGCGTGCCTACGGAGAGCTGGAACGTCAGGGATACATTTATATGGTAAAGGGACGGGGAAGCTTTGTGGGAAGCATCAGGCGTCTCAAAGAGGCCAGAAGACAAAAGCTGGCAGGAAGCATGAGAGAGCTGGCCAGGGAGGCCGTAAGTCTTGATATGGACTGTGAGACATTTGTAAACCTGGCCAGAGAGGAGTATGGCCGGACGGCGGAAGAGAGCAGGGAGGAGCAGTCGGTATGATAGAGGCAGTAAATTTGACAAAGAGGTTTGACAGCATTCTTGCTGTGGATCATATCAGCGCAACGATCCGCACAGGAAGTGTGTTTGGCCTGATTGGAACGAATGGAGCGGGAAAGAGTACCTTTTTGAGGATGGCGGCAGGTGTTCTCAAGCCGGATGAGGGAACGGTTACGGTAGACGGAATGGCGGTTTTTGAAAATGAGGAGGCAAAAAGGAAATTTTTCTATATTTCTGATGAGCAGTATTTTTTCAGCAATGCCACTCCTGTAGAGATGATGGAATATTACCGGATTGTTTATCCTGGATATGATGAAAGCCGGTTCCATAGTCTGATGAAGAATTTTGGATTGGATGAGAAGCGCAAGATCAATACATTTTCCAAGGGTATGAAAAAGCAGCTTTCTGTTATTTGCGGAATCTGTTCTGGTACAGAGTACCTGTTCTGTGACGAGACCTTTGACGGACTGGATCCGGTGATGCGTCAGGCTGTAAAGAGTATTTTTGCCAGCGATATGGCCCAGCGGCAGCTGACTCCGATTATTGCTTCTCACAATTTAAGAGAGCTGGAGGATATCTGCGATCATGTGGGACTTCTGCATAAGGGCGGGATTCTTCTGAGCCGGGATCTGGATGAGATGAAAATGAAGATTCACAAGGTTCAGTGTGTATTGAAGCCCGGAGTGGAGCCGGAGAGTCTGGAGGGCCTGGAAATCCTGAAAATCGAGAGGAGAGGAAAACTGATGACTCTGACGGTTCGCGGGGATCTGAGCCGGGTAGAGTTTGTAATGCAGAAAGCGGATCCGGTCTTTTACGAGACGATTCCTCTTTCTCTGGAGGAAATCTTTATCAGTGAAACGGAGGTAGTCGGCTATGACATCAAAAAACTTATTTTTTAAGCTGATGAGAAAGGATTTGGGGCAGAGACTCTGGGCCGTGGCGCTGATAGGAATGGGCTGCTTTTTTGCCTACCCTGTGACGGCGGCGGTGAGTGCAGGAGAGATCGAGCGTTATGAGGATCTGAAGCTGGGGCTGCTCCGTTACAGTGATCAGATTATGGAATGGCTGTCCTTTGAAAATGGCATGACAGCATTTGTGATGATGGCAGCTGCTCTGGTATGCGGAATCAGCGGCTTTGCGTGGCTGAATGCAAGAAGCAAGGTAGATTTTTATCATAGTATTCCTGTACGCAGAGAGGTGCTTTTTGCCGTTGATTTTGTCAATGGAATTCTGATTATGGCAGTTCCGTATGTGATTTCTATGATTGCGGCTGCCTGTATTGCAGTGGGCTACGGAGTGGACGGCACGAAGCTGTGGCCGGTGGTTTTTGCGGCCTGCGGACTGCACCTGACTTACTTTATTTTGATGTATACCATGGTGGTTGTGGCAGTGATGCTGACTGGCAACATGGTTGTGGCCTTTCTGGGCTGCGTGGTATTTTCTTCTGCAGTTCCTCTGGCAGTCAGTTTGATTCAGGGATATTTTATGGTGTTTTTCCGCACTGGAATGTGGGAGAGCTGGCAGAATTTTATGGAAACGGGAATCCGTTTTTCTCCGGTCTGCGAGTACATCAGCAGCTATGATGCCTATATAAACGGAGAAAGCATGGCTTCTTATGTGATGATTGCTCTTGCGGCATCTGTTCTCTTTACCGTGGTGGGCTGCTTTCTGTATAAGAAGCGTCCCTCGGAGGCGGCAGGAAAGGCTATGGCGTTTCCTGTAACCATGCCGGTGATACGGATTATTCTGGTGCTTTTGTCAGCTTTTGGTCTGGGCGTCTTTTTCTGGGGACTGCGTTCCTCTACCGGCTGGGCGGTGTTTGGACTTATCTGCGGCGCTGTGATTTGTCACTGCACCATTGAAATCATTTATCATTTTGATTTTAAAAAGCTGTTTGCCCATCCGGTTCAGCTGGTGGGCTGCATCCTGGTATCAGTGGCAGTGCTGTTTGCCTTCCGCTATGACTGGTTTGGCTATGATACCTATATTCCGGATGCAGGGAAAGTGAAATGTGCAGCTGTTTCCGTAGATCGGCTGGATTCCTGGGTTTCCCGGGGATATGTGCTGAAAAAGGAGGACGGCTCCTACCAGTGGAAATATCTGGAGGATGACTGGCTTCTGGATATGATGGAATCAGAGGATGTGGAAACGATCTGTAATATTGCGGCAGCCGGAGTGGAGCAGCTTGGGGAGAGAACGCAGGATACCTTTGTACGTGAGGAGGAGGGCACTTTCAGCCGGGTAAAAATCTGTTACACTATGAACAGTGGACGGAAGGTATACAGAAGCTATTACATGGATATGGACAGAAATCTGCCTCTGTTTGAAAAGCTGTACGCTAGTGAGGCATACCAGAAAGCCAGTTTTCCTCTAATGAAAAAGACGGCAGACGAGGTGGCGGATATCCGCTGGCGCTGCGGCGGCGAATCATCGGAGGTGCGGCTTGACACCCTGGGAAAAGCAGAAAAAAAGGAGCTTCTGGAAACCTATCAGAAGGAATTTTCTGAAATGACCATTGAGCAGATGAAATATGAGCTTCCTGCAGGTCTGATTCGCTTTACCTCAGAGCAGGATGTAGCTGCTCTGAGCTGGGAGCATTTTCAGAAAGTAAGGGATTCAGAGGATTACTATTCCTATCATTCCTATAATTTTGCAGAAAAGGATTATTATCCGGTCTATCTTTCCTTCAAAGAAACCTGTGCGCTTCTGAGAAAGTACGGAATTATGCCAGGAGAGTATTACGACAGCCTGGATCTCTATGCAGTGACCGTAAGCCGGTGGAATGACAAGAAACAGGTTCAGGAGCAGGCAGTATTTGATAAGCCGGAGGAGATTGAAAGGTTGAAGAAGGTGATATCAGTGCCGGGGGTACAGTATTATAACAGTATGTATCTCCAGTCGGATCTGGATGTTGTTTTCTATGACAGGAACGGTGAGCAATATAGTCATTATGCAGTATTTCCAAAGGATCAGATTCCGGACTTTGTACTGGAGCGGATGCAGCCGCTTCCCTGAGAAAATCAGGTACAGCAACAGGATAAAAGACATTTTTTGACGCATAGAAGGTAATTCTGTATTGCGGAAAGAATTTGGCAGTACAGGAAAACATAGAAGAGGGAAAGGGTTCTATGACAGATCAGGAATATGAGAAGGAGCTGGCGGAGCTGATGAATTCTGCTCCGTCTGATGAGAAAAAGCATAAGAAAGGAAGAATTCGCAGAGCATTTAAGGCTATTGGTTCCTGGAGCAGGAGGCGTAAACTGATAACCGGGGCGGTGGCAGCAGCCGTCGCTTTGCTTGTATGTTTCAAAATATCCGGCTCTGGAGGACAGACGGGAGTCCCGGTGATGACACAGGCTCTTACACGGGGAACTGTAGAGGAGATATTATCGGTCAGCGGGCCTGTATCCGGAACGGACAGTGCAGAGGTGGTGTCCAGCCTTCATGCAGAGATTCTGGAAATTCTGGTGAAGGAAGGCGACCGGGTGAAGGCTGGTCAGGTGTTGGCCAGACTGGATCCCGATGATGTTCAAAAGGAGGTGGAAATCGCTCAGAATGCCTATGATCTGGCATCAGCCAATCTGGATGAGGCTCAGAGAGAGGCGAAAAAGGGCTATGCAGAGGCACTGCAGGAGCAGCAGGCTGCACAAAGGGATTATGACAGAAAGGCAGTGCTGTTTGCAGGAGGAGATATTTCTCAGGCAGAGATGGAGGCAGCTGCGGATTCTTTAAACAGCGCGAAACGAAAAACAGCCTCTTTCTATATGGAAAACGGAGAGCCGGCGGCAGAGCCCTCTTTCCGCCTGCAGGTGAAAAATGCAGAATTTGAGCTGGAGCAGAAGAAGGAGCGCCTGGAGGAGACAGAGGTCACAAGCCCTATTGACGGAACTGTGGTTCGAGTGAATTCCCGGGTTGGCCGTTTTGCTGATATGGTGGATGATGACAAGCCGCTTTTTGCTATAGATAACCTGGATAATCTGGAAATGAAAATCAGTGTCAGCGAATATTCCATTGGTAAGGTGAAGCTGGGCCAGGAGGCAGAGATTACCGCAGATATTTTAAATGGACAGACGGAACGGGGAGTAATTACGGCCATTTCTCCCACAGGAGAGGAAAAAGGCGGAGGCTCTACAGAGCGGGTAATTCCAACAACAATCCGGATTCAGAATACAGATACGGCCCTGATTGCAGGAATTACGGCCCGGGCCAGAATTGTCCTAAACCGGGCAGAGAATGTCTGGGTTGTTCCTGTATCTGCGATTATAGAGAGAGAGGACGGTACATGGCTGGCGGCTGCGGAGGCAGGAAAGGCAAGATTGATTCCTGTGGAGAAAGGCGTAGAAGGCGATGTGTCTGCAGAGATTTCCGGTGATGGTCTTTCAGAGGGGCTGAACTATCTGGTTACTCCGGATCCGGCCTTACAGGATGGGACTGCAGTGACTGCGGTTTCCCAGGAATAAGGGGGGCTGGAAATGAAGGAATACGGCGAGGAGCTGATTCGGATTGAGAATATGGCTAAGGTGTATGATACAGGAGCTTTAAAGGTTCTGGGACTGAAACGGATCAATCTGACTATTCGCCAGGGAGAGTTTGTGGCGATTATGGGACAGTCTGGTTCAGGAAAATCAACATTGATGAATATTCTGGGCTGTCTGGATCGGCCTTCTCTGGGACATTATTATCTGGACGGAGCAGATGTGGCAGGAATGACCTCGGATGAGCTTTCTTCTATTCGCAATAAAAAAATCGGTTTTGTTTTTCAGTCCTTTAATCTGATTTCCCGGATGTCGGCGCTGAAAAATGTGGAGCTTCCCATGATCTATGCCCACCTGGGAAAGCGGCAGCGGACAGAGCGGGCAGAGGAGCTTTTAAAGCGGGTGGGCCTGGGAAAACGAATGCATCACCAGCCCAATGAGCTCTCTGGCGGTCAGAGACAGCGGGTGGCGATTGCCCGGGCGCTTGCCAACAACCCGCCTCTGCTTTTGGCTGATGAGCCTACGGGAAATCTGGATACGGCGGCTTCTGTAGAGATTATGGAGCTGTTCAGCCGTCTCCACAAGGAGGGAACCACGGTGGTGCTGGTTACTCATGAGGAAGAAATTGCAGCCTTTACAGAGCGGATTATCCGGTTTCGGGACGGGGAAATCATCAGTGATGAGACGAATATACCCCATGAGCCGGAGTTTAGCCGCCATGTAGAGCGGAATACGGATTTTGAACCGGAGGAGGTTTCCGGCGGAAAGGAGTTTCCATGCTGATTGAAAATATGAAAATGGCATTTTCTGCTATTCGGATAAACAAGATGCGCTCTTTTCTGACCATGCTGGGAATCATCATCGGAATCGGTTCGGTGATTTCTATTGTATCTATTGGAGATACCATGCGGAGTATGTTTGCGGATCTGTATAAGGAGGTCGGGCTGACCCAGGCTTATATATCCATTGGATATTGGCTGGAGGAGGTTCGTCAGAGTGATTATTTTACATTGGACGATATGGAGCGGATTCGGGACGTTTTTGGGGAGGAAATTGCCTATATGGACTGCTCCTCCGGCGTTTCTGCCAATGCCCAGAACGGGAGAACCCAGGTAAAGTTTAATTATGAGGGGATTGACTGGAATTATCAGGACGTACAGCCGGTGAATATTGTATACGGAAGGTATTTGAATGAAGCAGACGTAAAGGGCCGCAAAAAAAATGTGGTAATGGATACAGACAGCGCCATGCTTCTCTTTGGCGTGGAAAATGCTGTGGGAAAGACCTTTCGCACAACAATTTACGGAACCACGGATGAATATACGGTGGCAGGCGTATACCGGAAGGAAATCAGTCCCTTTCAGGCCATGATGATGGGAACCAGTGAGGGAGGGACGGCCTTGATTCCCTACACGCTTCTGGCCTGGCCCAATGACTATTTTTATTCCATTCGTGTGTTTGCAAAGGATGATGTAAATCTGGATGTGTTTTTCGGACAGCTGAAGTCTTATATTGGACGGCTGAAGGGAAGAAATCCGGAGGATTATTATATGCAGACGGCGGTGGAGGAAATGGGAATGATGGACAGCATGATGGGAGGTCTTTCTGCAGCTGTGGGAGGCATTGCAGCCATTTCCCTGCTGGTAGGAGGAATTGGAATTATGAATATTATGCTGGTTTCTGTAACAGAGCGGACGAGGGAAATCGGAATCCGAAAAAGTCTGGGAGCCAGAACCCGGGATATTCTGATTCAGTTCCTTACCGAATCTGCTATATTGTCAGCCTGCGGCGGAATTATTGGAATTCTTCTGGGCGTGGGACTTGTATCGGCAGGAGGAATGGCTCTCGGCGTAACAGCGGTGATCCGTCCGTCTGTAGTGGTGATGGCAGTGGGCTTTTCTGCCCTGGTAGGCGTATTTTTTGGAATTTATCCTGCCTCCAAGGCAGCAAAAAAGGATCCCATTGATGCTTTGCGCTATGAATAGAGATGCTCCTTCAGAAGCTCCCGGATGGCTTCTCCGGCAATCAACAGTCCAGCTACAGGTGGAACGAAGGAAATACTGCCGGGAACAGAGCGTCTGTTTCCGGCTTCTTCTGATTCCATAACCGGAGTAAGGGGTTCCTCCTTAGAATAGAGTACCTTTAGATGAGCAATGCCTCTTTTTTTCAGCTCTCTGCGCATAACCCGGCACAGGGGGCAGACAGAGGTTTTTGTAATATCTGTGATTTCAAACAGTTCTCCGTGCAGCTTGTTTCCAGTGCCCATGGAGGAGATCAGAGGAATCTCATGGTCTTTTGCATACTGGACGATGGCCAGCTTGGCTGTGACAGTATCAATGGCATCTATGATATAATCAATAGGCCTGTCTGCCCCAGGAAGACAGGGAATGGAGTCTAAAAGGGGAGACAGATTATCCGGGAGCACAAAGGTTTCATAGGTGAGAATCTGAGCCTGGGGATTGATGTCCAGGATCCGTTTCTTCATAACCTGTGTTTTGTATTGTCCGACAGTACTGTGGTAGGCAATACTCTGACGGTTTATGTTGGTTAAAGAAACGGTGTCATTATCAATCAGAATCAGTCTTCCTACGCCGCATCTGGCCAGGGCTTCAATACAATGGGAGCCAACGCCCCCAACGCCAAAGACGGCTATGGTAGAGGCGGACAGCTGGTTTTGGCCTTCTTCACCAATCAGAAGGCCGGTTCTGGAAAATTCGTTCATGAATCGCTCCTCTCTACAGCAGGTTGTCATTGGGATGGCACCGCTGCTCCTCAATCAGATCAGCTAGAGTCACATGATCGACTACCTGATCTACCGCGTCCTTGATTTTTTGCCAGACGCTTAAGGTTACACACTGTCCGGCCCGTTCACAGGGCGGGGCATCCTTATCCAGACAGGAAACCGGTGACAGGCTGCCCTCTGTCTGCCGCAGAATCATGCCGACCGTATAGTTTTCGGGCGGCATAGTCAGCATATAGCCGCCCTGAGCGCCGCGGATGCTGCGGACATATCCGGCTCTGTGAAGCAGAGTAACAATCTGCTCCAGATATTTGTCGGAAATCTCCTGACGTCTTGCAACATCTTTTAAACTGATCGGCGCTCCTGTGTTGTTCAATGCCAGATCCAGCATCAGTCTCATGGCATATCTGCCTTTTGTTGAAATCTTCATGATAATATATCTCTTCTTTCTTAAAAAAATGTACAGCATTTAAAGCTTAGTATTCCTACTAAGTTACTATACATTGGTAAGATAAATTTGTCAATCTATTATCAATCGATATTTTTCCTGCTTTCTTTGCGCATTTGTTTCTGGCGGTACATATTCTGATCGGCAAGTGACAGATACTCATCTATAGTCTCTTCTCCCCCCGCAAACGTCAGCTCTACACCGATACTGATCATAATGTTTTCCTTGGTCAGCCGGCTCTGCACACGATCCGTGTACTGTTGTGCCTTTTCGGAAGTCGCATATGGGAAAAATCCGATGAACTCATCGCCTCCGTATCTGCATACATATCCCTGTTCCGGACATTCTTCCTCAAGAACCTGTGCAATTCTTATCAGTACCTGATCTCCAAATTCATGTCCATATGTGTCATTCACAGATTTAAAATCATCCGCATCCACAAAGACAAGCGCACATGCTATTCCCTTTTCCTGATACTTTGCAAATGCCGGCCGGATAATGTCCGTATACGCAATCCGGTTACAGATACCGGTCAGCGGGTCCCGGTTGTACAACATCTGAAGTTTATTTGCTGCATTCTCCAGCTGTTTTTGCTTAAACTGCGTTTCCAGTGTCTTTACAATCGTGCTGTGAATGTCATAATAATATGGATTATCATACAGAAAGCGTCCGTTTTTCATTACCAGATAGCCAACCGACTGTTCCCGGAAATGAATCGGGGTAAACAGATAAGCATTCTGGCTTCCTGTTTCTTCCAGATGGCGGTTCAGTTCCCCGACACTGGCAAATGCCATTCTCTTATGGTTCTCAAATCCATCTGCCACCACAAGATTCTTTTCATCATAGCCTTCCACCGGAAAATCCGTATCCTCATCGGCCGCAAACAGCTTGCGATCCACCACAAAATATACCCCGTCACATCTCAGTTTCTGGAAATAGTCAACAATATATTCAAAAATTTCCCGGAAACCATTGCACCTTGCCATCTGCGCTTCCAATTCCACGAGAAGGGAATCATCTTCATCTTTTTTGACCGTTGCAACAATCTTTTCCTTTATATATTCGCGGTAGTTTACCATGCCGTTATTCGGACAGCCACAGCTTTCTCCGTAAATACAGGTAACCGGAATATAATTGCGTTCTTCCACCGGTTTTCCTTCCCAGATACGGAGCAGTACATCCACACAAAGCTTTCCGATCTCCTCCCGGTCCTGAAATACAGTCGTAATCTGCGGACGGAAATAGGCTGCCTTATCCAGATTATCAAAGCCCGTCACCAGAAAATCGTCCGGTACGCGGTACCCCCACTGTTCTGCCTCTGCACAGATTCCTGCCGCAATATTGTCATTTGCACAGACAAACACATCCGGAAGTTTCGAGCCGCTATGGACATACTCGCGCATATAGTTCACGCCGGTCTCATAGTCGTAATCCCCACATAAAATCGGATTGTCATCCAATGTCATTCCATATTTTTTCAGGCATTCGCAGTACGCAGCAACA
>OFMA01001939.1_pt1 | contig 12531 bp, 10 predicted proteins | sample 1541011 | NCBI WGS metagenome assembly OFMA01 (sample SAMN04209225, study PRJEB22552) | human gut metagenome | biome: gut; material: feces | host: Homo sapiens | place: USA: Oklahoma
CCCAGGCTCGGCACGTCCATGCACAGGGTGCCGCCAGTGGCGACGTTGAGCAGCTGCGTGCCGCGGCAGGTGGTAAAGAGCGGCTTCTTGGCGCGAAGCACCTCGTTAACCAGCTTAAACTCAAAACGGTCGCGAATCTCGCAGCACAGCGTGGGATCGTAAGGACGCTCGTCGCCCCAACGTTTGGGGTTGACGTCCGGGCCGCCGGGAATAGCGACACCATCGGCGATTTCCACGTAATGACGGATGACCTCAATGTCCTCGGTGATGGACATCTGCAGTGGCAGGCCGCCGGCGGCAAGGATGGCATCGACAAAGACGCTTGCGATTTCCTCGTTGGGAGAGAGCGTCTCGCTTAAAAACGGCTTTGCATCTTCCCAGCGCGGCGCGACGAGGATGAGTGGGCGGTCGGCGGGGGCGACGTCGACGTGCGGGGTGTATGACGATGAAGTGCGAGTTCCGATCATGGTTGCGGCTTTCGAATCCGGGTGGACATGGCACAGGGGTGGCGCGGGGCAAACGTTACTGATGAATTTGCCCGCGTGGCAATTGGGTTAGTGGCCCTTGATGGAGTTGAGGAAGTCCTGGGCGCGCTTGGTCTGGGGATGGTCGAAGAACTCGTCGGGCGTGCCGGTTTCCACGATCTGGCCGTCGGCCATAAACACGACGCGATCGGCAACGCGGCGGGCGAAGTTCATCTCGTGCGTGATGACGATCATCGTCATGCCCTGCTGGGCCAGACGGGCCATGACCTCGAGCACCTCGTTGATCATTTCGGGATCGAGGGCGCTCGTGGGCTCGTCAAAGAGCATGGCCTTGGGTTGCATGGCAAGCGAGCGGGCGATGGCCACGCGCTGCTGCTGGCCGCCGGACAGCTCCGCCGGGTAGCGGTCCATGAACATGCCGATTTTCACGATGCGGGAGACCCGGCGCACCGCCAGGTCGCTCTCCTCCTTGGAGAGCTTGCGGACCTGGGTGACCACCTGACCGTTCTGCATGACCTCAAAGTTTTCGTTAAGGGTCTGGGACTTCCGGGCAGAGTCCACTTTTGCGCGGAGAGAGGCGATCTCGCCGGACATATCCTTGCCCTGCTCCAGGTGATAGCCGTAGAGCTTTTTGGCGGTGTAGATGGACAGAGTAAAGGCATCGATGAGCTTGATATAAGCTTTCTTCTCATCGATCTTGCCCTTCTTGTCCCGGCAGTCCTCCAGGATCTTAACTACCTCACCGGGATTTTCCAGAATTTCCGCCAGGCGGGCAGCGTTTTTGGATTCAAAGTCCACGGTGGGGAGTTCTTCCTTTATGTTGGACAGACCAAAGGCGATGTTGTCGTACACCGTCATGTTGGGCCACAGGGCATAGTTCTGGAAGAGAAAGCCCACTTTGCGCTTGTTAGCCGGGACGTTGATGCCCTGCTCGCTGTCAAAGACCACTTGGTCGCCGATGGTGATGCGGCCGCTGGTGGGGGTCTCCAGGCCGGCGATCATACGCAGGGTAGTGGTCTTGCCGCAACCGGAGGGACCCAGCAGGGTGACGAAGGAGTTGTTTTCAATGACCAGGTCCAGGTCGTCTACGGCGTAGAATTTGCCCCAGCGCTTGGTCACGTGTTCTAATTTGATCTCAGGCATGGTTTAACCTCCTATTCCCTTATCCAGGCTGGCCCCGGTAACCTTGTTGACGATGGTGTTGCACACCAGGATGGTGACGATCAAAATCAGGTTGATGCCGCTGGAGAAGGCGTACAGACCCATCTCGTCGAAGTAGTCCAGGGTGGTGGAGAGGATGAACCCCTGCACGCACAGCAGCATGAACAGAGACAGCTCACGCAGACAGGTCATAAAGGGCAGCAGATAGCCGCTGATGATGGACGATTTCTGGATGGGGATGATGATGCGGGTCATTCGCTTGATCCAGGGAATGTTCTGGATGATGGCTGCCTCCTCAATTTCACCGGAGAGCTGAAGCATGGAGTTGAGGGAGCTGCGGCTGGCAAAGGGGATGTACTTGATGGTGCCGACGATGATCAGAATGGTATACGTGTTGAACAGGTTGATGTGTTCGTTGGAGAATAGGATAAAGAAGGCCACACCCACCGCAATGGAGGGCATGAGATAGGGGAGAAAGGCCACGGAATTTACATAGTTGGCCCATTTACTTCGTCGGTTTTTGGACACGGCGTAACCGATGAGAGTACCGATGGTGCCCGCCAGCAGAGCGCAGCACACGCTGACCCAGATGGTGCCCTTAAAGGCGTTCCAGATGGTCTCGTTGTGGAGGATACCCTTCTGGCCGTACATGCCGTTTTCGGTGATATTTTCATCGGTGACCCACCACTTGGTGGTGAGGTTATCCGTGTCGCCGGTGTAGAGAAAGGAGTAGTCGCCGGGGTTAGGCAGGAAGGTCTCAAAGGCGAAGGAGACGATGGGGAAGATGCTGGTGAAGAAGGTGACGACGACCAGCACCAGGGCGATGACGTATTTTCCTACCCGGCCCAGGTTGATCTTGGAGATCTGACCGGACTTGCCGGTGACGGTGGTATAGTTTTTGCGGCTCTGGAGGCTCAGCTGGTTGAGCAGCATAATAGCCACGCCGAAGACCATCATGATAATGGCCAGGATGCTGGCCTCGCCGGTGTACTTGGAATTGAGGGAAATATACTTGGTAGCCAGGGTGGTCAGGCCCAAGTAATGGGGCACCGGGTAGGAGCCCATGGCACTGCCGAAGACCAGCAGGATGGTGGAGAGGATGGCGGGCTTGACCATGGGGAGGGTGATGCGGCACATGATGCGCCACTTGGGGGTGTCCAGAATGGTGGCCGCCTCTTCCAGGTTGGCGTCCATGTTGCGGAAGATGCCGCCAATAAGGATGTAGGCGAAGGGGGCGTAGTGCAGGCCCAGCACCACTAGGCTGGGGAACAGGCCTTTGCACCACCACAGGGGCATGTTGATGCCCAGGGTGGCGGCCAGCAGGCCGTTGGAGGTTCCGGTGACGGCGTTGGAGTTGAACATGTTCTGCCAGACTACCGCCAGAGTCCACTGGGGCATGATGTAGGGGAAGATGAAAATGGAACTGAGGTATTTGCGCCAGGCCAGATTGGTGCGGGTGACCAAAAAGGCGAACAGGCCACCGAATACAATGGATACCACGCAGGTCCCCACTGCCAGCCAGATCGTGTTGAGCAGGGGGGTCCACAGGTTGATCATGGCCTTATCGCTGGTGAACAAGTCGATGTAGTTGACCACCGTATACCCCGAAGCCTTTCCGGTGAGGTAGGCGTCGATGGTGCCGGGGTGGATTTTAAAGGTGTCCTCCACAATGGCGATGATGGGGGCCACCGTGCTGAAGGTGAGCACGATGCCCATCAGCAGCAGGATCACGTTGTGGGGTTTGGAGAAAAAGGTTTTGATTTTATTCCGACGCACGGCGGACCGATTGGTCCGGGCAACGGTGATCTGATCCATAACAGGCTCCTTTCTGCCGGGATGGAAAGCGCCCTTGGATGCGGCGGATGTCACGCGCGTCCAAGGGCGCCTTGATCTGCTTTTACATTACCGTTTGGGGAAGCAGGGCCCGGACAGGCGAATGGTTCCGGGAGAGAAATCAGCCGGCACTGTACTTATCCAGCATCTCGATCCAGCTGCCCACGGTGAAGGAGACAGAGGCGCAGTACTCGGGGTCCTCCAGCACCAGCTTGCCGTCCTTGGTCCACCAGTCGTAACCCGCGTCGTTGAGGGCTGCGAACTCCACGGTGGTGCCGTCCTCGGCCATGCCGCCGGTCTGGTGGTGATAGATCTCCTCGTTCTCAGCCGCCACGGTGGGGTTGGAGGAGTAACCGCCGATGTCCTTGCCCCAGGCAGAGAAGCCGTCCTCGGTGCAGGTCATGTAGGCGATGAAGGCGCAGGCGGTCCAGGGCAGAGGGCTGTTGTCGGTGACAAACAGGTAGTGGCAGTAGCCAAAGCCGCCGATGCCGGTGTAGCCGTCGTTGTAAGCGGCCACGGTGATGTTGTTCTTGGAGACGGAGGCGGACTCCTCCACGCTTCTCAGCTTGGAGTACACCAACAGGCCGAACTGATCGGTGGCGGACTTATCAACCAGCGTGGTGCAGATGGGTCCGTCATCGGTCTGGGCGTTGTAGCTGCCAACCCAGAGCTTGATCCAAGCCAGAGCGTACTTGCCGTTCTCGCCCAGGTTCAGGCTCTCAGCCTCAGAGGCCATGGCGTCGATGGTGGGCTGGAAGTAGGCCTGCTCGTCGGCAGAGAGGGCATCAAAGGCCTCCTTCAGCCAGGTGGCGTAATCGTCCCGGGTGAGCATGTACAGGAAGTTCTTGCCCACGATCTCGGAGTCGATGTCCATGAACAGACCGTGCTCGCCCTCGGCCACGAAGTCCCAGCAGTTGTCGTAGGTCTTGGAGCCGGTGTTATTGTACATGAAGATCTTGTTCAGAGTCTGCAGGGGCAGGAAGCCTTCATACTCCTCGGCGGTGGTATTGTTGGCCTCGGCCCATTCCTTGGGAATGAAGGTGTCCAGAATGCCGGTCTGGACCATCTTGGACTCGATCTGGTTACCGTCCTGAATGAGGGTCATGGCAAAGGTGCCGGTATCCTTCAGCGAGTCAGAGGTGAGCTGATCGAAGATCTTGTTGTTCTTGGGCTGCTGCCAATCAAACTCCATGGTGTAATTGGGGTCGATGGTCTGCAGGTACTCAATGAACAGGGGAAGGGCGCTCTTGCCGCGGCTGGAGTTGCCCACGCCGTAGAAGGTCTTGCCGTTGGACTCCTCGATAGCCTTTTTGGCCAGTTCCTCCAGGGTCATGCCCTGGGCCTCCTGAATGATCATCTGAGTCTCGGAGAGCTCTGTGGGAGCTTTGGAGCCGGAGCCGGACCCGGAAGTGCCGGAATCGTTGGTCTTACCGCAGGCCACCAGACTTAGGCTGAGGGACGCGGCCAGAAGCAGGGACAGTGCTCGTTTCATGATGTTTCCTCCTTTGTAAAAAATAACAAAAACACTTGGCTTACCGCCACGTTCTATGGTACTTTTATTGTATTCGGGGCGAGTCCAAATGAACAGGGGACAAAACTGCGTTTTTTTATGAAGGACTGAGAATCTTGTGGAAATTTAATGAAAGAGCCTGGAAAAACGTGCTATAATTAGATGAATTTCTAAAAGGGGAGGGCCTGCAGGTGAATAGGAGACGAACCGGCGCCCTATTGGCGGCGCTGCTGTGCCTGCTTACAGGGTGTGCCGGAAGCACGACACCGGCGGATACCTCATATATGCCGCCGGAGGAGGAGCGCCTGGTTATCTATACCTCCCACAAAGAGGAAGTGTGGTGGCCCATCGTCAAGGAGTTTGAGGAGCGCACGGGAATCTGGGTGGATGTGGTCACCGGCGGCAGCAGCCAGCTTCTGGAGCAGATCCGGCAGGAGCGGGAGGCTCCTCGGGCCGATGTGATGTTTGGCGGCGGCGTGGAGAGTCTGGAGTCCTATTCCGACTGTCTGGAGCCCTACGCCTGTTCGGAAAAAGCGCAGATTCCGGAGCGATACCGTTCGGAGAAGGACCTTTGGACGCCGTTTTCTTCCCTTCCTGTGGTGCTGATCTATAATACCAAGCTGGTTGACCCGACTTGGCTCACCAGCTGGTCCGATCTGCTGTCCGACCGGTTTCGGGGGAAAATCGCCTTTGCTGACCCCAGTGTGTCCGGGTCCAGCTTCACCAGCCTGGTGACCTACCTGGATGCCATGGAGCAGCCTCCGGAGAAATGTCTGCCTCAGCTGGCGGCCAGCCTGGAGGACCGGCAGCTGGACAGCTCGGGAGATGTGCTCAGCGCGGTGGCCCAGGGCAGCGACTGGGTAGGCATTACTCTGGAGGAAACGGCCCTGCAGTGGATCGCAGCAGGGGAGGACCTGGGGATGGTCTATCCTTCCGACGGGACTAGTTCCGTTCCCGACGGTTCTGCCCTGGTGGCCGGGGCGCCCCACCGAGAGAATGCAGAGAAGTTTTTGGATTTTACCGTCAGTCTGGACGTACAGCAGCTGCTGGCCCGGCAGTTTTACCGCCGTCCGGTGCGTGAGGATGTGGAGACTGGGAAAACCCTGGTTCCTCTGTCTGAACTTAAGCTGGTGGACTACGATGTGGAGTGGGCCAGCCGGGAGCGGGAATCCCTGCTCATGAGCTGGGCTTTCTATCTGGGTGGGGAGGAGGAGTTATGAGAACATCCATGCCCCATTCCTTCCGCCGGCGGCTGTTTGTGGCCTTTTTAGCGGTGTCGCTGGTACCCCTGCTGCTGTGCTCGGCTATGCTGCTGCAGATCTTTCGTCTGCGGATGACCAACGCGGCCCAGGCGGAGGCGGCAGGCTATCTTACCGGAGCGGCCCACATTCTGGACACGACCTACGAGGGACTCTCCAAAGCGGCCAGCCAGATCCGGGGGGACCGGGTTTTTGTCCAGATGCTGCAGGAGCAGGACGCTCAGGATACCCAGGTGTACAGCCGCCTGTTCAGCGCCACCCAGGAGAGCCGAAGCTATGCCCGCTTTGATCTGTATGACGCCCAGGGAACCTGGCGCTATTCCACCCACAATGCGCCCGATCAAAAGCAACTGCCCACCAACTGGGGGGTGCTTCAGCAGGCGCGGGAGCAAACAAAGCTGGAACTCATCGCTTGTCAGGATGTGACCCAGACCAACCAGCCCATGCTTCAGGGGGCAGTATGTCTGGAGGACCGGGACGGTCAAACGGCGGGCTATTTGGTAGTCAGCCTGTACCAGAGCGGTCTGCGCCAGCTGATGGAGGGAGCCTATGGAAATCAGAACGACCTGATCCTGCTCAGTCATTACTGGCGGCCGGTGTATTGTGCCCAGCCCAGTCTGGCCAGCTCTCTGGCCCCTGTTTTGCGTCAGCGGCTATTGGCGGGGCAGCCTCTCAGCGGCAGCGGGGATGAGTTCTCCTATCAGGCGGAATACCACCAGCCCACCGGACTCTATTTGGTGTTGCGAACGCCCCAGGCCCTGAACCGCACCACCATGGGCCTGCTGTATACTGTCAGCGCCTTCTGTGCGCTGTTTTGTATCGGAATCTCTGTGTTGATGAGCCTAAAGCTCAGCCGCCAGATGTTCCGCCCCATCCAGCGTCTGCGCACCGCCATGGATGAGGTGGTGCAGAATAATCTGAACGTTCAGGTGCCGCCCGGCCGGGATGACGAGCTGGGCGAGCTGGCCCGGCGGTTTAACGGAATGGTGCAGGCGTTAAAGCGCAACCAGGAAGAACTGGTGGAAAACCAGCGGGAGCTTAACCAGGCGCAGATCCGCATGCTCCAGGCTCAGCTCAATCCCCATTTTCTCTGTAACACCCTGGACACCATGAAGTGGATCAGCAAAATCAACCAGGTGCCCCAGGTGGCCCTTATGTCCACCAGCTTAGCGGATATTTTGCGTTTTTGCATTTCGCCCGACGAGTTTGTCCCTCTGCGCCGGGAGGTGCAGATCGTAGAGCGGTACATTGAGATCCAGACCATCCGCCTGTCCGGAGGGTTTCAGTTCCATACGGATATTCCGGAAGAGCTGGAGGACTGCCTGTTACCTAAGATGATGCTGCAGCCCATCGTGGAAAACGCCATTCTCCACGGCCTGGAGGAGAAAAAGGACGGAAGCATTACTGTGCGTGCCCGCCAGTGTTCCGACACCATGCTGGAACTCACCGTAGAGGACAACGGCAAGGGGCTGCCGCCTGAAATGGCGGGAGCCTATGCACACCGGGACCGGGAGCTGTCCCGAGGCCATTTGGGCCTTTATAATGTGGATACCATTTTGCGTAAGTATTACGGGGAGGAGTCCGGGTTGTATCTGTCCTGTGGCCCGTCGGGCCAGGGCGCGGTGATCTCCGCTACCCTGCCGCTGCGAAGGGAGGAAGAAACGTTATGATGAAGGTGCTGGTCGTGGAGGACGAGGAGATGATCCGCAAGGGCATCGTGTTGGCAGTGGATTGGGCCGCTCTGGACTGTGTGGTAGTGGGCGAGGCCTCCAACGGAGAAGAGGGACTGCAGGCCGCTGAGCGCTACGCCCCCACCCTCATTATCACCGATCTGAAGATGCCCAAAATGGACGGAATCGAAATGCTGCGCCGTCTGCGGGAGGCGGGAAACAACGCCTTTGTCATCATACTCACCGCCTACGACAGCTTCGCTTACGCCCAAAGCGCCCTGCGCCTGGGAGCAGTGGACTTTCTTCTCAAGCCGTTTCATGATGGGGAGCTGGAGCAGGCCGTGCAGGCTTTGCGCCGCCGTATGGAACCATCCCAGGGGGAGCCGGCCATCCCGGGGCTGAAAAAGGGAGACAAGAGCAAATATGTGCTCCAAGCGATGAGCTATATCGGAGAGCATTACGACAACCCCAACATTACGGTGGCGGAAATTGCCCAGTCCATCGGCATCAGCGAGGGACATCTGAGTCATACCTTTAAGAAAGAGACCGATTACACTTTGCTCAATTATCTCACCCGCTACCGCATCCACAAAGCGATGGAGCTGCTGCGGGACTGCCGGGTCAAGGTATATGAGGTGGCCCAGCAGGTGGGGTACAAAGATATCACCTATTTTTCCGCCACCTTCAAAAAGGTGGTGGGCATCAGCCCCTCGGAATATCAGGATACCAGCCATTAAAAAACAGATCGGGCGAAAGCCCGATCTGCTTTTTTAAAACAAACCTTATTGATTTAAAAGCTCCAGAATTTGCGCGGCATTGGTGTCAGGCTTGACCTTAGGCATAACTGCCTGGATCATGCCCTGCTCATCGATGAGATAGGTGGAGCGTACCACTCCCATGCTCACCTTGCCATACATCTTTTTCTCCTGCCACACGCCGTAGGCCTGGAGCACCGTGAGCTCTGGGTCGGAGAGGAGCGTGAAGGGCAGGGTATACTTATCGGCAAACTTCCGGTGGGAGGCGGTGGAGTCCTTGCTCACGCCAATGACCACGGTGTTCAAAGCCTTGAACTGGCCAAATGCGCCGGCAAAGGCACAGGCCTGGCGGGTGCAGCCGGGGGTGTTGTCCCGGGGATAGAAATAGAGCACGACCTTCTTGCCCAGAAAATCAGACAGGGAGACAGGATTGCCATCCTGGTCAGGGAGGGTAAATTCGGGGGCTTTCGTTCCAACTTCCAACATTGGGTTTATTCTCCTTCCGTATAAAAAATCAGTTCGGTGGGGGTAGAGGCGCTCGGGTCAAACCGGTAGCCCAGCCCCTGAAAGGCGGGCAGGTCTTCCCGGCGGGTGATCTGGTTTTGAGCCAGCCAGCGGACCATCTCGCCTCGGGCCATTTTACATTGTGTGCCTCGCTCGGCCAGCTTGCCGCCCTTCCAGATGCCGAAACGGCAGGTGATTAGTTCCGTCCCCTGGGGCAGGTGGGGGGCAACGGCGCGACTATACTCCTTGGAGGCCAGGTTCAGCACCCAGCCGTCCTCCTCAGCCAGCGTTTGTGTCAGACGGTCGCCCCAGAATTCATACAAATTCTTTGCCCCTTCCACAGCCAGCTTGGCCTGCATCTCCAGCCGATAGGGGGTGACGCCGTCAAAGGGACGAAGCACCCCGTAAAACCCGGAGAGGATACGCAGATGCGCCTGGAGGTAGTCCAGAGCCTGGGATTCCAGCACGCCGGGGGCCATGTACTGGTACTGGATCCCCTGGTAGGAGAGAATCGCGGGGGTGAGGTCACCCTCCAGCTCCATGGTCTCCAGCCGCTGGACATTGAGACGGGCGATAGCGTCGTTGCAGCCCCAGAGACGCTGGAGTTCCTGGGGCGACATGGCCCGCAGGACCTTCAGAAGTTGTTTGGTCTGGGGCAGAAACTGGGGAACTGAACGGGGAGCCAGGCTGTCCCGGTCCTCCACCATTTTTTTCGCAGGTGAGATGATAATTTGCATATGTGGTCCTCGTAGTGTTGGGATAACAGACGGCTGTGCGCCTTGCCAAGGCGGCCGGTCTGCCCTATACTGGATATAACTCAGCGCCGGAAGCCTTTGATCTGGCAAAACTGATACGCCTGGGAGAGCCAGTCCAGCAGTTTGCCGTCAATCTCCTCCGGTTGGGAGACCACCACATGGTGGGTCCAGCGGTTTGGGTAGGGCTCCACCGCTACGGCGATGCGGGGAGAGATCACCTGCCGCTCCAGGCCGAAGGTCACCAGCAGACATTCCCGGGGCCAGTCCTTTTTCCGGCGTACCGAGATAGAGGCAGCGGCAAACAGTTTGGGGCAGTAAAAGCTGATTTGGCTTTTTTGTACCTTGACCGAAGCGTCGGGGAAGGCCTGTTCCACGGATTCAAATAACCTCTGATAGAGGGAGAACTCCCGTGGTTTGCCGTCAAAGTAGAACAGCAGATCACTTTCGTAGTGCTCCGGACGGTTCATCCCATATGCCTCCTTTGTCCCGGGCTGTTGGAGCCATTGTACCACAGAACGCAGGACATGGGAAGCAGATAAAAGAGTCCGTATTATTGGACTTGATCTTTGCTAAACTAAAAGCAACGATACCGTACAGCAGGTGAGACGGGAAGAAAGGCAGGGAGAGGCATGGCCCGCGCACCCTTTCAAAAGTTGAAAATCTTATATATTATGGACTATCTTCTGCGTTATTCCGATGAATACCACCCGGTCACTGTGGCACAGCTCATTGAGGAACTGGGGAAACGGGGCATCTCCGCCGAGCGCAAAAGCATCTACGACGACCTGGAGGCCCTGCGCACCTATGGATTGGACCTGGTGCAGACGGGACGGGGAAGAAACAGCGGCTGCTATGTGGCCGGACGGGATTTTGAACTGCCTGAGCTGAAGCTGTTGGTGGACAGCGTACAGTCCTCCAAGTTCATCACGCAGAAAAAGACCATGAGCCTCATTAAAAAAATCGAGGGGCTGGCCAGTGTCCACCAGGCCCGGGAGCTCAACCGGCAGGTGTTTGTGAAAAACCGGATCAAGACCATGAACGAATCCATCTACTACAACGTGGATGAGATCCACCGGGGCATCGCCGCCAACCGAAAGATCCGCTTTCACTACTTTGAGTACAACATGGAAAAGCAGCGGCAGCTGCGCCGGAATGGGGACTGGTATGTGATCAGCCCCTACGCCCTTACTTGGGATGATGAGAACTACTACCTGGTGGGCTTTGACTCCCAGGCCGGGATCATTAAGCACTTCCGGGTGGACAAGATGGCTCAGATCGGCACCACCGAGGAGCCAAGGGATGGCCAGGAGGTCTATGCGGCCCTGGACATGGGACTGTACGCCCGGCAGGTGTTTGGCATGTTTTCCGGAGAGCCGGTGTGGGTACGCCTGCGCTTTGAACGGGGGCTGGTGGGAGCGGTGCTGGACCGGCTGGGCCAGGAGGTCATGCTGGTGCCCGAGGATGAGGAGCACTTCACCGTACGGATTCAGGTGGTAGTCAGTCCCCAGTTTTTCGGTTGGCTTTGCGGTTTCGGGAAGCGGGCCAAGGTGCTGGAGCCTGAGAACGTTGTGAACACCATGGCAGAGTATGTAGAGAACATCAGCCAGATGTATAAGATGTAAGACAGACGCGGCGCGGAGATTCTTCTCCGCACCGCGTTTCTGTGTCAATATTCAAGAGAGGGCATTACGCCTGCTTCAGCAGAGCCTCTCCGGCCAGATAGATGTCTCCTGCGCCCACAGTAATCAGCAGGTCGCCGGGCTGGGCCAGCTCCTTGAAGCGGGCCGTCACATCTTCCAGCGTGGGGCAGAACTCTGCATTGGGGATGCGGTCGGCCAGGTCCTTGGAGGAGATGCCCAGAGTGTCGGTCTCCCGAGCGGCAAAGATCTCAGCCAGCAGTACTTTGTCGGGCAGCTTGAGCACCTCCACAAAGTCGTCAAAGAGTTCCTTGGTGCGGGTGTAGGTGTGGGGCTGGAAGGCACAGATCACCCGCCGGTATCCCAGGCTCCGGGCCGTGGTCAGCAGGGCGCTCAGCTCGCCGGGGTGGTGGGCATAGTCGTCGTACACCGCCGCGCCGTGGAACTCCCCCTTGTGCTCAAACCGTCGGCCCGCCCCGCGGAAGGACCGCAGGCCGTCCCGGATTGCGGAGAAGGGCGCCCCCAGCTGAAGGGCCGCGCCGGCGGCGGCCAGAGCGTTGCGCACATTGTGGACGCCGGGGACACTGAGCTCGATGCGCCCCAGATCCTCGCCCCGGACGATCAGGTCAAAGGAAGGGAACCCACCCTCCCAGGTCAGCCCCTCACAGTGGATGTCACCCTGCTCCAGGCCAAAGGTGAGCATGGGCCGCTCCAGCCCCCGCAGGGCGTCCATGGTGTTGGCGTCGTCCCCGTCCGCCACCACGCAGCCCTCCTGAGGGACCAGCTCCGCAAAGCGGCGGAAGGAGTGCTTCACATCCTCCAGGTCCTTGAAGAAGTCCAGGTGGTCGGCGTCCACATTGAGGATCACCGCCACGGTGGGGAAGAAGGACAGGAAGGAGTTGCAGTACTCACAGGACTCCAGAATGATGGTATCCCCCTGCCCCACCCGGTGTCCCGCGCCA
>OFMA01001958.1_pt1 | contig 12438 bp, 10 predicted proteins | sample 1541011 | NCBI WGS metagenome assembly OFMA01 (sample SAMN04209225, study PRJEB22552) | human gut metagenome | biome: gut; material: feces | host: Homo sapiens | place: USA: Oklahoma
GTCGGTCATCACCCGATACTCCGGCATGGGGGCCTGGCCCTCGGACAGCATCAGGGAGAGCAGGGTCGTGCGGTCCATGCTGCGCTGGTATGCCTTCCGGTCCCTGGGGTGGATGGTGGGGGCGATATAGTCATGGATGAAGACACTGTAGGACGGCAGATCCTTGCCCAACTTCTTCGCCATGTCCTTCAGCATGTCCTGGTAGACCTGGGTGCCCCAGAGCAGGCGGAAGCTGTCGGTCTCCAGGCCGATCTCCAGGCCCGCGATGGTGCCCTCGGTCATGCGGTCCAGGAGCTTCGCCGCGTCCTCCCGGCGGTGGCGTTCCTTCACTTCGTCGGTCACGTCCCGGATGGTGCCGATGGCGGTGGCCTCCTCGTTGTTGGGCAGGGGCTCCATGCGCAGCTGGATCCAGGTCTCCTGCTGGTCCATGGTCTGGAACTCGATCTCTCCGTCCTGGCCCAGGGCCGCCTGCTCCAGGGCCGCCTGGAACGGGGCCTCCCACTGGGCGGAGCAGTTTAAGTATTCCAGCAAGCGCCGGGGCGTTTCCAGCGTGGTTTTTAATTGGTCACCCTGCCCCTGGCCGGGGGTCAGGACGCGGAGCATCCCATCCGGCAGCAGCTCAAACAGGCGCACGTCGCCCACGGGAAGGGCAGCGTTCACCAGGGAGTTACTGCGTGCCACCTCCTGATCCAGCTTTTCCTGGTCGCTGCGGTTACGGATCATCCAGTACAGCAGCATGGCCCCGGCGGAGACGGCGTAGATACAGATGAGCAGGTTGTACTCCACCTGTAATTGCAGCACCACCGTCAGCAGCACGAACGCCACAGACAGGCTCATGCGCTTGGAGCGGGAGTGGAAGTAGACCTCCAGCTTGTTCAGCACCCAGCCAGCCACTGCGCCCAGGCCCAGCGAGAGCAAAATCTCAACGATCGGCTCTGCCACCACGCTCAGCGGGTCGATGCGGCCCTGCTCCAGTGCACCGGCAATGCCGAAGGACACCGAGAACAGCACCAGACCCACTGCGTCGTCAATGGCTACCACCATCAGCAGCAGGCGGGTCAAGGGGCCGTCTGCCTTATACTGCTTGACCACCATCAGGGTGGCAGCGGGCGCCGTAGCCGCAGCGATCGCGCCCAGAGTCAGCGCAGCGGACAGCGAGATCACGTCCGGCCGGGCCAGGTGCAGCGCCACCAGCGCCACATCCACCAGCGCCGTGGTGACCACTGCCTGCAGCACGCCCACCGCAATGGCCTGACGGCCCATGCTCTTGAGCGCACCCAGACGGAACTCGTTGCCGATGACAAATGCGATGAAGCCCAGGGCCACCTGGGTCACGATGCCGTAGCCTTCCACCTGCTCCAGGGTACCAAAGCCAATACCCAGATCGGACAGGCCCAGCTTACCCAGCGCAAAGGGTCCCAGCAGCAGTCCCGCTACCAGGTACGCAGTGACCGCAGGCAGGTGGATCGCCCGGGCCAAGCGGGACATCAGCAACCCCGCGATCAGCGAGACAGACAGGCAGATCAAAATTTGTTCCATACGTTTCTCTTGCCTGGGAGATGCGCCGCAGCCCCCAGGTCCCTCCTTTTCCTCATTGCCTGCACCCTCGACAGGGCACAGCGTTCCAAAGTATACTCTTGGAGAGAGAGAAAATCAAGTTAAGATTTTGTTCAAATTGCCAAGACTTTTTTTGCTGCCCCATTTTTTCCAGGATTCAGCAAAACACCCTATCAGCGTCCATTTTTTCCGTCGGAACCAGTATTCCCACCTTCTGCTGCGGCGCAGACGGGCCGCACACGGCAAAGAAATCGTCCTCCGACGCCTTTTTCGGCGGCAATTTCCGCCTCTGCACCGCCGTGCGATCCTCAGTTCTGGTCATGGCTGCTGCCCAGCCAGGAGCACACCACCCCGCACACCAGACAGGCGGTGATCCCGGCCGAGGCTGCGGTAAGCCCCCCGGTCAAGATCCCCATAGGACCCTGCTGCGCCAGTGCTGTGCGCACCCCCTTGGCCAGCAGATGCCCAAACCCCAGCAGCGGCACCGTGGCCCCGCAGCCCGCCCACTGCGCCAGCGGTTCGTACCAGCCGGCCGCCGACAACACCACCCCGGCCACCACATACCCGGTCAGGATACGGGCCGGGGTCAGGCTGGTGAGGTCGATCAGCAGCTGTCCTGCCAGGCAGATGGCCCCGCCCACGCAAAAAGCCCACAGATAATTCATGCTTCACCCTCCCCATTTTCTGCCCCCCGCAGCTCCACCAGATGGGCTACCGCCGGGATGCTCTCTTTCTGCAAAAACGTGGTCTGGCTCATCAATGCGCCGGTTGCCACAAAGAGCACCCGCTCCTGCCCGCCCCGGGCCAGCCGCGGCAGGATGCGGGTGCAAAGCACGGCGGCGCAGCACCCCGACCCGGAAGCGCCGCTTTTCACCTTCTGCCGGGCCGGATCGTAGAGCAGGCACCCGCAGTCCAGGTGGTTCTTCACCAACAGCCCCTCTGCTGCCAGCAGTTCATGCAGCAGCCCGCTGCCCACCTGTCCCAGGTCTCCGGTATAGATGCAGTCGTAGTCCTGGGGGTCGGTATGGGTATCCTCAAAATAGCGCAGCAGGGTGGCCGCCGCAGCTGGCGCCATAGCCGCCCCCATGTTGTTGATATCCTTGATGGCGTAGTCCTGCACCCGGCCAAATGCAGCGGCCGTGATCCGGGGGCCTCGCCCCTCCGCCTGCACCAAACAGCAGCCCGCTGCCGTGGCGGTCCACTGCGCTGTGGGCGTGCGCACTGCGCCATAGCTCAGCGGCGTGCGGAACTGACGCTCTGCTGCACAAAAATGACTGGAGGTCATGGCCAGCAATCGGCGGGCATACCCGCCGCTGCACAGCGCCGCCCCCAGGGCCAGGGTCTCTGCCATGGTGCTGCAAGCCCCGAACACCCCTGCAAAAGGGACCCCCAGCTCCCGCATCGTATAGCTGGAAGCCGTGCATTGCGCCTGCAGGTCCCCCGCCAGCGCCAGCTCGATCTGCTGCTGCGCCACCTTTCCTTTTTGCAGGCAGAGCCGTGCAGCCCGCAGCTGCAGGTATTTCTCCGCTGCTTCCCAGCTGGACTGGCCAAAACGGTTGTCCTGGCACAGCTCATCAAAGCCGGGCGCCAAGGGGCCTTCCCCTTCTTTTTTGCCCCCCACCGCCGCCCAGGCCGAAATGACCGGCGGCTGGCTGAACAGCAGTGTATCGCCATGTCGTGTTGCCATGGGTCTGTCCCTCCTGTATCGCATACCTTTCCCAGGGGGACAGAACCCTTTCCACCCCAGGATGAAGGTTTTTCATTTTCTTTTGCCTGTTTTTAAGAAGAAACTGTGTTATAATAGGGTCTTGAAGCGCAATCATCCGCCGGGTCAAAACGTATTTTTATCAAAAGCACCCAACGGCCCACAGCACCGCACCGTAGAGCACCGATGCCAGGGTCCCATACACCAGCACCGGCCCCGCAATGGTAAACATCTTTGCCCCGGTGCCAAGCACCCGGCCCTCATTTTTGAACTCGATGGCGGCACTGACCACGGCATTGGCAAAGCCGGTAATGGGCACCAGAGACCCCGCCCCGGCCCTTGCCGCCAGCTTCTGGTACAGGCCCAGGGTGGTCAGCACCGCCGACGCCGCCACCAGGGTGCAGCTGGTCAGCGCCGCTGCCTGCTCCCCTTCCATCCCCAGGGCAAGATACTGCTGGCGCAGCAGCTCCCCCAAAAGGCAGATGCCGCCCCCTACCAGAAAAGCCCACAGACAGTCCTGCGCCAAGGGGGAGGGCGGGCCGTTCTGCTGCACCCGCCGCCCATATTCCTGCGCTGTCATTTTCATTTTTGTTCGCCTCCGGGGATAGGATGCCCCACCGGCGGGCAGATTAACCATACCATTTATCCTTTTTCCGAAAGAAGGTTTTGTATGAGTACCCCTTATTCTCCGCCGCCCCGCCGCCGTCTGACCCGGGCCGAGGTGCGCCGCCGTCGCCGTCAGCGGGCCATTCGCCGCATCGCCGTGCTTACAGCCGGGCTGTGTCTGGCTGTGGGCGGTGTTTTTCTGCTGGTGCGCGGCCTGACCGACGGCCCCAAAGCCGGGGCTGCCTCCTCCCAGGCCGAAAGCCTGCCCGCCGCTGCTTCCAGCACCGTCTCCAGCAGCAGCGCCGCTCCGGAGTCTGCCGCCCCCTCTGCGTCTGAGGATACCAGCCAGAACATCAGCGGACTGACCGCCAGCCAGGCGCAGGCCATGCTGGACGACCCGCTGATGGTGCTGGTGAACCACGACCACCAGATGCCGGCGGACTACACCTTCGACACCAAGGAGTGCGGCTCCGCCACATCCATCAATAAGACCTTGCAGACCCCGGCCTGTGACGCCTTTTTGCAGATGCAGGCCGCAGCTGCCGCCGACGGCGTGACCATCTGGATGCAGAGCGGCTACCGCAGCGTAGAGTACCAGACCAAGCTCTACACCAACAAGACCAACTACTACCTGAACCAGGGCTTTGACGAAGCCACCGCAAAAGAAAAAGCCGCCGGCATCGTCAACCCGCCGGGCTATTCCGAGCACAACTGCGGCCTGGCAGCGGACCTGAACAGCCCGGAGCACACCGAACTGACCGAGGGCTTTGAGGACACAGCCGCTTTCCGCTGGCTGCAGCAGCACGCCGGGGAATATGGCTTTATCCTGCGGTATCCCAAGGGGATGGAAGCCTTTACCGAGATCACCTACGAGCCTTGGCACTGGCGCTATGTGGGAGTGGAAAATGCCGCCCGCATCAACGCCAGCGGCCTGTGTTTTGAGCAGTATTGGGACGCACTGCAAAAGGCCGCCCAGAGCGAAACAGCCCATCGGTGAAACAACGGTGAAAGCGCCCCTGCCCCGCTGCCGCTTCGTTGCTTTTTGGGTAGGGATATGATAAGATAATACTTGTTCCTCCGTCGGAAACACCCCCGGAGCGACAGGCTGTCCACCCGGACAGCGGATATGAGCCTATAAGAGGGAATAACAATGATGAAACGTGTTTATCTGCTTTGCGCTGTGGCTGCGCTGGCCCTGGCGCTGGCCGCCTGCGGCGGCTCTTCCTCGTCCTCTCAGGACACTTCCTCCAGCGCGCCTGCCTCCAGCAGCACGGCCTCCAGCCAGACCAGCTCTGTCAAGGAACAGACCAATGGCCAGGGCCTGGATGCAGCCTATGATGCGCTGCTGGCCGCTAACCCCATCTCCAACCCCTTTGAGCTGGATGCGCTGAGCATCGAGTACGACTTTGGCCTTGCGCCGGAAACTGTGCTCAGCTACAAGGGCGTTAAGAGCAACGACAACGGGGATGCCGGGCTTGTGCTGGTGATCCAGCCCGCCGAAGGCAAGGCAGAGGAGATCTGCACCGCCCTGGAGACCTATAAGGAGGACCAGACCGCCTTCTACTCCAACTACGCCGAGTTTGCCCAGGCCAAGGCCAATGTGGAAAAGGCCATCATCTCCGGCCGGGACGACCAGGTCGTTATGGTGATCGCCTCCCTGGAAGCGGACGCCGACGCACTGTCCGACGCTGTGGATGCAGCAATGAACTGATCGATCCAAAATACCGGTGCTGCCCCGCCGGGCGGTGCCGGTATTTTTCTGCCCCAAAGCACCCGCTCCCCCCCATCACAAAACCACAAAGGAGGCTGACGTTTTTGGTTTTCAGCACCATCATGTTCCTATTCCGGTTTTTGCCCATCACCTTGGCGCTGTACTACCTGGCGCCCCCCAAGCTGAAAAACACTGTGCTGTTTATCTGCAGCCTGGTGTTCTATTGCTGGGGCGAGGTGCGCTTCTTCCCCGTTATGCTGTCGCTGATCCTGCTGAACTATGTCTGCGGACTGGCCATCCAGCATTTTGACCAGCGGCCCGGACTGCGCCGCTTCTTCCTGATCGCGGCGCTGGTCGGCAGCTTAGGGATGCTGTTCTACTTCAAGTACGCAAACTTTGTGCTGGAAAGCGCCAATGCCCTGCTGGGCACTTCCTTCGCCCCCATCCAGGGCATCCAGGTGCTGCCCCTGGGCATCAGCTTCTACACCTTCCAGACCTTGTCCTACTCCATCGACGTCTACCGCCGGGATGTGCCCGCCGAGCGCAACATCATCGACTTTGGCGCGTATGTGGTCATGTTCCCGCAGCTGATCGCCGGCCCCATCGTCAAATACCGGGACGTATCCAACCAGCTGCACGTCTATAAGGGCCGCTACCGCGCCTCTCAGATCGAGGAAGGCATGACCCTGTTCACCTTCGGTCTGGCCAAAAAGGTCCTGCTGGCGGATGCCATCGGCGCCCTGTGGACCGATATCATCGGCATTGCCGACAGCCCCTCCACCACCTTCGTGGGCCTGGCCAACGCCTCCACCCCGCTGGTATGGCTGGGCATCCTGGCTTACTCTCTCCAGCTGTATTTTGACTTTTCCGGCTACTCTATGATGGGCATCGGCATGGGCAAGATGCTGGGGTTCGACTTCCCGCAGAACTTCAACTACCCCTATATCTCCGCCTCCATCACCGAATTCTGGCGGCGCTGGCACATGACCCTGTCCGGCTGGTTCCGGGAATATGTGTATATCCCCCTGGGCGGCAACCGCAAGGGCCTGAAACGCCAGATCCTGAACCTGTTCATCGTGGAGCTGCTTACCGGCATCTGGCATGGCGCCAACTGGAACTTTATCTGCTGGGGCCTGTACTACTTTGTGCTGCTGGCGGTGGAAAAACTGTTCCTGCTGCCTTACCTGAAACGCGGCCGCATCTGGCCCCACCTGTACACACTGTTCTTTGTGGTGGTGGGCTGGGCCATGTTCGTGGGCAATGACCCCGGCGTGGAGTTCGGGCTGCTGTTCCAGCGGCTGTTTATCCCCACCGGCGGTGTATCGCCGCTGTACTTCCTGCGCAACTACGGTGTGCTGCTGGTCGTGTCGGTGGTATGCTGCACCCCGCTGATCGAAAAGCTGTGGGACAAGCTGCGCAGCCACACCCTGACCCGGGTGGGCACCGTCCTGCTGCTGCTGACCGTCTCCACCGCTTATGTGGTGGGCAGCACCAACAGCCCGTTCCTGTATTTCAACTTCTGATAAAGGAGGTATCCGCCGGATGGATCAACATTCCCACCCCGGTATCCTGCGCAGACTGGGCCGCTACCCGGTGCTCGCAGCCTTTACCCTGTTTTTTGCCGCCTTGTTTGCGCTGGATCTGCTTACGCCGGACCGCACTTACAGCGAGATGGAAAACACCACCCTGACCCAGCGCCCCCACCTGACCGCTTTGTCGGCCAAGGGGCTGAACGATTATTTTACCGACTACACCCAGTACGTCAAAGACCAGGTCTTTGCCCGGGACCAGTGGATCGGCCTGCAGAGCGTGGTGGAGACCACCCTGCTGCAAAAGACCGAGAGCGGCGGCATCCTGCTGGGGCAGCAGGGACAGATGTTCCCCCGCCACTACGGCCTGCTGTCCAGTGAGAAACGCACCCTGCCCAAAAACACCGCCGCCCTGACAGCTCTGTGCCAGCGCTGGCCCGGCCGTGTAAACGTGATGCTGGCCCCTTCGGCCTCCACGATCTACCCGGAAAACCTGCCGGCCCACGCCCCCGTGCTGGAGGAGGGCGGCTATCTGGCCCAGCTGGCCCAGTCGGTCACCGACGCTGGCGGCCGCTGGCTGGACCTGTCCGCTGCGCTGGAACCGCATAAGCAGGAGTATATTTACTACCGCACCGACCACCACTGGACCACGCTGGGCGCCTATTATGCCTACCAGCAGCTGTGCGATGCCCTGGGCATGACCCCCTTTGACCGGGACGCCCATACCGCCCGCAGCATCCAGGATTTTTACGGCACCCACTATTCCAAGGCCCGCACCTGGAACGCACAGCCCGATACGCTGACCTGGTACGACCTGGACAACCCCCTGACCATCTACCAGGTCACCGCCCCCGGTCAGCCCGAAACCGGCGAGACCACCACCCTGTACGCCGAGGACAAGCTGGACACCTACGACAAGTACGCCATGTTCCTCCATGGCAACAACGGCCTGAGCCGCATTGAAGGCGATGGAGAGGGCCGCATCCTGGTGCTGAAGGACAGCTACGCCAACTGCTTTGTGCCGTATCTGACCGCCAACTTTGCCCAGATCGACATTGTGGACTTCCGCAACTACAACTACGGCCTGGATGCCCTGGACGCCGACAACCACTACGACCAGGTGCTGGTGCTGTACAGCTTTGACAGCTTTAAGAGCGACCCCTATTTTTACCGGGCCGGTATCCCCGGCTGATCCGTGCCCCTTGCCCGCCCCCTGCTGTGCGCCTTTGCCCGCAGCAGGGGGCGGTTTTTATGCACCGCTTTTCTTTGCCATGCCCCCTGTCAGAGGGCAAAAATCTTGTGTCCAAGCCAATTATTGCAGACTTTTTTCACAAAGATTTCGATGGTTTTTCATGCGACATTCTGTATTTTCAATATTTCACTTCCCCCCTCTTGCAGAAACCCGACGAGTGTAGTAAAATAGCAATACAGAGACACTTACCAGTTTCTACCGTCTCTGCCTGACTCCATACCGGACACTGCGCAGGATCTGCCTTTGCCCCGTATGCGAGAATTTTGGTCGAAGGAGTGATACCATGGAGAATAAAATGATGCTGCCCGCAAGCTGTGAGCGAATGAGGGAAGAAGAAATGACCTATGTGGTCGGCGGTGCGTCCGAATCCAACGAGGGCATTTGGGGCGGTATGTTTGCCACCGGCAGCGTTGTGGGTCTGGCTGCGGCTATTCTGTCCATCGGCAACATGGTCTGGGCCATTGGCACTACCCGTGATTGGATCCATCGCAACAAGACCACTACCGACAACCCCGTTACCGATGCGCTTGACCTGGCGGTCAAGGGCGTGGATGATGCCATTTCCTACGCAAGCCGCTCGCTGTGGAACGCAGTGGTCACTGTGTACACCACGATGAACCTGAGCACCTGGTGGCCTGTTACCGCCATTGCCTGGATCACGGCTTGAACCCTTTCCGCATAGCATATGTTCCAATACGGCCAGCCGCTCGTTTTTCCGGCAGAGCGGCACCGCCGTTGAAACAACCGCCGGAACCTATTAAAACAGGACTTTGGATCCTATTTGATTTAAGGAGGACACCATGGAAAAGACTTTGATGATGCCTGCATCCTATAATGTGATGAATGAGCAGGAAATGACCTATACCCAGGGCGGCGCATCCGCTTTTGAGGCTCTGGTGGCCTGGATCATCCCCCCGTACGGCTGGTACAAGGGCCTGACCGCTGTGCGTGATTACCGCCGTCAGCATCCCAACAACTGGGTCGATACCGGCCTGAATGCCCTGAACCGCCATATGTCCAGCAGCCTGCCCAACATGGTGTATGACCTGGCTTGCGCTACCTACGTGGTCGGCTCCAGCCTGACCGGTGTGGGCCTGATCGTCAACACCCTGCTCGTCCTGTCCTGATCTGCCCTGTCTGACCGTTCCATAACGGTTCCGCTGGGATAGACCAAAGAGCGATACCGGGCGGCAGCCAGCCTGATACAGGCAGGCTGCCGCCTGTTTTTTATCTGCACTCCGCTGGCCCTGCTGGGCCTTGGCTGTATAAGGTGCTGGAGAGAGCCGTCAACGACACCACTGCATACATGACCAGCTCCCTGTTCAACTGCGTACGGGGCGTCGTCACCGCTATGCAGCTCACCAGCCTTTTCCCCATTACCGCTGTGGGCTGGCTGACTGCGCTGTAAGCCCGGAGCACTGCTGTCCCAAAGACACCAAAGCAGAATAAAAGGCATCCCGCCGCCCCTATCCAAGGGAACGGCGGGATGCCTTTCTTTTTATTTTCTCAGCCTTTTATCCGGGCAGCGGCAGCGCGGCGGCCGGGTCAGCGCAGAACGATCTGTCCGTTTTCATCGGCATCCACCGTCAGGCTTCCGCCTGCGGCCAGCTTGCCGTCGATCAGCATCTCTGCTGCGGGGTCCTCCACCGCTTTGCGGATGGCACGGCGCAGGTCACGGGCGCCGAATTTGCCGCCCTGGCTCTGCTCCACCAGCGCTTTGAGCGCCGCCGGGGTATAGCTGTAGGCAATGGCCTTGGCCTGCATACCGGGCTTGTATTCGTCCAGCATCAGCGCGGCAATGCCCTCCAGGGTCTCCGGGCTCAGCGGCTCAAAGCAGATCACCTCGTCCACACGGCCCAAAAATTCCGGCCGCAGGAACTGGCTCAGTGCCTTGCGGGTCTTTTCCTCACTGCGCTGAGCCTCGCTCTTATTAAAGCCCAGGCTCCCGCTGGTGGAATCGCTGCTGCCTGCGTTGGAGGTCATGCAGATCACCGTGTTGGAGAAATCCACCGTGCGGCCCTGGGCATCGTTGATCTTGCCCTCGTCCAGGATCTGCAGCAGGATGTTCATGACATCGGGGTGCGCTTTTTCGATCTCGTCAAACAGCACCACACTGTACGGGCGGCGGCGCACCTTCTCGGTGAGCTGGCCTGCCTCCTCGTAGCCCACATAGCCCGGAGGCGAACCGATCATCCGGGAGACGGCATACTTTTCCATATACTCGCTCATATCCAGGCGGATCAGCGGGTCCGGGCCGTCAAACAACTGGCTGGCCAGCTGCTTGACCAGCTCGGTCTTGCCCACACCGGTGGGGCCTACAAAAATAAAGCTGGCGGGACGGCGGCGGCCGGACAGGTCTGCCCGGCTGCGCTTGATGGCCTGCGCCACCAGGTGCACGGCTTTATCCTGGCCGATGATCTTCTGCTTCAGGGCGCTTTCCAGCCCGGCCAGCTTGACGAACTCGGTCTCCCGAATCTTGACCGCCGGGATGCCGGTCCACAGCTCGATGACCTTGGCTACATCCTCCATGGTCACCTGGATCTCGCTGGCCGCTGCCTGGCAGGCGGGCAGCTCATTTTCCAGCTGTGCAATGCGGGTCTTGCGCTGGGCCACCTGCTCGTAGTCGATGGCCTCGTTGACGCTGGTCGTCTCCACCGACTGCTCCTCCTGCCGCAGGGTCTCCAGCTCCTTCTCCATAGACAGATACTGAGAGATCACCGGGTGGGCCAGGTTGCAGCAGGCACAGGCTTCGTCCAGCAGGTCAATGGCCTTATCCGGCAGGTAGCGGTCGGTGATATACCGCTCGCTCAGGGTGACGATGGCGCTGAGCACATCGGAAGGCACCTGCACATGATGATGCGCCTCGTAATAGCGCTTGATGCCGTTCATCACCGCCAGGGTGTCCGCCACGCTGGGCTCCTCCACCCGCACCGGCTGGAACCGGCGTTCCAGGGCCTGGTCCTTCTCGATATACTTGCGGTACTCGTTAAAGGTCGTAGCGCCAATGACCTGGATCTCCCCGCGGGAGAGAGCAGGCTTGAGGATGTTGCCCGCATTCATAGCGCCTTCGCTCTCGCCTGCGGAGGTGATGGTGTGGATCTCGTCAATGAACAGGATCACATTGCCCGCAGCCTTGACCTCTGCCAGCAGGCTCTTGACCCGCTGCTCGAACTGGCCCCGGAACTGGGTGCCAGCCACCAGGCTGGTGAGGTCCAGCAGGAAGATCTCCTTGTCCTTCAGCCCGGCAGGCACCTCGCCCTTGGCGATGCGCTGGGCGATGCCCTCTGCAATGGCGGTCTTGCCCACGCCCGCCTCACCGATCAGGCAGGGGTTGTTCTTCTGGCGGCGGCACAAGATCTGGATGGTGCGGTAAATTTCGCGGTCGCGGCCGATGATGCGGTCCACCTTGCCGTCCCGGGCCTTCTGGGTCAGGTTCTCGCAGTAGGTCTCAAGGAACTTGCGGCGGGGGGCCTTTTCCTTCTTTCCGTTTTTGGGCTTGGCATCGTCCTTGTTCTGGCGCGCACCAAAGCCGAACGGGAACACAGGGCTGCCGCCCGGCACAAAATCGTCCTGCGCGGCGGCGTCATCGCCGGTCTCGGCCTCCTCGCTGCCCATCATGGGGGCAAGCATACCGGAGTCGGCAGCCTCCTGCAGGAAGCTGCCCATCCGCTCCTCCATATTTTCCAGATCCTGATCCGACATGCCGAACTGCTTCATCAGGTCGTCCACAGGCTGGATGTGCATGGCGCGGGCGCAGGTCAGGCAGTAGCCCTCCTGCACCGGCTTGCCGTTGTCCATCCGCTGGATGAACACCACTGCCGTGCGTTTTTTGCAGCGTACACAAACCATAATTTCTTCACCTCTATAGAAAACGCCCGGTATAGGCGCATAGTCTTGCAAATATTATGAAACGAAATGGGCTGTTTTGCAAGTTTTCGGGCGGAATGTTCAGAATTTATTCATTACATGCCCATCAAACAAAGGGGTTGACGCTGCCGAAAATGCCGTAGCCCACGCTTTGGCTGAGTATGTAGCCGTTCAGCCAGGAGAGCTTGCCCCCGGTAACGCCCACCAAAAA
>OFMA01001959.1_pt1 | contig 12437 bp, 10 predicted proteins | sample 1541011 | NCBI WGS metagenome assembly OFMA01 (sample SAMN04209225, study PRJEB22552) | human gut metagenome | biome: gut; material: feces | host: Homo sapiens | place: USA: Oklahoma
GCTTTGCCTACATTGATGTGGGCGGTGGTTCCACGGAGGTGAGCATCATCCACGATGGTGTTCTCGCCGAGAGCTATTCCTACAACATGGGTACTCTGAGAATGCTGAGCGGCAAGGTGACTGCCGAAACCGAAAAACTCTTCAAGGAGAACCTGACGAGATATGCTGAGCAATACGGCGACATCAAGATCATCGGTTCGGGTGGCAACATCAACAAGTTGAACAAGCTGGCACGCCACAGCAAGCAGGACTCCAAAAACCTGACGCTTGCCGAACTGAAGCGTCTCTACTCGATGATGCAGCCCCTGAGCATCGAGGAGCGCGAGATTTCCTTCTCTCTGAAGGAAGACCGTGCCGACGTCATCATTCCTGCCGCTGAGATCTTCCTCAAGGCATGCGAATACCTGAAGTGTGAAAACATCATGGTGCCAAACATCTCCCTCGCCGACTCCATCGTGGATGGACTCTATGAGAAGATGATGGCAAAAACTGAAGAATAAACCACTTCATCCACAAATAAAATAAAAGATATGTCTATATCTCAAATTTTTATGCTATCTTTGCACGAAAATGTGCGAAGGTAGCATTTTTTTTGTTTACCTTTCGCCTCTTCTTGCGTCATACACATAAAAAGGAACAAATGGAAGAAACAGAATTTGAACATATCGCCCAGGAAATGCGCCCCAGATTGACGGCACATTGTCAACGCTATCTCTCGGCAGGAACCCTTGCCGAAGAAGCCGACGACATCGTGCAGGAAACCCTGGTGAAGCTCTGGAAGATGCGCGAAAGGCTCTCTGAATACCAGACCATCGAGGCCTTAGGTATGACGATAGCCAGGAATCTCTGCATCGACCATCTGAGACGCAACAAAGCCCAGACGGCATCGCTGGAACAGATGAAGCATCCCGCAGAAATCTGTACGGCAGCAGAGCGTACCGACCAGGCCATCATCGGCGAAGATACGCAAAGGCGACTCAACAGGGCGATGGACAGGCTTCCGGATACGCAGAGAAGAATGCTGCTATTGAGAAGCGAGGGAAAGAGCCTCGATGAGATTGCCGAAATCTGCGGAGCCAACAAGACGAGCACCAAGACGATGATTTCTGCAGCAAGAAGATCATTGTTGAAAATGATGAAGTCATAAACTCTAAAAAGGAAAGAAATGAAGAAACTAGAAGATATAACCTATCGCCACGAGCTGATAGAGCGCTACCTCGATGCTGATACCAGCGTGGAGGAAGAACAGGCATTGGCTGATTTCTATCGCCATTGCGAAGATAAGGATTTAACGGATGAGGATCTCGACATCAGAAACCTGATGCTGGGAATGGAGAACTATACTCCGAATATTCTTCTGACGGAAGAGGAAGATAAACAGCCAGATATGAAAGAGATGTCCCTTGCAGCTTCAAAGAACCACGAAACAAGATGGGTACGCCTCTCTGCGATACTTCTCGCTACGGCGATGCTGGCAGGCCTCATCTTCCTGCTCTTCCCTATCAAGGATTATTTCTCATCCTCTTCTGAACAACAACCTGGCCTTGCCAAGCTGGTTCCTACAGAGCAGGTGGTTCGCTCGCAGCCATCTTCTGAGGATGAAGACGGGAACCTGAACGCATACGAAAAGATGGAACGTGCCGACTCCCTCTTCCTGGCTGCAACCCAGGATATCGTGACTCCACAGGAAATGAAGACAAGCAAGAGGGCTCTTGCCAAAAGAAAGAATATCGCAGAAAGAAGCGAGAAAGATGCCGAAAAGACCTCTTCTGAAACAGAAAGAAGCATTCATGAAGATTTCAATCAGATTTATGAAGTAGCCTCTGCCGCCCTGCCTTCTGCCGAGCAGCTTACCATCAACCGCCAAGGCGATAACATCGTTATCTCAACCCTGGACAACGACGGCAATATGCAGCATTACACCATCAATATCACAGAAACACAAGATGGTAGTTATCAGCTACTTCCATTGGCACAGTTAAACGAATGATAAAACATTTCACGCTGAATTATAAACATTTCACGCTTATGAAAAAGTATATTTTCACCATTGCATTTGCCCTGCTGGGCATAACCAGCTGTATGGCATCCAAGGCAGATACCCTGCGTATCTACAGCATCGACGGCGAGCGCATTCCAAACTTCACCGGCAAGGAACTCATCGGTAAAACCATCAAGAATTACCAGGTAAACACCAACGTCCTGCCGGCACCCAAAAGAGATGTGATAGAGATTCATATCATCACCACTACCACACCTCCTGCCCCCAAGCCAGCCCCTCACTATCTGATCAAGGGCAGAGAGCAGGAACTGACTGAAGAGGAATTCAACAAGATTTCTCTCAGCAAGATCAGAGCCATCGATGTCTTGAAAGAGGGCACCAAAGCCATTCAGGAAAGAGGCCTGAAGGAGGATGGCAGAGCCTACATCATCGTTACTCTGGAGAAATAACAGATAAGACGTATCCCTTTTTCTTCAGCGACTCAATCTTAACGGTCGCATCATGCTGAAGAGCATGGCGAAGATACGTCATCTGCACATTCACAGCCAGGGAGTTGGCATAGCTCACGGTTCCCCACACCGCCTCCTGTATCATCTCCTTGCTTACTACATTGCCGATATTCTTCGCCAGCAGACGGAGGATGTCGGCTTGTCGGCTGGTGATGAGCACCCGAGAGGAACGGGTACGAAGCTCATTGTTATTATAGCAGAAGGTGGTTTCACCGAAATGATACACCTCCTCTTCTATCGTCTCACTCTCATTCATAGAGAACCGCTCCTCTATTCTTGCCAGCAACTCTTCCGGATAGAAGGGTTTGGCAAGATAATCGTTTGCCTTCAGCGAGAAACCTTTCAGTCGATCGTTCTTCTCCGTACGGTCGGTGAGGAAGAAGATAAGCACCTTCGGGTCGATGGCTCTGATGCGATCAGCCACCTCATAGCCATCCATCTCCGGCATATTGATGTCGAGCAATACCAGGTCGGGCTTCACCTCCGGGAACTGCTCCCATGCCTTCTTGCCATTGCCGGCATAAGTCACGTCGTAGCCATGCTGCTGCAGGAAACTCTTCAGCAACATGGAATACTTCAAGTCATCGTCTGCAAATAATATCTTGATCATTTTTTCTATTGTTTATCGCGTTAAACCGGATGCATCAGGAGTGTTGCGGGATGACAATCGAAATCCTGGTTCCCTTGCCCACTTCGCTCTGCATCATTTTCCTACCCCCATGGGCCTTCACAATCATATCCACAAAACTCAAGCCCAAGCCGATGCCCGGCTGCATCATATTCGGGTAAGCATTGCTGCGATAGAACTTCGTCCAGACTCTCTGCTGTTCATCGGACGAGATGCCGATGCCATTATCTGATACAGAAATCATGACTTCCTCCTTCTCGGTATCTCGGCAGGCAACATGGATATTGACAATATCGCCGGAATACTTCACCGAGTTCTCCATCAGATTGCTGACCACATTCAGAAGCTGGTCTCTATCTCCCATCATCCGGTCGGAAGTGCGCTGGTAATCGAGCGAAACATTCACCTCCTTCTGCTTATTCTTTCGATAAACTGCCACCAGATTCTGCAAGGCGGCATGGATATCGAAAGACGTTATCTGGAGCGGGATATGTTCCTCTGCCCTGATTACTTCACGGAGTTTGGCGAGATAGGCAGTCAGGTTATCGCTCTCCTCTCTTACGGTCTCCATGATGAGGGCATTCTCATCCTTCTCATCTGTCTTTTGAGCAGAGAATACAGATACACACATCTTCAGCGTCTGCACGGGGCGCTTCAGCTCGTGAATCATCGTATGCACGAAGTCGCTTCGCATCTTATCCACCTTCTTCTGCAGGAGCATCACCTTGATGAGATAAGCTATGCTCAGGAGAAGCATGATGGTAACTAGGAGACTTCCTATCATCTGCCACATCATTCCCTTCAGGATGGGCAGCATCGGCACCTGCATCCTCATCTGCATCGACTGATACTGGATAGGATTGAAAGGCACTTCTACCAGCATTTCGTGATGAAACAAGGTAGGAGGCTCTACGATTCTTGTCTGCCACAGACGATGCTTGCCCGTCTTCATCTCTGCCCCGATAAAATCATTGCCCAGTTTCTTACTGATGAAACGGTCAAAATGCGCCTTGTCAAAGCGGGTAAGCTGGTAAGTGATGTAAGTATTCAGACAATCAAAAGAATTGTTGGAATCCGTCTCACGCAAATCGAAAGTATCTCTCTTCTCCATCACGTTGCCGAATCCCGGCTTGCGATACACCACTCCACCAATGATTGTATCCGTATCCAGCGGAGAGCAAATCGTAGTAAAGGGTAGCTTGCTGTCTGAAAAATATGCCGTAACGACATAACCGATATGTGATTTTTCTTTTACCGCCGCTCCGATATTTGTCAGATAGGCAATAATCGCCTGTTCCGCCTTTTCGGCGTTTTTCTTCCCCATCTCTCCCATCGAATAGGTCACGCTATTGTAGAGCCAATAGGTCTGCAAGCCTATCAGCAGGAAAGAGGAAAGGATGGCGAGCAGCCAGACTTGTTTGATTCTTCTATTCATATCATTTTTTCTTTTTTCAGTGCAAAGGTACGAAGATTTCATTATATATAATAAGGTGAAGCAAGATTATTTTGCCAGCGTAATGTTTCAGTAATGATTATTTGCGATTTTGAGCCCGAAAAGCTGTTCCTTTGCAAACGAAAACAAAAACAAGGAAGAAAATGAAGAAAGAAACAGTTTTATGCGCGATGCTAGCCACCGCCACCTGTGCAACTGCACAAAATGCGAAATTCCCAGCATCCGGAGTTTCCACTGACTCGGTACAGACTGAAAAAGATTCAATCAAAGCTGATAAGGATGCCGAGATTCAAGCCGTAACCGTAACAGGTCATCGCCCGATGTACAAAATGAGAAACGAGACCCTGGTTACCCGTGTCCGCAACACTCCTTTGGCAAAGGAGCCAACGCTGGAAGATGTATTGAAGCACATCCCCGGCATGAAACAAACCGCCGATGGAACTCTGGAAGTAAACGGACTGGGAGCACCCATCATCTATCTCAACGACAAGAAGGCGACTTCTGCCGAACTTTCTCATCTCGATGTGAAGCTGATAGATGAAATAGAACTCATTACCACTCCTGGTGCAAAATATGATGCAACGACGGGAGCCGTACTGAGAATCCTGACGAGAAGAACAGACGAGGGTATATTCGGCAAGATGCAGGTGTATGATAAGTTGAGCGAGGTGAACACCAACCACGAGGAATTGACCCTGGGTTGGGTAACGAAGAAGATTTCACTCACTGGCTTTTACGGCTACACAGACAACCGATACAATGTGCATCAGCCACAGGAAGCGCTCGTAAGAGCCAAAGATGGCGAATATCTCTTCGGAGCTGACCGCCACGGCAAGAACAAGGCAAATTACAACGCTACGGAACTCAACTTCGACTGGTTAATCAGCAAGCAGCACGAAGTGGGAATACAATGGGAAGGGCTTTGGCTGAATGGCGGTAGAAGCGAGAAACAGCAGCAGTACTATCGCTATCCTAACCCAGCAGGAGAAGATACAAACAGCGAGATGAAGCTTTCTGATGCGGATGGCGAGATGAAGTATTTTGATGCGGAGAGCCAGCAATGGGGACACCAGCGCAGTCACCACTTCAACCTCTTCCATCTGGCTAAATGGTCGAAGAATTTCTCATCACAGATTTATCTGGACTATGCCAGAAACAAGGATTCTGACAGACAGCCTATCACAGAGAAAGAAGGTAGCGAGATGCAGGAAACCCTCAACCGTTCCAATTCGAGCTACGACATCTATAGTGGAAGAATCGAAGTCAAGCAACTCATCTCAAACAAGCATTCCATCAACTATGGTGGCGAATGGAGCCTGATGGAAGGTAAGGGAAAAACCGAAAGTTCTGCCGATATGCTTGGAACTACGGAATACAAAAACCACGATACCAAGACGGCTGCTTACCTGCAATATCAGGGTGAAGCTGGCAGATGGAGCTGGTGGGCAGGCATCCGATACGAGCATCTCACATCCCGATACACCAATCTGTCGGAGGAATCTCCCGACAATATGGAGCGCCATTACAACCAGTGGTTTCCATCGTTCGGTATCACTCTCAACGAACCATCGTGGCATCACTCGCTCAGCTTCCGAACTACCACCGCCCGACCTTCTTTCAGTCAGCTAAGCGGGAACATCTACTATACCTCGCGCTTTCAGTATCAGATCAGCAATCCGAAGCTGCAGCCAGTCAACACCTATCGTCTGACCTACTCCGTGCAGTGGAAAGATTTCATGGGAATGCTGAGATATACCCGTATCGACCACTCCATCATGTACGTGCATGAAGTGCCGGAGGACAAGCCCGTAAGATACGTGAGTACATTCATGAACTTCAACAAGATTCAGAAATACATGGCATATCTCAACTGGAGCCACGTCTTCGGCTGCTGGCATCCGAATGCCCATGCAAGCATCACTTACCAGCGCTTCTCCGTAAATGATCATGGAGAGCTAATCAGTTACAACGGAGCAACTTGGAATGCATCGTTTGACAATTACTTCACGCTACCAAACGACTATCAGCTGTCGATCTCCTACAGTTTTGACAACGGAGGGCAAGTGGGTAAAACGAAGTTCCGCCCCACTCAGAACTGGAGTCTTGGTGCCAACAAATCGTGGATGGACGGCAGATTACAGGTTGCCTTCAGTGCCAACGACCTCTTCCATCAGCAGCTCTTCAAGGAGCGAACCCACGAGCATGCCGTTGACTTCTCCCAGACTGAGGATTACAAGCTATGGAGCTACAAGTTGACCGTAACCTGGAAATTCAACAAGCGCAAGGGAAGATACAACGGCATGAACAGTGCGGAAGATGAATTGAACCGACTATAGCGGGACAAGACTCTCTTATCTTAATGATCTTTATAATTTCAAGTATCCGGGTTATCCCACACCCAGCAGTTCTACTTCGAATATCAGAGTAGAACCGCCTGGGATGCCCGGCTGCGAGAACTTGCCGTATCCCATCTCGGCAGGGATGTAAAGTTCCCACTGGTCGCCCACGTGCATCTGCTGCATGGCAACAATCCAGCCATCAATCAGGTCGCTCAATCGCATGGCGAACGGCGTGCCGCCACGGCTGGAATCAAACTTCTTGCCATTGATGGTCCAACCGGTATAATGAGCCGTCACGATACTGCGTCGACTAGGCTGTGCACCCTTCGGGTCGCCCTGCTTCAATACCTTATAATAAATACCACGAGGCAGCGCCAAAACACCCTCCTCCTTTGCCTTTTCCTCCAGCCAACGCTTGTTGGCCTCAACATATTCTCTTTTTGCCATAAATCTATTTGATACTTAATATACTATGATTTTTGCGCAAAGTTACAAAAATCTATCGTATCTGCAAAAGAAAAAGGAGAACTTTTCTTCTTTTATCAAAGAAAAGCAGTACCTTTGCACCCTAATCAACCAAAAATACGATATGCCACAATCACTACATATTGCAATTATTGGTGGGGGTGCCGCTGGATTCTTTGCGGCGATAGAGGCCAAGCGCAACTTCCCTCACGCCGACATCACGATTTTCGAAAAGAATTCGAAGGTTCTCGCCAAGGTGGAAATCACGGGAGGAGGAAGATGCAATCTTACCAATTCCTTTGAGGAGATTTCCGACCTGAAACAGGCGTACCCTCGCGGACATAAACTGATGAAGCGACTCTTCAAGAGATTCGACTACCAGCATGCCTTCGACTGGTTTGAGGAGAACGGCGTGCCACTGGTTATGCAGGAAGACCAATGCGTGTTTCCGCAATCGCAGGATTCACACAGCATCATCGACTGTCTGGTGAATACCGCCAAGCGACTGGGCGTGAAGATACAATGCAACCACCAGTTCACCGCCATCACCGAACTGGAGGATGAGCGCCTGCTCCTGGATTTCAAGGTTTCAAAAGAAAAGGGAAATCTATCGGGTGCATCTTCTGCCTCTTTTCAGAAAGCATCTTCTGCCTCTCATCCCTTTTCTGAAATCAAGCAGATTGCCTTCCACCGGGTAGCCATCACCACGGGCGGTCATCCGAAAATAGAGAATTTCAAGCATCTCTCAGACCTGGGACATGCGATAGAGCTGCCTATCCCATCGCTCTTCACCTTCAACATTGCCGACAAGGCTTTCAAGAATCTGATGGGCACGGTGGTAGAGCCTGTATATACCAGCATTCCGGGCACCAAACTGAAGGCAGAGGGTCCGCTCCTCATCACCCATTGGGGCATGAGCGGTCCTGCCGTGCTGAAGCTCTCATCCCATGCAGCCCGCTATCTGCACGAGAACAACTATCAGATTAAGATTTCCGTGAACTGGGTACACGAGAGCAACCGCTCGCTGGTGGAAGAGAACATCCAGGGCATCATCATCGCCAACCCACAGAAGCAGCTGGCTAGCATCCGCCCTTACAATCTGCCATCCCGCCTCTGGCTCTTCCTGATTCAGAAGATGGGATATGCACCCGAAAAGAAATGGAGCGAAATGGGAAAGAAGGGTTGCAACCTGCTGATAGAAACCCTCACCAACGACCTCTATCAGGTAAACGGCAAGGGAGCCTTCAAGGAGGAGTTTGTTACCTGCGGCGGCATCAGCCTCAACAACATCGACCTGCATACTCTGGAAAGCAAGGTGTGCCCTCACCTCTTCTTTGCCGGCGAAGTGCTCGACATCGATGCCATCACCGGCGGCTTCAATCTGCAGGCAGCCTGGACCACGGGATATGTGGTGGGACAACATATAGGAGAATAAAAGGCGGGGATTTCCTCGCCTTCGGGCTTTCTATCACTTTCCCAAGAACTTTTCTCCCCAAAAAACTTGCCATATCAAATAATTATTGTATTTTTGCAGTAAGATTTAAAAAAGAAGATTATGGCAACAAAACTATATCCTTTGGGCATACAGACTTTCGAACGAATTCGAGAAGAAGACAAACTGTATATCGACAAGACGGAATACATTTACCGCATGGCTCATACCAACGGTAAATATTTCTTCTTGAGCCGACCACGCCGTTTCGGAAAGTCGTTATTGGTCTCCACCTTCAAAAACTATTTTGAGGGAAAGAGAGACTTGTTCAAAGGACTTGCCATCGAAAAGCTGGAGAAAGAATGGACAGAATATCCTGTGCTGCATTTTGACCTGAGCGGAGGTAAGCACATGGAAAAGGACCAACTGGAGAGATACCTCGGTTTCATCCTGGAAATGGAAGAGAAAAAATGGGGTATCACCCAACCACAGATTGATGCCAACAACCGACTGACAGAACTGATCTATACAGCATACGAGAAAACAGGGAAACAGGTAGTTGTGCTCATCGACGAATATGATGCACCCATGCTTGACGTGGCACACGAACAGGAGCAACTGGATGCTCTGCGAAACATCATGCGCAATTTCTTCAGTCCTCTGAAATTCTGCGAAGCAAAACTCCGTTTCGTCTTTCTTACCGGCATCACCAAGTTCTCGCAGGTAAGCATCTTCAGCGAATTGAACAATATCACCCTCATCTCTATGGACAAAGATTATGCAGGCATCTGCGGCATCACCCAGGAAGAACTGCTTACACAAATGCAGGAAGATATTGATATGCTTGCGAAATCACAGGATTTGACGAGAGAGGCAACTATCGCCAAACTGAAGGAACACTACGATGGCTATCATTTTGCCAAGGTATCACCGGATGTCTTCAATCCTTACAGTCTGCTCAATTGCTTTGCAGAAAAAGAATTCGGCTCCTATTGGTTCAGTTCGGGTACCCCTACCTATCTTATCAATATGCTGAATAAGTTTGAGATACTGCCCAACGAGATAGCTCCTACAGAAGCACTGGAATCTGCCTTCGATGCCCCGACGGAAAAGATGAAGACCATCACCCCACTGCTCTATCAGAGCGGATACATCACCATCAAGGATTACGACAAGGATACCCAGCTCTATACCCTCGACATCCCGAACAAGGAAATAAGAGTAGGACTGTTTGACAATCTCCTGCCCAACTACGTGGATGGCAAGAGTGCCCAGCAAGGAGGCGTTACCATCGCCAAGATGGCATCCCTTATCCGCAAGCAAGATATGGATGGTGCCCTGCAGCTTCTGCAGGATTACTTCGAAACCATTCCGTATTGCCATGTAACCAATCATGAGGGACATTATCAGCAGATGCTCTACATCATCTTCACCCTGCTCACGGGATTTGTTCTGGATGTGGAAGTACATACACCAAGAGGAAGAGTGGATATGGTTCTGCTTACCCAGACTGACCTCTACCTCATTGAGCTAAAGCTCAACAAGAGTGCCCAGGCTGCCATGCGCCAGATGAATCTGAAGAACTACCACAAGCGCTTTGCCCTCTGTGGCAATCCTATCACCAAGGTAGGCATCAACTTTGACAGCGCAACAGGCAGCATCAAAGATTGGATTATCAAAAAAGCATAACTTTACAGATATCAGACAGTTTAACCTGATGTTCAAGACTTTCCAGGGTGTTACAGAAGATGCAAAGAATACTGTTTATTTAAGACCAGAGACAGCACAGGGTATCTTTGTTAACTTTAAGAATGTTGCCCGTACTTCCCGTAAGAAGATTCCGTTTGGTATTGGACAGATTGGTAAGTCTTTCCGTAATGAGATCACACCAGGTAACTTTACTTTCCGTACAAGAGAGTTTGAGCAGATGGAATTAGAATTCTTCTGTAAGCCAGATACAGACTTAGAATGGTTTGCATACTGGAAGGATTTCTGTGTAAACTGGTTAAAAGACCTTGGATTAAAAGACGAAGAATTAAGAATTCGTGATCATGATAAAGAAGAGTTATCTTTCTACTCTAAAGCAACAAGTGATATCGAATTCTTATTCCCATTTGGATGGGGAGAATTATGGGGTATTGCTGACCGTACAGATTATGACCTTAACTGTCATCAGGAAGTATCCGGACAGGATCTTACTTATTTTGATGATGCAGAGAAGAAAAAGTATATCCCTTATGTTATCGAGCCATCATTAGGTGCAGACCGTGTAACATTAGCATTCTTATGTGCTGCATACGACGAAGAAGAGATTAAAGACGGCGAGACAAGAAATGTGATGCATTTCCACCCAGCAATCGCTCCAGTTAAAGTTGGTATTTTACCACTTTCTAAGAAGCTTAATGAAGGTGCTGAGAAGATTTATCATGAATTAAGCAAGATTTATAACTGCGAATTTGATGACAGAGGAAATATCGGTAAGAGATACCGCCGCCAGGACGAGATTGGTACTCCTTACTGTGTTACGTATGACTTTGATTCTGTAGAAGATGGTGCTGTTACTGTACGAGACCGTGATACCATGGAACAGGAAAGAATTAAAATTGAAGATTTGAAGGATTACTTTGCTGAGAAATTCAATTATTAGTAAAAATTTTACAAAATACTCAGCGGGATAACCGAATGCCAGCCCCCGCAAAAGCCCGAACAACATATTGCCAGCGGTTTTTGTGAGGGCTTTTTTGTTAGAAATTTTCGATTGAATTAATAAAATTAAGCGCAAATAAGGCTAATTGTTAAAAATATAGGAATTTGCTTTATAAACTCAAGTTATTTTTGTCTAATTTCATGAAAGTGAGAAAAAACACAAAAATCACTTGCATTTTTAAACAAATCGGGGTATTTTATATTTAGCAATTGCGAAAAGTAAATAATTCAATCTCGATGAGAACAATGGCGTTCGCGAATCATAAGGATTCTCGGACGCTTTTTACATTTTTTGACCTTCGGGCAGGAATGGCAATTGTCGATGAAAAGGATAAACATGAAAGGATGTAATAATTATGAAAACAGATGTGAAGAAAATTTTTGGTTCCAATGTTTTTAATGACGCAGTAATGAAGGAAAGACTTCCAAAAGCTGCATATAAGAAGATGAAAGCTACAATTGAAGCAGGCGCAGAACTTGATCCTGAAGTAGCAGACATCGTAGCTCATGAGATGAAAGAATGGGCTCTTGAAAAAGGAGCAACACATTTCACTCACTGGTTCCAGCCATTAACTGGTATCACTGCTGAAAAGCATGATGCATTTATTGACCCACAGGGTGATGGAACAACATTACTTCGCTTCTCTGGTAAAGAGTTAATCAAAGGTGAGCCAGATGCTTCTTCTTTCCCATCCGGTGGATTAAGAGCAACATTTGAGGCAAGAGGATATACAGCATGGGATTGCACATCACCAGCATTTATCAAAGAAACACCACATTCTACTATTCTTTGCATTCCGACAGCATTCTGCTCTTACAAAGGTGAGGCACTTGATAAGAAGACTCCGCTTCTTCGTTCTATGCAGGCATTAGACGTACAGGCAATTCGTATCTTAAGATTAT
>OFMA01001968.1_pt1 | contig 12409 bp, 10 predicted proteins | sample 1541011 | NCBI WGS metagenome assembly OFMA01 (sample SAMN04209225, study PRJEB22552) | human gut metagenome | biome: gut; material: feces | host: Homo sapiens | place: USA: Oklahoma
ACGAGCTCGCGGACGTGGCGGACAAGGTGTACACGAGGGATCTGTTTAAGCGGGACTAGGGGGGAGCGGCAAGCCTGCGTTGGGTGGGCTAGACCTTTCAGTAGGTTCACTATTTCTGAGAACGGGGAGTACTGGTCATCGCCAATACTCCCCGCTTTTGTTTGGTGCTTAACAAGCTAAGGCCGCATAGCGAACCAGCAATCTTTCCAAATGAGTCATATAGCAGGACATTCGTGACAGCATAGTTGAAAAGACATTGATTACTGAACTACTGTTAGATTGGCCTTTCGTCCGTTTGTCTTACTTGCGGGTGTTTTCCCGCCTACTACAACTTGCGCACTTGTTCCGGTAAGCAACTGGTAGCACAGCTCAAGTGGCAATGCGGTTTCATTAGACGCCGTACTAAGTTTTTGCGGCATCTTCGAGAGCAGAGTGATGACCTGCTTATTTACCTCAGACTGTTCTGGAATTATCGCGTTGGGCTCATCCGTTCTCCATCCTGCCGCGCTTAATTGCTTGAAAAGATTGTGATACTGCCAATCTGTGAGTAAGCCTATGTCGTGTGATCTATAGATAAAGGCTGCCACAGACACCCTCCATCGCTTTTTAAGGTCCACTGCGTCCCGTAGGCTAAAGCCTCGGGGCGTATATTTCAGCATGGTCGATTTTGGCATTAGGAATGCCGAGGCGAACCTGTTCGCCTCGGCCTCGATTTCTTTTGTAGCCGAAGTTCCCATGTCGAGATTTCGATGCATCACTAGATGTCCGAGTTCGTGAGCCGCATCCATCCTGCGTCGCTCACCACTCTTTGAAGTCGTGAGAAACACATATGGACATTCGGTTCTTGGCTCCCAGTATGAAAAGGCGTCAACTTCGTTTCCGATTTCTCCGGCAAAGAAAATACGGATACCGTGGCTCTCGAGGAGGGCTAGCAAATTTGGGATAGCGCCTTCTCCCATTTTCCATTCTTTACGAAGCATTTCTGCCGCGAGAACGGGGTCTACGCCTTCTATGGTGGGGACGTCTGTTTTTGGTAGGTTGAACTTGGTGTTGCACCAGTCGGATAGTTCCGTTGCAAGCGTTGCCTCGGCGGTTGCAATGTCTTTTTGACTTCTTTTGAGTTTAGTTCTTGCTCTAAATGAAATAGCCTTTTCTGGCATGGGTTCCGTTGTATGTAAATTAAAAAATGCTTCGGGAAAACGCAGTGCTTGCATCAAGCGCTGCTCGATTTCAGAACTCGGATTAGTAGCGTCGTTTTCGTAGTCGGCGATAGACTTGGGCGTGACCTTTACAAGCTCAGCTAGCTCTTTTTTCGAAAAGCCTCTCAATTTTCGCGCAAGAGTTAGGCGTGTGCCTTCCATTTACTTCCTCATTCGTATAGTGGGTTCAAAGCGGTTGTCATTTCTAATGATATGGGGGTCCGCATGAACGCTTTGGCTATTATCCAACCGCCAAATCGGGTTCACTCGGTTCAACAGGCGAAATGTTGATGGTCGGCACCTCTTCGTCGGGCGGGAGCGAAATCTGGACGTCCTGCAGCGGAATGGGATTCATGATGATGCGGCTTCTCCAATCTTTGATTTGGTTGTTTTTGTCGAAGACTGGCTTTGAGAGCTCCATGCGGATCTCTTGATGACAATAGTCCACATAGATTACCAGGTACCACAATTTCCCTTCTTGTTGATCCACGGCGTAATTATCAGGATCGAATAGGGTCATTTGACCGTCTACGACTGACGGTGTCTTGCCCTTCTCTTTTAGCTTTGGGCCAAATCCTCCTTTTTTGCCAGTTGAGGCGTCGCCTGTGGCAACGGTAGTCTTGACGCTAGCGTCTGCGGAGATCGTATAAGGTAGGTTTTTAACGCTCTCCGACTTCCAACCCTTTTCCGCCATCAACTCACAAATTTTGGCAATTGTGTTGTGATACATAAAGGTGCCCCGCGCCGTTGGGGGAAGGAAGCCGTTATCCAAGACGGTCGTGGTGTCTCGTGCATACTCCAGTGCTTTCCTGAACATCTCTTCGGAAAGATCCGGATGCACATCAGAAGGGCTTGCAAAGCAAGGTCGTTGGTGGCCCTTTGGCGTTAAACTGTCAAGCTGTTGAGCAAACATCTATCTCCAATCGACTACATTTTCTAAACCTAATTCTAGGTCTAGAAAATGTAGTTAGCAAGTAGCTTTACGGTTTGGATTAATGACCTCTATTCGGCGATCCTGTTTTGGCGTTCGGCGGCTTTTGGGTTTCGTTCGATAGCGCCCCCCTCTTCTGTGAATGATTCCAACTTCACTTTGCTTGTTTGGGGGCGTTCAAATGGCAATCTGCTGCCTGATGAAGCTTTTTGATAGTGGTGAATTGTTGGCATATATGCTGCGCTTACAATTGCTTTCTGTGGGCGTATTCTTTGACTGCATATTGGTGCTTTTCGCGGCATCCTATTTTCTATCGGGAGGCAAGATGAAGGAAGGCTTTAAGAAACGGCTAGGCAAAACCTTTGCCTTTAGTAAGAAGACTGCCAATCTATTTATAGCTAGTCTGGTCATTATCTTTCTTCCACCACTTGTTATAGCGTTCCTGTATTCAGTTGACGCGCAACAAGTCGTTATTAGAACACCGTGGAGTGCCGGCGAGATGCTTGGCTACTGTGGGACCATGGGGGCAGCGTTTATTGCCCTTTTGGGCATTGTTTACGGTATCGTTGATGCTTGGGATCAACAACGGACGCAGAGCAGGATGAGCGCCGCTCCATATTTCTCAATGATTATGCTGACGCAGAAAAACAGGAAAGGCTGGCTATCAGATCTTCCGCAATGCGAAGGCGATCCTGAAGAACCTGCTTCCTCTGATGCGGGGTCTAATAGCGAATCCAAAGAGTATTATGAGGCTGAAGAACGCGATACCTACGTGCTAATTGGAAATACAATTGAGTATAAAGACGGTCTTACCAGTGAGCAGCGGAAGCGTGTTACACATAGTTATCTATCTGAATCAATAGAGGGCCTTAGCCTCGCAACACCCAATCCGACAATTTATGTTCCATTGAGGTTCAAGAACGTCGGCCCTGGTTGCGCCAATAATGTAAAGGTCGGCGTTAATCGCAAAGGTGCGGTTTGGCGAGGCGTTAGATCCTTGACGCTTGATCATGGGGAGAGTTTTTACCTTGGTATTTTCATAGATACGCAAACTGATTCTGCAATCGGGGAGTATGAACTGGGAATTGCTTTCTATGACTGCTTAGGTTTCAGATACATGCAATCCTTCGAGCTGAAAGTAGTGAAGGATGAAGACGGGGGACATGTTGCGGAGCTGGAATGCTTGGGTAGAAAGACCATAATCGACGATCAGTCTTATACAAATTAGTCCTTTGATGCTGACACGAAATAATCAGTGTCGTTGAGCGCTGTCGCAGGCGCGGTTGGCTCACTGTGATTATTGAAGGGCTGCGCTCGCACACGGTTCGAGAAAACTAAAGTAGAATTATATTACGTTCATTGTCTGGTGCATGACGTTTTATCAATGTTGATTAATTGGCTTCATGTAGAGGCGTCTAATTGATGGGAAACGCTGTGCTTCAGGAATTATTTGGACCTTTATCGAACGACTTGAACGCATTGGCAGATCTTGCGACTGCTGTCGCTCTTTTTGCTGCAATCGGTTCTTATCGGCTTGCTGTTAAGCAGATGCGTAACGATAGCTATATAAAAGCCTCTGAATGGTCCATTAATTTTGCCGATACTTTTAGGGCCGAAGTTCTGCCCAGGATGAAGCTATTCAGTTTCGTCTCTTCCGAAGTTTCCATTTATGCTCAAGCCGTTATGAGCCTATCGGTTCATTCTTTAAAGTCGTTTTCCGAAAAAGAATTCATCTCCATAGCCGGTACGTCAAGTTCGAACGTTAAACAAGGTTTGCTATCATACTTGGCAAATAGTGAAAACCTTGAAAAGGCCGCCGGTAAGTACGCTGAGCTCGCAGAATTGCATCCAGATATTTTTATGCCTATCGATCGAGCCTGTATTGATAACGAAACGTTTGCTTCACTTTTTAATAAAACGCTCACGGAGTTATCGAATTATCTGGAACAGCTTTCATTAATGGTTAATAGTGGGTTGGCTAATGAGGAGGTTCTATACCCGTCGTTTCATCGGCCTTTTTTCAGGGCCGTTAACTACGTTTTTCCCTTTTTGTGCTCCGTTAACAATGGCAGGGAAGTGGGGAATTACAGCTACACCCATATTGTTAAACTGATGGAAATATGGGGCGAGCGTGAACGTGAAATCGATCGTGGGGTTCAGACTTATCAGTTAAAAATTGATAGGGGCTATGAAATAAACAAAGAGATCGGACTAAAGGTTCAGGAGCCGTCGGCTGTTTCTAAACTTAGCTCAGTAATCTTCGGTATATTCAAGAACAACAATTAGCAATGGGCGGATAAAAATAGCTCCAGTTTATGACTGGAGCTGAAACTGAAAACAGATTGTGTGGCCTGATTCACGAACTTTAACGTCTGCTAGCTAATGGTTATATGGAATACCCTCGACTTCTTCTTCCATATTTCCCTCCACTATTTATCTATAGCGTGTGCGAGTGATAACTGCGTACATGACCATCCTTTCTAGTAGTGGGCCATTTGCCGGGCTGCCTTCTTGGCTTTCTCTTATACGCCCAGCGAGTTTTCTATTGAATAGGATCCGATGGGCTGTTGGCTAATAGCTAACTGTTCTCGGACACTCTCATATTTGAAATCTAGCCAGCGCTTGAGGCAATGATAATAGTTGTACGTTACTTTTTGTGAGTTAAGTAGTTTAATTGCTTTGAGGAAATCGGCGGACAGCATCTATCAACCGCTGGTGGATTTTCTTTGGTAAAAGCGTTGACAGTCTTAAGAAACCGGCTTTGCTTTCTATTGGTCAGCATGGGTTCAGTCTAGCGTTTCTGTTAAGTTAGATTCTCGTGAAGGAGCTTGGCCATCTACTGCCTGATCGCACCGGTGCCGCCTTACTGCTATCGGTCCATTCTTTATAAAGGCGCCTATGCTCGCACGCTGAGAGCAGCGGTAATATTGCTGCTATGCGTACAGAAAGGACTGTGTCGTAAAGCAGAGAGGGGCTTACGATGGCGAAGATTACCGGTATTACGTGCAACCACGTTAAGGGGATTAACCATCTTGACGTGCCATGCGATTTTTACCCGAACAAGCCTAACTTTCTTGTGGCGCCTAACGGGTCGGGTAAGTCTTCGCTTGCGACGGCGTTCGCATCCCTTAACACCAGGCGGCTAAAATTGGCAGACGCGGATCGTTATAACGGGGAGGACTGGGACGACACCTCCTTGTCCGTGACTTTTGACGATGACGTGACATTAAGTGCTAATGCTGATTCGAATGAAATTGCGAGTAGGGTAGACGTGCAGGTCGTCCGCTCGGGATTGTACGCAAATATGATGAACCGCCGGGTGGGGCCAAGGGTTCTCAGTCAAACGAAGATGAGCGTTCAACAGTGCGTTCTGTACGAGAAGGTGCCAGCCACTGTCCGCTTGAACTATTCAGTCACTGCGGAGCGACAGAAATATGCGTCGATCTTACGCGGGAGAATGGATAACCTTGCCGAGGCATTCAAGAGCTATGAGTTCCTTAGCGAGCTACTCAGCTGCGATGCCGCTTTTAAAACGACTGAGGGTTCCCGATACGCTGCAGCAATCAATAATTTCTTCAAGGGCGTTATTTCGCTCGAAACGGGCATGGGCGGGGATATTAGTGAGGATGAAGTTCTCAGTTATATTTCTTCTGTAAAGCCACTGAGTTCGATCAAGGAAATCCTTGATCGTTGGTATCCCGAGAAGGGGGATATCTCGAACTACCTGAATGCGATACAGGTCAATAGGTTTATCGAGAAGAGGCGTGGCGATATAAAGGGAGCCGTTTCATACCTTCGATTCCGCAAGATAAAGGATGATATCAATGAGATGCTTCCATTGCTGAACAGAACTAGGTATGGGGTCGAGGCTAAAGTCAGGAACCATCAGCTCGTCGTTGATTTTCCCGATTGGGATGAGGCCTCTAACGGCGAAATCGATGTACTCCAGCTGTGTGTTGCGCTATTTCGAGCGCGGGCGAGGTTTACTGATAAAGATGACGCTCTATTGCTTATCGATGAGGTTTTCGATTACCTTGACGATGCCAATCTGCTTGTCGCCCAGCACTTCCTGCTGGAGATGATGAAGCAGTTCAAGAATTCCGGGAAGAACCTCTATGTCATCATCTTGACCCATCTTGACCCAGGCCTCTTTAAGAGTTTTCGTTTCAAAAGCTTCCATACCTCCTACATTCCCAATTCAGGGGGCGACTCTGTAAAGGGGTGTTTGAATAAGCTGCTCGTTGACAGAAATAGGTGCAAGAAGGAACTCTCTGATATTTATAACTCGGTTTCCTCCCATTACCTTCATTTCTCCGACTGTGACACGGTCTCCGAAGATGTCTTGGAATATATCGCCAAGCAGGGGATTGATGGTGAGCTGAAGAGCCCTTCATCGTTTCGGAGTGTTATGGAGGCAAAGCTCAGCGACTACTTCTCTGGAAAGCCCTTCGCTCCATCGGAAGTGTGCTGTGGCATCAGGTTGGCTGTCGAGAGGCTCAGTTATGAGAGGCTAGCGGCAGATGATAAGCCTGGATTTCTGAAAATTAATACAGGGACCGAGGACAGGCTCCGTTATGCGAGTGAGCATGGAGTTGAGGTGCCAGAGACATTTCACCTGTTGGGCTCCATATACAACAGCTGCATGCATCTCTCCGGAAGGCCAGGCGAAACAGAGCTCGTCCAAAGAGAGCTAGGGAATAACATCATCAGACACATGATTGAGGCGTCGTTGAAGGAATTCGGCTGGGCATAGGCGGTCCTTCGGCAGGTCGTTTCGGGAGTTACATTGCGAGACGGCTCTTCCCGTTGTTGGCTGTGTCAATGTGGGCGTTGTATATCATGGACTTGATGTCGGTATGAATTGAGGGAGATTGAATGGACGAGCTTTCCAAAGAAGTTGCATCTCAGTCATCCATTGTATTGGGTAAAGCTTATGACGATGTCGCGCATCCTGCGCTCTCGTCGCTCGGAGACACTCTGAGTTTGGTTCCTAGAACGGTCGCTGTGATACTTGGCCCCTGGAAGAAATGGGTGGTTAACGGCGAGAACAATATCGAGGAGGCGATTCGGCAAGTTGATCGAAAGATGGGAGACGTCCCGGAGGACTGTTTTTGCGAGCCTGCACCTAATGTTGTGGTACCGGCTATTCAGCAGCTGTCGTATTCGTATGACAGTCAGGATTTAAGGGACCTGTACGTTAATTTACTCGCGTCCTCTATGGATAAAAGGGTTTCTTATCTGGTTCATCCGAGCTTTGTTAGCATAATCGGACAGTTGACTCCCGATGAAGCCAAAATGATGTCGTTTCTTTCTAAAGAGCCTGGTAAGGATCATATTCCGGTTATTGATTTGCGCGTTGTTGAAGATGATGACATGCCAATTAAAGCTCGGTGGAGATTGCTTTGCGAAAACTATACGAACGTATTCGATGCCATCGTCCAATGCCCTGAGAACGTGTCCTTGTATTTGAATAACTTCGAGCGACTGAAACTGCTAAGCGGAGAAACGTACTGTTATGAGGGAGAAGACGATTATCTTGGTATTGAGGATTCTGAAAGGATCCGAAATATAAAGAAGGACATTACGCCTTCTGATGGATGGCGGTTTGATTGCGTACATCATGTTTTTAGGCTAACACCATTCGGGAAGCTATTCATCAAGTGCTGTGTTTAGTCTTCTCGGCTGCGTTGATGCGATTCGATTCAAGGTTCACCCTCGCTTTAGTCTTCGATGATGGTTCCAAATGATAAGGAGTGCATATGAACGAAGCGGTTTCAAAGGTTTTAGCCAACTTGGGTCTCGACGCCGATCCGTTTAAGCAGGAGAAGGTAATCGAACTGGTTAAGAATCCTCTTTCCGGAGCATGGGTTACTGTCTATTCGCACCATGATGCTGCTGATGGAAGGCCTTCTGTTTTCGCCTGTTTTGCCGATCTTACAAAAAAAGAGGAGATTCTTGCAGGTGATGATTGGCTAAAGAACGCCTTAAGCTTCTCACCAGGCTTCTGCATGTATAGAGACGACGTCACTTATCATAACGGGCGTGACGAAGGCTATGACTTTATTGTTGCCGAGCAGTATTTCTATCCGCTCGACCAAGCGCAGATTCTGGTCAACCAGGAATTTATCATGCTGTTTGAACTCTACCGCGGCGAAGACGGTTGCTACTATAGCGTCGACAGGTGTGGCGAGAGAGAAAAAGTCGTCGACTTTGCTGAAGACGAGGTGCGCGTCAGGACCAAATATATGCTGCGCTTTATTGCGGCTAAGCAATGTCTCTTCGTCCACTTTGTGGACGCGAGATTCGCATCTGCGCCCAGCTCTCCTTTGGGGAGCACTAAGTGCATTTCAGAGAGTGATGAGGTCGGGGGGAATTACCATATCGGGCAATGGTACACGAGCGATGCTGATGAAAGCTACCTGCTATCGATGCTTTACGCTCGAAGCTTTATCGAGCCCGGCGACGTCGAGACTTGCGGCGTATGGCCGTACGATGAGAAGAAAGAACGGTACCCTGAGTTCATCATCGATGAACGACCTGACGGTTCGCTCGTTCGATACACATGCGACCCGAATAAGCTTGGCACCCACTTTGAAAAGGAGCCTTGCGCTCCACATTACTTAACCCCCGTTTTCTTTAAGCCCGCTGTACTCGATAAGTACAGGAGCAACCCTCTCTTCGATGTTAGCGAGCACCACATTTCATGTGGGAGCCAGTGGAGGTGCGAGATTGACAATGTCAACCCGGACAGAGTCATGGTGTATCTCGGCGATTTGGGACGCGATCTTCCCGAGAGCGAGCGCACCCACTTCCTCTCCTTCGAGATGTCACCCGTTGACCAGCGCATTTCTGATGAGGTGTTCAAGACGGATTTGTTCAACATGTGGGTTAAGGATCCGACAGGCCCCGTTTCCATGCTTATGAGAGCGCGCATGGAGCTTGATAAAGCGTGGGAAAAGCGGTTTGGCCTGGCGCTGTTCAGGCCTTTCCACCGTGCTGACGAAGGCATTCTTGAACAAATCCACATTCCATCTGGTAATGGCGAGCCTGAATTTGAGGCCGTGATTATGGCCCTCACGAGAGCTCTTGTCGACTACATCGATGAAAGTTCTCTAAAGGGCGCTGATGCGAAGGGTAGTATTAACAAGCTGGAGGCCTTTCTTAGCGGGTATGACATCGTGACCGACCTAAAGCCTCTCCGTGACCTTCAGAACCTTCGGTCGGCGGGGGCGGCGCACGGCAAGGGCTCAAAATACGATAGGCTTTACGGCGATGTGGTCACCGAAGACCATAGAGAAGATGCGAAAAGACTCATTGCTCGACTTACGACCATGCTGAACGAGTTGACTGAGGCCTTAAAACCTGCCGACGATCGGAAAGAATAATTGCAGGGTGATGGGCTGTCATGCGCTGGGGAAACAAGGCTGTTGCAGTTGGCGGATTTAGATATTCTTGTATCAAGACCTTCCGATTTCCTATAGATAGAGGCAGGTCCAATTAACTTTCAATGTGTATCCTCCTTGTTTTCTGAGTTTATGTAGCACTAGCTTCGTTTATAGGAATGGCTATGAGCGATACGGCGGCTTCAGTATGAGGCCGGCTTGCGCTTCTTCGGGATCCCACACTGACACCTTCCAAGTCCGATTTATGTCCGCGCCGGTATTTATGCTTTAAGCAAAGCGGCACGAGTGAACTTGCTACAAGCCTCATGCTGTGAGCACGTTAACCAATCGGTCGTGAAGGCGAGGTGAGTATGAAAGGTAGAAACCAGCACGTTACGAAGCGGGCGGATGGCAAATGGCAGGTTAAGGGTGAGGGGGCGCGTCGCGCTTCCTTTGTTACGACGACCCAGGGTGAAGCTATAAAGCGCGGTCGTCAAATTAGTTCTAATCAGCACTCTGAGCTAATCACCCATCGTCCCGATGGCAGAATCCGCGCAAAGGATTCCCATGGGCACGATCCCTTCCCGCCGAGAGGATAGGGGCTTGACGCCATTGTGGCTGCGGGCATGGATTAGCGTGTCCGCAGCCGCAAGCGCCTTCCGGAAGTATGCGGCAAATTCTGGAATCCCCGAGCACAACGGCTTTTCCACATATAGGATCCGCAGGTAGAAGCATTGCGGTATTCCGGAGCGGTCGGCACGGCAGGGATTTGCCGCATACTTCCGAGTTTTTGGCCTTGTGCCCTTTGTTCTAGATGCTGCAAACACTTGATTGATGCTATTTAAGATCTATAATCAAATAAAAACTCTGAAATATCTTTTCAAAACAATGAAAGGAATTTTGAGGACGATGCTTTGCCAGTTTACCTTCAGGAACTATAGATCCTATCGCGACGAAACTGAGCTTTCCATGCAGGCAACATCGATGAGGGAGTTCGAGCGCTCCCTTATAGAGTGCCCTGACGGGCAGAGCTTCCTTCCGGTGGCTGCGGTTTACGGGCCTAACGCTGGCGGCAAGTCTAACCTGCTCGAGGCTCTTGACTATATTCGTTCGGCGGTGGCAAGGCCGATCAGATTGTTGTCTGCCAGCACTGATGCGCCAGAAGGTAACCGATCTTCAATACCCCGTTGCTCTGCGTTCGAGTTCGATGACGTGTCGGCTGCTAAGCCCACCGAGTTCGAGCTCTACTACCGCGCGGGCGAGCATGAGTACCGTTATGCCCTGTCCGTGCATGCCGACGAGATCGTGTCCGAGGGACTGTGGCGGCGCAAATTGGGAGCTTCGCGTACGGCAATGTTGTTCGAGCGCGAGGGTGCTGAGGTCGAGCTCGGTCCCACGCTGCGCAAACTTGTTACGGCTGCGAGATTCAACCCGAGTCTGCCGTACCTGTCGTTCCTCTGTATCAACTTTGACGCGCCGGTGATCAAGGAGGCTGCCAGCTGGTTTCTTGATGGCGTGTTCCTGAACTACAATAGCTCTTACCTGGAGCGGATGCTCGAGCAATTGCTGGACGAGGCGGAGTCGCCCGAGGTCACGCGCTTTCTGCGCGCCGTCGACGTACGCATCGATGGCTTTAGGGTGGAGAAGGCCCCGGAATGGCGCGGCCAGCGCGTCTTTGTGAGGCACGAGGTGGACGGCAAGGGCTATGAGCTGCGCCTTTCTGAGGAGTCAGCCGGCACACAGAAGCTCATGGGGCTAGCTGCATATCTGATGACTGCGCTCGAGCGCGGCGCTACCGTTGTGGTCGACGAACTTGACGCCAAGCTTCATCCGAAGCTCCTGCGCTACGTGATTCTGTTGTTTAAGGATCCCGAGGTCAACAAGAGCGGCGCGCAGCTCATCTTCTCGTCCCAGGACGTGTCCACAATGCGAAACGACGTGTTCCGCCGCGACGAGATATGGTTCGCCGCACGCGGCGAGGGGGAGGCGAGCCAACTGTGGTCGCTCGCCGACATCCACGAGGCTAATGGCAACTTGGTTAGCAAGAATGCTGCTTTCGATAAGCAGTACCTGTCTGGTCGTTACGGTGCCGACCCGTATCTCACCCGCATCGAGGAGTGGGATTAACATGGCAGCGAAGAAGTCGAAGGGCTGCGGTGTGCCGGGCGCCTCATTGCACATCATAGGGGGCTACGCAACGACAAACCGTCTGCGCAAAATCCTGCAACCAGGGTAGGCGAGATATTCGATGTAATAGGGCCGTATCTGGTTGGATAGTCGAGTTCGATCAGGCTTGCTAGAGCATGGGTCCACGAAAGAGGCTGCATGCTGGGTTGCTTTCTGCCTTGAATTGGATTGACCTTTTGGGGCACGAATAGGATACTAGCATGAATGAGCGGCATTGACGCAGCCAGCCTACGGGCCTGCGTCCTGCGGAGAGGCGGCTTTTCTTTTGAATGGCCGCCTCTTTTTATTATTTGTTTGGATGTAAGATTTGGCCTGTCGAAACTTACATCTCAATTGAGAAAAGGCGAAATTGCAGGTGTTTTTCTGCTTGCATGTAACTCTACTGACGCGTGCTCGCGCAGTTCTTGTTTGCCGCGCTTCTCCGGTAGAGGTTTGACAGGGGCGGGGCCTTTCCTTAAAGCTCTAGCTGCGATGAGGCCCTGCGACGGTATGTCCGGCTTGGTCCGTGGAAGCCGCCGATAGGCGGTTTTTGCGTTCAAGGGGCTATTTTCCGAGGAGTATTTGTCGCGTTTGGCTTCCGGACACTCGCTTTTAGCGTGTTATTTCGGAAATGCGGGGAAAATCGAAACTTGCCGAGCGCAACCCGTTTTTCGGCAACAAAACCGACGCTCCTATAAGTTGTCAATAGGCAGTTTGCGGGAGCGCTCCCT
>OFMA01001971.1_pt1 | contig 12387 bp, 9 predicted proteins | sample 1541011 | NCBI WGS metagenome assembly OFMA01 (sample SAMN04209225, study PRJEB22552) | human gut metagenome | biome: gut; material: feces | host: Homo sapiens | place: USA: Oklahoma
CATCCTCATCCACACCTTCGATTGGTGGGATATCTGTTGGTGCAGGCATGTACTCAACGATTGCATCAAGGAGCTTCTGTACACCTTTGTTTCTGTAAGCTGATCCACAGCAAACAGGAACTGCTGTACACTCGCAAGTTGCTTTTCTGAGTGCTTTCTTCATATCATCGATAGATGGTTCTTCACCTTCGAGATACTGCATCATCAGATCATCATCAAGATCGCAGATCTTTTCTACCATTTCTGTATGGTAAAGTTCTGCGTCGTCTGCCATATCTTCCGGGATATCTGTAACTGTGATGTCATCTCCCTTATCATCGTTGTAGATGTAAGCTTTCATTTCCATCAGGTCAATGATTCCCTTGAAGTCGTCTTCTTTACCGATTGGTAACTGAAGACAAATAGCGTTCTTTCCAAGTCTGGTCTTAATCTGGTCTACTGCATTGTAGAAATCAGCACCCAGGATATCCATCTTATTGATGAATGCCATTCTTGGTACATTGTATGTGTCAGCCTGACGCCATACGTTTTCTGACTGAGGCTCAACACCACCCTTAGCACAGAAGACGCCGACAGCGCCGTCAAGTACACGGAGTGAACGCTCAACCTCTACGGTAAAGTCAACGTGTCCCGGAGTATCAATGATGTTGATACGGTGCTCAAGAGCTCCCTTTTTCGGTTTTGTGAACTCTTCAAGTGTCCAGTGGCATGTTGTAGCCGCAGAAGTAATTGTGATACCTCTTTCCTGCTCCTGTTCCATCCAGTCCATGGTAGCAGTACCTTCATGAGTATCACCAATCTTATAGTTAACACCGGTATAGTAAAGAATACGCTCTGTCAGTGTAGTCTTACCAGCATCAATATGAGCCATAATACCGATATTTCTGGTTCTCTCTAATGGATATTCTCTTCCAGCCAAGATTTTTTCCTCCTATAATTAGAAACGATAATGAGCAAATGCTTTGTTTGCTTCTGCCATCTTGTGCATGTCTTCTTTCTTCTTTACAGATGCGCCTGTGTTATTTGCTGCATCCAGGATTTCGTTAGCCAGTCTTTCTTCCATTGTCTTCTCTCCTCTAGCACGAGAGTATACTGTCAGCCAACGAAGTGCAAGAGTCTGTCTTCTTTCAGGTCTAACCTCGATTGGTACCTGGTAGTTAGCTCCTCCGATACGTCTAGCCTTTACCTCAAGTACTGGCATGATGTTATTCATAGCCTCTTCAAATACTTCGATAGCTGGCTTTTCGGCTTTTGCTTCAACTCTTTCAAACGCTCCGTATACGATCTTCTGTGCAACACCCTTCTTACCATCAAGCATAATGTTGTTGACAAGCTTGGTTACCACTTTATTGTTGTATACTGGATCCGCTAATACGTCTCTTTTCTGAGTATGTCCTTTACGTGGCACGGTCCTTCCCTCCTTAAACATCTTAATTTAATTCATCGGTACTCACATGTGTCTTTCTAATGATACTGTGTAGTGCATAGGGCATACAATATATATACCTTGCAACTTACATAATCATAGTTCTGTTTGTGATTACATTTTTAATTGGTTCGAAATCTTATCTACGCTTTACGCAACAGATTTATTTCTTATCTTTTGGTCTCTTAGCGCCGTATTTAGAACGAGCCTGTCTTCTCTTAGCAACACCTGCTGTATCAAGTGTTCCACGGATAATGTGGTATCTTGTACCTGGCAGGTCCTTAACTCTTCCTCCACGGATCATAACAACGCTATGCTCCTGAAGGTTGTGTCCTTCTCCTGGGATGTAGCTTGTTACTTCGATTCCGTTAGACAGACGTACTCTGGCGATCTTTCTAAGAGCTGAGTTAGGTTTCTTAGGTGTAGCAGTCTTAACAGCTGTACAAACACCTCTCTTCTGTGGAGCAGAAGTATCAGTGCTTCTCTTCTTTAAAGAGTTGTATCCTTTCTGAAGTGCCGGTGCTGTAGACTTCTTTACAGATGTCTGACGTCCTTTTTTTACTAACTGGTTAAATGTTGGCATTTCTTTCACCTCCTACGATTATAATAAGTTGCTTATTCATCTTGTGAATAGTCGTACATCAAAACAAAACGTTCCTATGCACGCTTGTTTAGTTTATTACGAATCATGATACTTGTCAAGGGATTTTCCTTGATTTTTTCACGTTTTCTGCCACTTTTTTCTTAGTTTTTACAAGATTTTTTCTTTTCCTTATATTTTACGATTTCATGCTTTATCAAGCTAAATACTAATACTCCCGCCAATACACCGGCACTATCGATGCATACATCTCTGAACTGACAGCTCCTGCCCGGCACAAACAACTGATGTAATTCGTCACTTGCCGCATATGCTGTACCTGCACACCAGCAGATCAGCATGGACCGTTTCCCGCTGTCTTCCGAAAAAGAATACGCCGTCCTCAGTATCAGCACACCAAGGACCGCGTACTCTGTTGCATGCGCACATTTGCGTACCGGGAAATCAATCATTTTCGCAAACTGCTCCTGCCGTTCTTCTGACCAGGATGTAAATTGCGGGACTATCAGCCTCCCGATCTCTTTTCCTACCGAATGGCTCATTCCCTCCGATTCTACCGCTTTTTTAGCCGAAAAAGAAAAAATCACTGACATCCAGATGATCGTAAAGATCAGCCAGATTATTCCTGTCTTTTTTCTCTTCATCCTGTTTTCTGTCATATTTTTTCCTGTCTTTTTGATTCTTTACTATGTCTCGGATATCTGACTCCGGATTTTATGCCTGCAGATCTGAGAACAGATCTTTTCGATATACGCCATCTGCGATCAATTTTGCAAATGACTCTACTACAACAGGTTTATCTTCTTTATAAGTAACACCAAACCATTTATCCTGTGTCTCCAGAAGTTTGACACTTACTTTTCCTTTTTTCAAAAGCTCGTCAATATAGATTGGAAGCAGGTATTCTCCTTTCAGTTCTTTTGCTTCGTCTCCCTTGATATTTTCAAAGAATTCTACAAAGCCTTCTTCCAAAAGTCCCACAAATTCCGGTGTCAATCCCCACATATTCATAGATACATGCGAATTCACATTTATTTTATTTCCCTGTGATTCTGCTCCATCCTCTGTTTTTTTGATTTCATAGGTTTCCATAACATCCGTCAGATAATCATTCTCATCCACTGCACAGATTCCTCTTGTAACAGTTCCATTATCACTTAAAGTATTACCAAGAATAAAACCTGCCATGCAGAGTTCTTTCGATCTTTCCGGAGTATAATTATTAATCAGAAATTCATGGATCTTTACAAATGCTTCTTTTCCATAATAATCATCTGCATTAATAACAACAAACGGTTCTTTGATGATGTCTTTACACACCAGAACTGCCTGTCCCGTTCCCCATGGTTTACTTCTATCCACAGGTTTTTTGATTTCTTCCGGAAGATCATCTAATTCCTGATAAGCGTAAGCGAATTCTACGTTCAACCTATTACAGATCCCTTCGATACGCTTTCCGATCGCGTCATGAAATGCTTCCTTAATATCCTTACGGATGATAAATACAACTTTATTAAATCCGGCTTCAATTGCATCATGGATAGAATAATCCATAATAATCTCTCCATTCGGGCCAACCGGTTCTAACTGCTTGATTCCACCACCGAAACGAGACCCCATTCCCGCAGCCATGATGACTAATGCTGTTTTCATAATCTTCTTTCTCCTTTATTCATTTGTCTTTTTCACGGTTAGGATTAGTATAGCACAATTTCGGGACCTATTCTACTGTTACACTCTTCGCAAGGTTTCTCGGCTTATCTACATCAAGCCCTTTTGCCACAGATACATAATATCCAAGTAACTGGAGCGGAATCACTGCAAGTGATGTTGCAAAGTGTGGATCTGTCTTTGGAATATATACAGAGAAATCTGCATTTTCTTCAATATTATAGTGTCCAAATGTCGTAAGACCCATCAGATATGCGCCACGGCTCTTACACTCTACCATGTTACTCAGTGTCTTTTCATATAATGCCGGCTGAGTCAGTACTCCGATAACGAGTGTACCGTCTTCAATCAGAGAAATCGTTCCATGTTTTAATTCTCCTGCTGCATATGCTTCAGAATGAATATAACTGATTTCTTTCATCTTAAGACTTCCCTCTAATGAAATTGCATAATCAATTCCACGTCCGATAAAGAAAATGTCTTTTGCATTCACCTGTTTGGATGCAAACCACTGAAGTCTTTCTTTGTCTTCAATGATTCTGCTGATCTTATCCGGAATCGCCTTCAGTTCTTCGATATATCCAGTATACTGTTCCTCTGTAATCTGACCTCTGATCTTAGCAAACTGAATTGCCAGTGTGTAAGTTGCGATCAGCTGTGTACTGTACGCTTTTGTTGTTGCAACCGCAATCTCCGGTCCTGCAAGTGTATAGAATACATTATCTGCTTCTCTCGCAATAGATGAGCCGATCACGTTCACAATTCCAAGTGTCTTTACACCCTGTTTCTTAGATTCTCTGAGGGCTGCAAGACTGTCGGCAGTCTCTCCTGACTGACTGATGATAATAACCAGTCCCTTAGGATCGAGGATCGGATTACGATATCTGAACTCTGATGCAAGTTCTACACGTACCGGGATTCTTGCCAGGTCTTCCATAACATACTGTGCTGCCACTCCGACATGATATGCAGATCCACACGCTACAATATAGATCTGGCTGATCTCTTTAATCTCTTCTTCTGAAAGTCCGACTTCTGAAAGATCGATCGCACCGTCTTTTACAACAGAATTCAGAGTATCTGAAACAGCCTTCGGCTGTTCATGGATCTCTTTGATCATAAAATGCTCATATCCAGCTTTTTCTGCTGCCTCTGCATCCCATTCAACTGTTTTTAATTCTTTTTCGATCTCATCGCCATCCAGATTATAGAATGTAATCTCTCCTTTGCGGACACGTGCCATCTCCTGGTTTCCAATATAATATACATCTCTTGTATATTTCAGGATCGCAGGAACATCTGAACCGATATAAGATTCTCCGTTTGCAACTCCTAAGATCATCGGGCTGTCTTTTCTTGCTACATAGATTTCTTCCGGATAATCTTTGAACATCATTGCAAGTGCATATGATCCACGGATACGCACAAGTGCATGATTAATTGCATCTACCGGTCTTCCTTCATATTTTTTATAATAGTAATCTACCAGTTTTACTGCTACTTCTGTATCTGTCTCTGAGTAAAATGTATATCCTTTTCGTACAAGTTTATCTTTTAATTCCTGATAATTTTCGATGATACCATTATGAACAGCTACTACATTTCCGTCATCACTTTTATGCGGATGTGCATTGTTCTCAGACGGTTCTCCATGAGTTGCCCATCTGGTATGTCCGATACCACAAGTTCCTTTTACAGTTTCTCCATCATTGGTCTTCTCTGCTAAAACTTTCAGTCTTCCTTTTGCCTTAATAACTTCTACATCTGCATCACCGTCACGTACAGCGATTCCTGCAGAGTCATATCCACGATATTCCAGTTTTGCCAGGCCATCTAACAAGATGGGTGCTGCCTGATGTTCACCTGTAAATCCTACAATTCCACACATATTATCTTTTCTCCCTGTAAAAATTCTTAATATAGTCTATTCTTCCAGTGTCATTCATGTATCTTTCTAACTTGCAATATGTCCTTTAGCCTTTACAACATCCACAACCTGGTCTACATATTTTCTACAGACTTCCTCTGTCTCGGCTTCAACCATTACACGAAGAAGCGGCTCTGTTCCTGATTCACGCACAAGAATACGACCGGTATCTCCAAGTGCTTCTGTAACAGCTTTTACTGCTGCCTGCACATCTGCGTCATCCTGAGCAGCCTTTTTATCTGTCACACGTACATTTTCAAGAACCTGTGGATAAATGGTAAGTCCATCCAGCAGTTCGCTCATCTTCTTCTTTCTTGCCATCATAACTTCCATCATCTTAAGACTTGTAAGGATACCGTCTCCTGTAGAAGCGTATTTTGAAAAAATAATATGACCTGACTGTTCTCCACCAAGGATACAGCCATTCTTTGTCATATATTCGTATACATATTTGTCTCCGACTGCAGTCTTCGCATAACCGATTCCAGCCTCATCAAATGCTTTGTATAATCCAAAATTAGACATAACCGTTGTAACAACTGTATTATTCTCCAGTTTGCCTCGCTCTTTCATATATTTTCCATAAATGTAAAGGATCGCATCTCCATCTACCAGATTTCCTTTTTCATCAACGCAAAGACATCTGTCTGCATCTCCGTCATAAGCGAATCCGACATCCAGACCATTCTCAACCACGAATTTCTGCAGGCCGCCAATATGTGTAGATCCTGCATTATTATTAATATTGGTTCCATCAGGTTCTGCATTGATAACATAAGTCTTTGCTCCCAGAGCATCAAATACGGATTTTGCGAGGTTCCATGAACTTCCGTTCGCACAGTCAAGTCCGACTTTCACTCCCTTGAAAGAATAAAGTCCCAGTGAGATCAGATAACCGATATAACGATTTCTTCCTGATACATAGTCTACCGTACGTCCGATCTTAGATGTATGTGCAAACGGAATCTCTTCATAATTTTCCCCAAATACTTCCAGCTTGCCATCCAGATAGTCTTCTACCAGTGCAATCGTTCCTTCATCCATCTTCTCTCCATTACCGTTGATCAGCTTGATTCCGTTATCATAATACGGATTATGGCTTGCCGAGATCATAATACCACAGTCAAACCCATCGGTTCTTGCCACATAAGCTACAGACGGTGTCGTCGTAACATGAAGCAGGTAAGCATCCGCTCCCGAAGCTACCAGACCGCCAACCAGTGTATATTCAAACATATAGCTTGAACGTCTTGTATCTTTTCCGATCACAATACGAGCTGGTGTATCATCACCGTTACGACGCTTTACTTCTCCGTAATACCATCCAAGAAATCTTCCGATCTTATATGCATGATCTGCTGTTAAATTATTATTGGCTTCTCCACGGAAGCCATCTGTTCCGAAATATCTTCCCATATGTATTCTCCTAAAATAAAAATTTTTAGTCATTCCGTTATCAAGTAACTGCCACCATTATAGTTGGTATCAAGATTAAGTTCAAGCAAAAGTGGCAAAAAAGTACGCATATGTGCAAAGACATCTTTCGTACATATGCATACTTTTTACTCAACAATCACTATTCTGCTTTCATTCCAAGTTCTTTTTCACACAGTTCCAGTGATGATGCAATCACTGCATCCATGTCATAATATTTGTATTCTCCAAGGCGTCCTCCAAAGATCACCTTTTCTTCTTTTTCTGCCATTTTTTTATATCTGGCATAAAGGGCACCATTCTTTTCATCATTAACCGGATAATATGGTTCATCCCCCAGTTTCCACTCCGAACTGTATTCCCGGCTGATTACAGTCTTTGGAATGTCATTTCCTTCTGAATCTTTTCCAAACTCAAACCATTTATGCTCAATAATACGAGTCCATGGTGTCTGACGGTCTGTATAATTGACTGCGGCATTCCCCTGATAATTTTCCTGATCCAGAAGTTCTGTCTCAAATCTTACTGATCTGTATTCCAGTGTTCCAAGTTCATATCCGAAATATGCATCGATCGGTCCGGTATAAATAACTTTCTCGGCCAGCGCATCTAACGCCTCTTTATTCTCCAGATACTCTGTATTCAGACGGACTTCGATTCCATCCAGAAGATTTTCAACCATCTTTGTATATCCTCCGACAGGAATTCCCTGATATAACGCATTAAAATAATTATTATCAAATGTCAGACGCACAGGAAGTCTTTTGATAATAAACGCCGGAAGTTCCCTGCAGTCACGTCCCCACTGCTTCTCCGTATATCCCTTGATCAGCTTTTCGTAAATGTCTCTTCCAACCAGGGAAATTGCCTGTTCTTCCAGATTCTCCGGCTCTTTTGTTATCTCTTTTCTCTGCTCTTCAATCTTCGCTTTTGCTTCCTCCGGAGTAACTACTCCCCACATCTTATTAAATGTATACATATTAAAAGGAAGTGAATACAATTCACCCTTATAATTAGCCACCGGCGAATTCGTAAAACGGTTAAACTCTGCGAACTGTGTAATATAATTCCATACTTTTTTGTTATTTGTATGGAATATATGTGCACCATATTTATGTACATGGATTTTTTCTATCTCTTCCGTATATACATTTCCGGCAATATTCGGGCGTTTATCGATCACCAGAACGGATTTTCCCGTTTTCCTGGCCTCATGTGCAAACACTGCTCCGTATAATCCGGAACCAACTACCAAATAGTCATATTTTTTCATGTTCAGTTCTTCCTCTTCTTTATTTATATTCTTTCAGGTAATAGGATTATTCTATCATATATCTTGGTTAACTGAAAGATGCTGTCTTATTTTTTGTATCATTTCGCTCTTTCACTTTATCACGTTACCAAACGATTGCATTTCTTTACCGAACATATTATACTATTTAAAAATGAAATAATTCAATTTGAGGTGAAATTATGCATAAAGAATTTTTAATGGGAAATGCTGCCATTGCCCTCGGTGCTGTTGCCGCCGGCGTCAATGTTGTGGCAGGCTATCCCGGAACACCATCTACCGAAGTGCTCGAAACAGTTGCCAAAAACCGGCCGGACGATGTCTACGTAGAATGGTCCGTGAATGAAAAAGCCGCAATGGAACTGGCTGCCGGAGCAGCTTATGCCGGAGCCCGGTCAATGGTAACTATGAAACAGGTCGGACTAAATGTGGCATCTGATCCTTTGATGAGCCTGGAATATGTTGGAATCAAAGGAGGAATGGTCATTCTTGTCGCAGATGATCCTGGCCCGATCTCTTCTCAGACCGAGCAGGATACCAGGCATTTTTCCAGATTTTCCAAACTCCCTTGCTTTGATCCATCATCCGCTCAGGAAGCGTATGAGATGATCCAGGAAGCTTTCGAGTATTCTGAAGAATATGGTACTCCTGTGTTCTTACGACCAACCACAAGAGTCTGTCATGGCTATGCCTCCGTCACAGTAAAGGACGAGAAAGAATTTACGCAGCATAAACCCGAAGGATTCATCAAAGATTCCAAACGCTGGGTCATCTTCCCAAGATTATCTTTCATGAATCACCAGAAGATCGAAGCGCGAAACAGAGAATTATCAGATGTCTTTTCTTCTTATGACAAGAATAAGATTCATCCGTCCTGCGAAACATTTAAAGATTCAAAGAAAGGGATTGCAACCGGAGGAATCAGTTATACCTATGCAATGGAAACATTAAAGAACACTGGTATGGTAAAAAACTTAAAAGTTGCAACTCCTCATCCATTTCCGGAAAAACTGGCCGTTGAATTTCTGACTGGTCTGGATGAAGTTCTTTGTCTGGAGGAATTAGATCCGGTCATCGAGCGGGAACTTACCTACATCTGTGGGAAATACCACCTTCCGGTAAAAATACGTGGAAAACTAAGCGGAGACACTGCCTGTGCCGGAGAAAATACCAGAGACAGCGTAACTTCCTATATTAATACTTTTCTCGGCCTTTCCGACCGGAAAGACGCCGGACTTCCTGTAGCGCCGGAACTTCCGGTCCGTCCGCCGGTACTCTGTGCCGGATGTCCGCACCGTGCTTCTTTCTACGCGGTCAAAAAAGCTATGAAGGGAAAGAAAACTATTTTCTGTGGGGATATTGGCTGTTACACACTTGGAAATGCCATGCCGCTCGACATGGTTGACACCTGTCTGTGTATGGGTGCCGGACTGAATATTGCACAAGGGGTAGAAAAAGTTGAACCCGATACAACTTGTTTCGCATTCGTCGGCGACTCTACCTTTTTTGCATCTGCAATCACAGGTGTTGTTAATGCCGTTTATAATCAGGCCAATATGGTACTCATTGTACTGGATAACTCCACAACTGCCATGACCGGTCATCAGCCTCATCCCGGAACCGGACACACTGTTATGGGAGAGATTGTCCAAAAAATCAATATCGAACAGGTACTTCACGGAATCGGTGTAACAGACGTTGAAACTGTTAATCCATTAGACCTGCATACATCTGTAGAATGCGTACAGAAGATGGCAGAGCGTTCCGGTGTGAAGGCAATCATTTTCAAATCACCTTGCATTGCAGTCACAAAACCGGCCGCACCTCTTCATGTTTCCTCTGACAAATGTATCGGCTGTAAAAAATGTATAAAAGAACTGGGATGCCCGGCTATCGTTCTTAATAACGGCAATGTCTGTATTGACAGTTCAATGTGTACAGGATGCGGCCTTTGCAGTCAGGTCTGCCCGGTAACTGCTATTACAGGAGGTGAAGATCATGAATAATCAGAAAAATATTGTCCTCTGTGGAGTTGGTGGTCAGGGAACTGTCCTCGCTTCCAAGCTGCTCGCAGCAGCAGCCATGAGTAAAGATATTCCGGTCATGAGTGCCGAAACGATCGGTATGGCACAACGAGGCGGAAGTGTATTCAGTCATCTTCGTATGGGAAATGATCTGTATTCTCCTATGATCGAAACAGGAACTGCTGATCTTATTATAGGATTTGAACCTGGTGAAACGGTCCGGATGCTTCCTTACCTGAAAACCGGTGGACACGTTGTTGTAAGCACCCGTGCAGTTAAACCTGTTACTGCTACTCTAAGTGGTTTTGACTACGATGCCCCCCAGATGCTCGATTACCTGAAAGCAAATGTTCCGAATCTCACCTTTGTAAATGCTGATCAGGCATGCAGCGATATTGGTTCCTCCAAGGTACTGAATATGGTACTTTTAGGAGCCGCCATCCGTACCGGAGTATTGGATTTTACCATCTCTGAAATCGAAAGCATTATGAAGCAGACACTTCCGGAGAAGTTCCACGAGATGAATCTCCGGGCACTGAATTACAATATATAACAATCAGATCTATCATTAACCAACCGCTCCTGCATTATTGATATATAGGAGCACACCAAAAGAAAGGCGAGGGCATACATATGCAAATTACTGAAACACAAATCGCACAAGTCAACAAACAGATCAAGGCACTTCTTTCCGCAGAAAGTTTCTATGGAAAGAAATTAGAAGAAGCCGGCGTTAACAGCATCCAGTCTGCTGAAGATTTTCAGAAGCTTCCGTTTTCCGAAAAAAATGATCTGAGAAATGCTTATCCTCTTGGACTTATGACTGCCCCGGAAGAAAAAATTGTCCGCATTCATTCATCTTCCGGTACAACAGGACTGCCTGTCATCATCCCATATACCCAGAAAGATGTTGATGACTGGGCTGTCATGTTCAAACGTTGTTATGAAATGGCCGGTATGACAAATATGGACCGCATCCAGATTACACCGGGATATGGTCTCTGGACCGCCGGAATCGGTTTCCAGGCAGGAGCAGAAAGATTAGGCAGCATGGTTATTCCAATGGGACCTGGTAACACGGACAAACAGTTACAGATGATGATGGATATGAAAACAACCGTTCTTGGTTCTACCTCATCTTATGCCCTTCTTCTTGCAGAAGAAATCCAAAAACGAGGGATTAAAGACAAGATTCATCTTAAAAAAGGTATCATTGGTTCCGAACGCTGGGGTGAAAAGATGCGGAAACGTATCACAGAGGAACTTGGTATAGAAATCTATGATATCTATGGCCTGACCGAGATCTACGGACCAGGAATTGGAATCAGTTGTTCCCATGACTGTGGTATGCACTACTGGGATGATTATATTTACATCGAAATTATTGATCCTGTTACAGGCGAAGTATTACCTGACGGTGAACTTGGAGAGATTGTCATTACTACATTAGTAAAAGAGGGGGCTCCTCTTATCCGTTACCGTACCCACGACCTTTCCCGTATCATTCCTGGAGACTGCCCTTGTGGAAGCAAATTCCCTCGTCTTGATACCATCATGGGACGTACAGACGATATGATGAAGATTAAAGGTGTCAACGTATTCCCTGCACAGATTGAGGAAATCCTGAAAGAATTTCCTGAGGTATCCAGTGAATACCAAATCCGTATCTCTCATCTGGAAGGAAAAGATACCATGCGTATCTATGTTGAGACAAACGGAACCGTAGACTTCCTGGATCTCGCAAAACGTATTGCTTCTAAAGTTAAAAGCCGTATTGGATTTACACCGCTTGTAAAAGTAGTAGAGATCGGCTTGTTGCCTCGAAGCGAGAAAAAGACCAAACGTGTCATCGACGAACGTTACGAATAATAATATAATATAAAAAGAAATACATCATTGAAGCTGATTCTTCGTTTTTTGAAGTAACCTGCGAAATGATGTATTTCTTTTTATATTATCTATAAATGAGCAAGTTCGTGATTTTGCATAAAAGAAAGACACCTCGATTCCATG
>OFMA01001980.1_pt1 | contig 12349 bp, 15 predicted proteins | sample 1541011 | NCBI WGS metagenome assembly OFMA01 (sample SAMN04209225, study PRJEB22552) | human gut metagenome | biome: gut; material: feces | host: Homo sapiens | place: USA: Oklahoma
CCTGTTGCTATAATTGCGTACATATGGCACCTCCTATTATCATTACTCGCCAGTTACGGTGTCTGACTGATAATTTCAGCAGAACTTCAACCTCACTGTGCGGCATACTAGAAGATAATAGCATACGTTTTTCCAAAATGCAAGTGGTATCCGGAATATTTTTTATTTTTTTACATTTTTTGTATCATCAACATTTTGCAGCCTTCTTTTCTTACTTCTGTCTGCTATATTCCCAGCAATTTCTTTGCATTTTCTGAAAAGATGGCAGCCTTCTCTTCCTCTGTCAGTGGCACATGCTCTAACAACGCCACAAAATTCTTCTGATCTGCCCACGGAGAATCTGTTCCAAACAGAATCCTGTCTGCACCATGCATATGTACGATCCGTAAGAACTGTTCCTGCGGCATTGTATTCAGTATGACTCCTGTATCAAAATATACGTTCTGTCCCACCAGATACCGTTCCACATCATCCCACATTTCATTGCCGCCCATATGTGCAAGCACCAGTTTCTCCGGTTTTACATCATCCAGAACCTTTCTTGCCATCTCCGGTGTACAGTGTACATCCTCCGGACATTTTGGATCAACACCCGCGTGCACCACTGTGATCAGTCCCAGTTCTGATGCTGCATCAATAATACGTTCATAGCGGATATTGTCAAAATACATATCCTGATAATCCGGATGCAGCTTAATCCCCTTCAATCCCAGATTCTTTATTTCTTTTAATATCTCTTTATAATTCTCACATTCCGGATGAATCCCGCCAAAAGAGATGACAGGTCCTTCCGTATACGCAGATGCAAACCGGTTGATCGATGCAACCTGCGATACCTTCGTCACAGCCGGAAGTGCAATAGAAATATCAACTGCTCCTTTTCCCATAGAATTACAAAGTCCCGTATATGTTCCATCCGCAAACGGACTTGCTCCAAAAATGCCAGAAAGATAGTCGAGCGTACGCCCGGCTATCTTATCTGGAAACATATGTGTATGAAAATCAATGATCATCTTGTGTCCCATATTCTTTCAATTTGTCATAACAGTAACCAATAATGTCTCGTCTGGTAATAATACCGATAAAATGTTCCTGGTCGTCGATAACAGGTACAAAATTCTGTTCCATCGCACGGCCGATCAGATCTTCTATGTCTGACTCAGCAGTTACACACTGATAGTCTACACGGCGTTTGATCTTCATAATACTGATATCTTCTGCTTCCTTTATATTAAAGATATCCAGCTTTTTTAATGCCCACAGGACATCACCTTCCGTGATCGAGCCGACATATTTCCCCTCTTTATTCAGTATCGGCACACACGAATACTTGTGATATTCCATGATCTCCATAGCCTGTCGGAGTGTGTGATAGTCATAGATATATGCCAGCTCACTCTTTGGCTTCAGGAAAAACATAATATTCATTGCTAATAATAGCCTCCCCAATTCTTAATTACAATTTACAAGCATTGTAATGTTCTTACTTGCAAAGTTAAATATCTTTCTTGTTATCTACGCGAGATCCTAAATCATTGTTTTTACGAAAATATCATAAATCGCGTTGATTGCGGCATCAAAATCATGACTTCTGACACCAATGATAATATTCAGCTCACTGGATCCCTGATCGATCATCTTGACATTGACATTCGCATGTGCGAGTGCAGCAAAGATACGTCCGGAAGTTCCTCTGGTTGCACGCATACCTCTTCCCACAACAGCGATCAACGCCAGATCTGATTCCAGTTCCAGGAAGTCAGGCTCTACGGCTCTGTGGATTCCGGCAATGACATCCTGTTCTTTTTCTTCAAATTCATCTCTGTGAACGAAGATTGTCATCGTATCAATTCCTGACGGCATATGTTCAATGGAAATATTATTATTTTCAAACACCTCCAGAACCTTGCGGCAGAATCCGACTTCGGAATTCATCATCGCTTTTTCAATCGTGATAGAAGCGAAATCCTTCTTACCTGCGATACCTGTAATTGTAAAACGAGGTTTTCTGCAAGTATCTTCTACGATCAGAGTTCCCTTATCTTCCGGTGCATTGGTATTGCGGATATTGATCGGGATACCTTCTTTACGTACCGGGAAGATTGCATCTTCATGAAGTACAGTTGCTCCCATGTAAGACAACTCTCTCAATTCTCTGTATGTAATCACATCGATCGGCTTTGGATTCTTGATGATTCTTGGATCAGCGATCAGGAAACCAGATACATCTGTCCAGTTTTCATACATATCGGCATGTACAGCCTTTGCAACGATCGAACCTGTGATATCAGAACCGCCACGGGAGAATGTCTGAATACTTCCGTCTGGCTTTGCACCATAAAATCCAGGAATAACTGCACGCTCTGTATTCTCCAGCCTTTCAGAAAGGATCTTGTGTGTCTTATCTCCGTCAAAATTACCATTTTCATCAAAGACGATTACTTCTGCAGCATCGATGAATTCATATCCAAGATATGCAGCCATGATGATACCATTCAGATACTCTCCACGGGAAGCCGCATAATCTCTGCCGATTTTCTTGCTGAAGTTTGTACGGATTGTTTTAAATTCCTCATCCAGGCTCAGATCCAGGTTCAATCCTCTGATGATGCTGTTATATCTCTCTTTGATTGCCTCTAACTGTTCTTCAAAATCTCTTTCCGCATCTTCTCCAAGAATTGCCTGTCCATAACAGCTGTATAACATATCTGTTACCTTTGTATCATCCGGCGTACGTTTACCAGGTGCAGATGGAATGACATATCTTCTGGATTCCTCTTTTCTGATAATGTTACCTACTTTTTTAAACTGCTCGGCACTTGCAAGCGAACTACCACCAAATTTTACAACTTTTTTCACTTTTCGTATTCCTCCAACCAAGTATTTTCTGAAATGTATTCATATTCTTCCGCTATAAAAACGTAACTGTATTTATCTTACATCATTTTCGTGCGCACTTCAATGCAATAATGTGTTAATATGCACGTGAATAGCGGATGATTTTTAGGACTACTGCATAAATATACATACTTTTCGTCTATACACAGATGCTCTGCACACCATCACCACATCTGGTTATGGACGGATCACATCTGCAAATTCTGCTTTTGCAACCTTTTGAAGGTCTAACGGTGCAAGCCTGATCTGCATTCCAAGCTTTCCGCCGCTGACATGCATATATTCCAGCTCTTTTGCATCTTCCTGGATTACGGTAGGAAACTGTTTCTTCATGCCAATCGCCGTGCAGCCGCCGCGCACATATCCGGTTACTTTGGTCAGATCTTTTAAATGCAGCATCTCCAGCGATTTTTCACCGACAACTTTTGCTGCCTTTTTAAAATCAATCTCTGCTTCGATCGGAATTACGAATACATAATGGTTTCCCGTCTTCCCTGTTGTTACAAGTGTCTTATAGACCAGTTTGTGGTCATATCCAAGTTTGTCTGCGGTCTGGATACCGTCTGTAAAATCATCGCATTCATATTCTTCATATGTATACGAGACTTTTGCACGGTCCAGCATACGCATGGCATTTGTCTTTACTTCCTTTTTGCTCATTGTTTTATCACTCCTGTCAGATTAATGGAAGTCCGTTATATCTGTATCATTTTAGTAATCACTGTAAATGATCTCCGGATTTATTTTATAAAATATCTTTTCCAAGACCTTCCAGTGTTATAAACTCAGTCTGTCCTTCTGCCGCCTCCGGATTCTTTGCATACACATCAATGCGGTGGATATGCACCGGTATTTCTTCCGGATCTTCTCCTACGAATTTTAAGAACGCTTCTGCCACCAGATCCGGCTTCAGATTCTGCTCACTTCCTGTTGCAAGGTACAGATAGATGCCATCGTCCAATGCAGTCATTTTGTAGATCATTGGTTTGATATCGACTTCTTTTTCACTTCGCTTTGTCTTCTTTAACACAACGATCTCCGGCTGTGCCATAAATGCATCCACCTTCTCTTTCCAGCTCTCCGGAAGTGTACGAATCTCTTCCGCATGCTGGAATGTCTCAGGAAATGTCACTTTATAATCTGCTGCAGCCACAATCGTCATACCGCTTGCTTTCTTATCCGATGAGATTTCGCGGAAGCTTATGACTTCTACGCCCTCCACCATCACTGCATTTAACTGGGCAACCGCCTTCTCGGAAGAAATCGGTTCCGTAATCTCGATATCAAAATATTCTCCGTCACTCGTCACGCCAACTCCAAGCGGCTGCGCAAACGACATGATCATATGCGGACTGTATCCGGTTGTAAATGCGATCGGTATCTCTGCGCGCCGGATTGCTTTCTGGAAATAACGCATCACGTCCAGGTGTCCGATGAAACGCATGACTCCATATTTACGGAATTTAATTCTTACTTTCAACACAGACACCTCCTTTCCATTTTGCGCCACCGCAGCCGGAACATTTCATACGGCAGTTCGGTGTTACTTCGGCATTCATTGCCTGATTCCATTCTCTCTTCAGGAATTCTTTCGTTACGCCGATATCAATGAAATCCCACGGGAACACTTCATCCAGCGGACGCTCCCTGTGATTATAGAATGCGATATCAATGCCTGTATTTTCAAACGCCTGCATCCATTTCTCATTATCAAATTGATCGCTCCAGGAGTCATACAGACATCCCAGACGATACGCTTCTTTAATTACTGCTGCCGTCTTTCTGTCCCCTCTTGCAAAGACACCCTCCAGCACAGTAACCTCTGCATCATGCCAGTTATATCTCAGGCTCTTTCTGTTAAGCTGTTCATTAAATGCATGCTTTACGATCGCTGCTCTTGAAATATATTCTTCATTCGTATACATTCTTGCCCACTGGAACGGGGTGAATGGTTTTGGAATAAAGAACGACGTACTCGTTGTAATCTGACACTTTCCATTCCGCTGATCCTTCGGAATCTCGTAATAACGTCTGGCGATTCTGTCAGCAAGTTCCGGAATGGCTCTCATATCTTCTTCCGTCTCTGTCGGAAGTCCAAGCATAAAATAAAGCTTTACCTTATTCCAGCCGCCATCGAACGCCTGTCCGGCACCTCCGAGGATATCATCCTCTGTAAGCCCTTTATTGATCACATTACGCATACGCTGTGATCCGGCTTCAGGCGCAAATGTCAGACTGCTCTTTCTGATATCCTGTACCTGTCCCATCACATCCAGAGAAAATGCGTCAATACGAAGCGACGGAAGACTGATGTTGATTCCCTGCGACTTAAAGTTCTCGATCAGGAACATTACAAGCTCTCTTAAGTGGCTGTAATCACTGGAACTTAAGGAGCTTAAAGAAATCTCTTCATGTCCTGTATTCTTCAGCATCTTGTATGCATATTCTTTTAATACTTCTACATCCTTCTCACGGGTCGGGCGGTATAACATTCCCGCCTGGCAGAAACGGCATCCGCGGATACATCCTCTCTGAATCTCAAGCACGACACGGTCCTGTGTTGCCTTGATAAACGGAACGACCGGCTTTTCCGGATACGTTGCACTGCTCATATCCATGACTACCTGTTTCTTGATCTTTTCTTTTGCATGCGGATTATTTGGACGGAAACTTTCAATCGTACCGTCTTCTTTATAAGTCACATCATAGAATGCCGGAACATAGATTCCTTCGATCTCTGCTGCCATCTCCAGAAATTCTTTCCTCGTTCCGCCACGCTTCTTATTCTCCTTATAGGCATCCAGAAGCTCATCATAGACCGTCTCGCCTTCTCCCATATAGAACAGGTCGAAGAACTCCGCTAACGGCTCCGGATTATACGTACACGGACCGCCGCCGATCACGATCGGATCTTCGTCCGTTCTTTCCTCTGCTGCCAGTGGGATGCCGCTCAGATCCAAAACCTGCAGGATATTGGTATAACACATCTCATACTGCAGCGTGATTCCAAGAAAATCGAATTCCTTTACCGGATCCTGGGACTCCAGTGCAAATAACGGAATCTTTCTCTCTCGCATAATCTGATCGAGATCCGTCCACGGCGAATAGACACGTTCACACCATACATCTTCGCGCTTATTGAACATATCATAAAGGATCTGGATACCCAGATGCGACATCCCAATCTCATACACGTCCGGGAAGCACATCGCAAATCTAACAGACACCTTTTCAGGGTCTTTCATGACCGAGTTTACTTCATTTCCGATATAACGTGCCGGTTTCTCTATTTTTAGTAATATTTCATCATTTAACGCAAGCTTTCTCATTAAATCTCCTTGTATTTTTGTACATGTTGCACAATAATTTTCTTATTGTTTTTTTCGTAAATCTTTAATTATTTTCTTTTTTTGGGGCTTTTTTTCTGCCTGTTTTTTTTCTGTTTTTCGTTGCTTTTTGGGGTCAAAATCGCAAATTACTACAAAACCTGCAAAACACTAAATACTGACTAACGTTTACCAATGTTCAGCAATGTTTACTAATATATAATAATATATGGTAATCCGTTATGAGTCAATCCTATTTGTAAGCATCTTTTTTGTATAGCTTTTTGCATAACTATTCGTTTCTTCCACACCAGACAAAAAGTCTAAATTGATAGTTGAAATATCATAAACAGGATCTTGTTCTTGAATCTGTAAGCTTTGAAAAAACTGATCCATAACGTTGGATATGTCAGTAACAGGATATTTTATATGATGATCAATATAAACTCTGTCTGTAAATTCTTCGGAACCATGACCAAGTACTTTCGATATGGCTTTTAAATTTATTTCATTATCTTTCAGGATTGTTGCATAGCTGTGCCGAATATCATGCCAGGTATGCTTGTTTGGATCAAAACCAGCTACTTCTAACACATGCTTAAATCGTTTACTCTGCGCCCGTGATATAGGTAAGCCATGCTCCCTTGTTATGATATAATCAGCCAACTGATAAAAACAAGGATCATGTGATTTCTGATAATCATGGTTCTTTTTTTTGATGATAATTTCTTCTAATATAAAATCCGGAAGCGGTATGGAACGAATTCCATTTGCTGACTTTACTCTGGTATTTTCCATTACTGTATCTGTTGTGCTGTTTTTAAATCCATTAAGTGTCCGCCCAAGCTGATGCGAAATGATAACTTCTTTTTTAACGAAATCTATATCATTATAACAGAGTCCGATAGCTTCTGAAATTCGAACACCAGTTGCTGCAGATATTAGCATGAGCAGATAGATGGATGGCTCAACTTCTTTGCAAGTGTAAAATAGCAAAAGTAATTCATCTAGCGTAAAAGCTGACCTTTTTGGTCGTGTTTGTTTCTCTTTTAGCATTAGTTTTATTGTTTTTAATGAAGTTTCTGCCGGATTCACTCTGATGATGTTATGACTTTTGGCATAAGAAAATGAACTAGATAATACTGCAAATACATTCTTTCTTGTTTCTTTTGTTGGACATCCCAATGCCGCACATCTTATTTCTTCTTCCTTGATATCTGCTATTTTCTTATCCGCTCCAACGGAATCTATGATCCGCTCAACAGCTTTTCTATATGAGATCAATGTGTTATAAGCAATCTTGTACTCATCAATCATATAATAATACAGCCAATAATCATAGAACTCTTTGATTGTAAACTGATATGGAATGTACTTATGTGTTACTAAATCCTGAACTAGGCTCTTTTTTGCGATGGAAGCCTCTCTTTTTGTGCAGAACCCTCCTTTTTGGCAAAACTTTTTTTTACCATCCTGAAGAGTTATATTAAAACGTATACAGTATTTTCCGTGATCGCAAATGATCTTGTCTCGAATATCCCAGTCAACGACAGTTGTATTTTGAAAACGTGGATCCAACGGTGGCCTTGTATACTTTTTTACATGCATAACGTAGCCTCCTATTTGGTATAATAATTTACTGGATCCATTTTTTCATTTAAGAAATCACGGATATTATCTCTTCCGTCCATTTCTCCACAATAAATGTCATATGTCGTTGATACAGAACTGTGTCCCAAAGCATGGCTGATTGTTTCCAACGGGATCCCTGATTCTAACATGATTGTCGCGCACATATGTCTGAGACCGTGTGGTGATATTACTGGAAGCCCCATTGATCTGCAGATTCTTTTTAATGCTCCTGATGTTGTGTTTGAATTTTTGATCTGCCCTCCTACTCCTATACATACGTAATTCTTCCATTTTGTGTCTGCTTCTGGATGTGTTTTAAAGAAATACTCATTTTGTTTTTTGCGCTCGGCTAATTCTGTCATTATAATTGGTGGCACGCAAAGCGTTCTATAACTGGCAGATGATTTTGGAGGCTTTACATAATCTTTCACAGTTGTCTTACGTCCATTAAGAAAAAGTTTTGTATCATCGACAATTTGCTGGCAGACAGTAATCGTTGATTTATCGAAATCAACATTGGAATAATTCAACCCACGTACTTCTCCAATACGAAGTCCTGATAGCAGACATAGCAGAATCTCCAGATAATTAACATAACTTTTTTTTGCAGCTTCTAATAAAATTTGTAGATTTTCTTTAGAATACTGAATATATTTAGGCGGAGTTTCTGGATAAGAATCTAACTCTTTTATATCAAATCTTGTAATCCTGTTTTCGGAAACAGCTTGCTTGATTGCGATGGAAAGAATTTTTTTAGCCATATACGCAGATGTTTTATAGGATAATTGGTTGCATTTCTTTAAAAGCTGATTGATATAAATTGGCGTGATATTAGGAAGAAATTGATCCTTTTCTATACATGGAATAATTATCTTGTATATTGTCCATTCAACCGCTTCCAAATAACCGGTAGAAGTCGTCCTTTTCGAAAATGAATTTTTAAACCAATACTCCAAATATGTAGAAAGTGTAAATTCTACCCCTGCTATTTTTTTGATTTTTGCCATATCTTTTTCAAATTGTTCCATTTTGACATTAAATAAGTCTTCAGCATCTGTTTTTGTTTGGAATCCATGAATAGTTTGGTATGTAATTTGAAAATTGTTTTCATCGACCTCCTTTATAACTATGCTCCAATTTTGATTTTGCTTATTGAAATAAATAAACGGGTTCATTGCATCCTCTCTTTCTAAATACGAGAGAAATACATACTTCATTATTAATTATATATGATATTCCTCTCTTTTCAAAGTCACTAATCCCCGTTCATCCATTTTTCAAATGACTTGACTGGGATTTTGTATTCATTTCCAACTTTTATAACGCGGAATTCAGTTTGGGTTTTGTAACATTCATTTACAAATTTATAAGCTTTGCTTTGGCCTAATCCCAAAATTTCTTGAATATCTGCAACGGTATAAACACATTTTTCCATTTGCTTCACTCCTTTCTGAATTTTGTTAATTCATAGTGAAATATGTAAGTTTTTAAAATTTTTGCAGCTAAAATTTAAAAAAAAGAGACCTCATAAAGAGATCTCTTTGCAGATTTTACTTTTTTTCTTTTTAAATTGCTAAGAATTCGATTTGTTTTTTCTGATTTCTTCTAACGCTGTTTTAGCGATCTTATTTGTAAGAAAATCCATAGTCTCAGCCTGAGTGTGTCCCTCTGTAGAATAATCCACCAGCTCCTGATCCATTTCAAGAATGTCAATGCAGTCTACGAACTGTGTGATCATTGCCAGCTCCTCTTCCATATCATATCGATTAAATTCCTTTTTGTTATGGAAACGGCGGAGCAACGCAGGATCCAGTCGGTCAGCACGGTTCGTTGCAGCAATAACGACTTGTCCATCGACCAGATTGTCCAGACACTGCATTAAAGCGATGGTCGTTCTTGCCAATTCCCCGTCGCATCCCTTGCCATTTTCTCGTTTCAGCCCAATGCAATCAATTTCGTCCAGCATCAGAACACATTTCTGCCCTTTGCAAAAATCGAATACCCTCTGCAGATTCTTTGATGTATTTCCCATATATGACTCGATCAGATACGTGAAATTAATATAGGCATACGGGAGTCCCAGTTTATATGCAACGTACTTAGCAAACTCTGTTTTTCCGGTTCCAGGCTCTCCATAGACCAGGGTGCTATTGCGGAACGTGATTCCGTAATAAGTCAATCTTTCTGTGACTTTCACACCGGTAATAATATCCTCAAATAATTCCTTTTGAGCTTTTCCGGTATAATACCGGTCTGCCTGGAAATGCCCCATATCCTCTACGGTCATGAGTCCCTGCACATTGGACGGAAGCTCTAACATCGTTGTATTTCCATTTATAATGAGTTTCGTGTAATATTCCACTTCCACTTCGTTTTTCTTGGTATTATCATTCGCCAGACATGCAAGAGCAGCAGTTTTTGCATCTTGGATTTTGTTCTGTGCTAAACATTTAATCAGGTTGAGCATGTTAGTATCTAATCCAGCCATATTAGAATTTCCCTCCTAAATTAATAATCTTCTTATTGTTAGTATGACAAATTTAGGGATTGGCATGGGAATTTTGGACAAAAGTTTTTCGATTCTTCTGCGGTCATTACCATTCCACACCTGTTCCAGATTCCATTCCCTCTTTAATCATATTCTTAAAATCCTGGAACTTCGCACAGTTCGGTAATCCTGGATAACCGTAGCAGAGGTCATCGTTATAATCCCGAATAATTTTCCAAATGGATCTGCAGTGGGTTGCATCCAGTTCGCCTCCACAATCAGATAAATATAAGAAATCCAGAATATCCGATTTTTCTCCCTGATATTTATCATCCAGTTCCTCAATTTTTTTATTATACTCTTCGAAAAAGTTTTCCCGTTCTTTTCCATACAGATAAAAAGCATAGTCCAACTTTTTATAATGCCGAAAAATATCTGGTGCTGTTAATTCAGCAACTTTTGTCCGGAGTCGTTTGAACCCACCGCATGTAAAATCTGCGCTATGATGTTTACTTTCCATTGAAACGCCCATATTATTCCTGTCCTTTCAACTTCGCACCGAGCTTGTGAGCATAGCCGCCAATATTATTCAGACTGGATCGTCCGTCCTGCCATTCCTTCATGAATTCCTTTTTCTTTTCCTCGTCCGTAATGGCTTTCAGGGCAGCTTCATATCTCCGCCGGTCTTCAAAATGTCCGTACATTTTTTCTTCATAGCCACTCTCTTTCTTTTGCCAATTTGCCACAATCTCTACTATCGTCCAAGTTTTCTTCCGCATTCCGGACAGAATTTGATTGGAATGTAGATAGTACCAACGCCATCATCATCAGGACCGAAACAGCTCTTATCTTTCAATATCAAAACCGGCGAAGCTGTCTGATAGTCATGGATCACACCGACCGTATCGTTTGTATGAATCATATTTCCCGATATGTTCCTTGTGATGTCCTGATTATCATGCCATGGAAGCTCCGGCTGATTCCATCCTAATTTCATATCTGTTCTTCGTTCGCAATATTTACACATTTTTTCTCCTTTCTGATCAATTGATAAGTTTGATGTAATATCTGTTACTTCGTATATGTAATCTTGTAGTAATCCATGAATTCTTTTGCATCTTCCGTATGAAAATTTCCGTTTATACAGTCCAATCGTCCATTGCAGAAAATGGTACTTTCAGCATCTAAAGCAAAACGAATTAATTCCTGCTTATTTAATTTCACATTCTTTTTTATCTTAACTATCTGCACATTTTCATACTCTTTGCACATTTCTGTAAAAAGTCTTGTTGCATTTTCGATTTCCTTAACAGTAATTGCACTCGTTTCACTGCTAAATGAATACATTTGCGCACGTATTTCAAATTCAACATTATTGATTGAGTGCTCTTTTGCTACATCATAGATTTCTTCTTTTTTCGCATATTTGCACTGCCTCAATATATCTTTTTCGTTGAAATCCAAATCCTCTGCGGTATCGCAGCAGATTGTTCCTCCGTGACTTTGCTGCCCGTCCATACTGGCTACGCATATATTCTGAAATCCACAAGGGCTATTACACATCACCATATTTCTTTCCTCCTTGCTGAATATTCTTATTTTCTTTATGAGTGGATTCAAAGCAGCAAAAAGGCTTATGGTGAAATGCATCTACGGCCTGTTGTGATACTTTCGTTTCCATTATGCTATATGTTCGTGCATGATCCACTTTCTGTTCTTTTCTGGTTCTTCCATATTTTTCCATGTTTGCACCTCTTTCTGTGTTTATTTTAACAGGACTGCCTTTATTTCATTTTTTTGCAAAAGAACTGTTTTCGGTTAGCATATCCAATCAACAATGCGAATAGTGCTGCACCTGCCAAAAGTTCCAGGGTGTTGCTTCCAGCATCCGGAAGGGTAAATTGTTCCAGATATTCATTTGTGAATGTGACTGTATCATCCTCTCCCATGTCAATGGTCTCTGTCTCAGTGAACAGGTCTGTATCTGCGGAAGCTTTGTCTGTGG
>OFMA01001983.1_pt1 | contig 12345 bp, 9 predicted proteins | sample 1541011 | NCBI WGS metagenome assembly OFMA01 (sample SAMN04209225, study PRJEB22552) | human gut metagenome | biome: gut; material: feces | host: Homo sapiens | place: USA: Oklahoma
ATCAGTCGTGTAGCTAGCTTCACTCCTTCTTCAAGGCCCAAAAACGCCTCAAAAAATAGCGATAGTTCACTCATAGAATTTGCTACCATCGTCACACAGTTTCTCAAAGTCGGATTTTTCACTATAGAGTAATGCTCCAAAGAATCTGCCAACAAGTCCTCTTTTTCTACGCTTTTTCTTTTTTACTTCCTTCTTAGTTTTTTCTGAACGCGCAATGGCAATCACGACAAGCAGAATGATGATAATTTCCATAATTAAGTATTCAAATTGTTCAACTATTCATCAGCAACAAATTGCGGCAACACAACAGAATTGAAAAATCCACCTTTTTCATATCCCAATAGTATTGCATGTATTTCTGCTCAAAATTTGAGCAAAAAATATATTCAAAAAAACTGAGATATACTACAAGAATGAACACAAAGGGTGACTTTTAAGTTCCGTTACTCTTCATCGTTACGTACCTTAAAGGCTTCGGCAATCTGCAGTTCGAGTTCGTCGATGAGTTTTGGATTGTTTTAAAAATGCTATCGCTAAAAATAATTTCGAACCCTACCTTGCGGAAGATAGTTGTGCTACCTTATTCTTAATAGCATTTATGCCTACCTAATTGCCAATGGGGACATTGCCTTCCTTAAGGTAATGAAGCGAAGAATGTCGAGACGCACTGAAGAATATTATCTAAAAAGTCATCACTCAGATAAGTTATATGAAGAGTTGGGAACTTTAGTTACTTATAATATTTGAAACCCAACGTAGCCTCTAACACTCCAAAATTCTTTTCAAGATTATTGAAAATTGCTGTAGTTTTTTGTCTTATAAGATATTCACCAAAGAAAGCAATATCATGAATTGCAGATAACGAACTATCCACAGACTTTGTATAACCTGACAATATTTTTGCTTTAGAATTCTCTTTAAAATTTTCAGCTTTAGCCGATGAACCTAATAATGTTCTACAGCTACTAAAATGTACAAGGCGATTCTCAAATACATTGCCACCTATTTCCAATAGAGCATCAAGCTGCAATTCCTCTTTTTCACCTTCTAGTTGAATAACATTTGTATTGCCATGAAAACTGAAATACAAGATGCTGTAATTGTTCATGTATTCTTTCTTACTGAACTGTTCCAAATAATATTTCAATTCACCAAGTGTTGCTATTCTTCTGTAAATATATGGTATGCCATACATTTCACTTATATATTTCATCAATGGCTCAGAGTTCAAACTTAATCTATTTGCCCTCTTTGTTATCTGCCATTCTGTCTCTATACATATTATACCATGCTTCATAATTCATTTGAATAAATATTACTAAAGTTTTCCACCCCAATAAAGAGGGTGGGAAGTAACAGTAATTCAAATTTTCTTCGTAAATTAGAGGTGCTTAATCAACTGATTTACAATGAAAAATAAGAATACTGTTATAGATGCAAAAATAAGTAATTTAAACGAACTTACCAAGGTTTTATCCGTTAAAGAACAAGCCAAAGAGCAACTTTTTGTCGTCATGAAGGCATTGGGAATCGGTAAAATCATTCGGAATCTAAAGTTTGAGAAGATTCAGGGCTATACCTTGACCTCCCTCTTCATCTCGCTCCTCATCATGCGCCTGTTGGGAAAGACGATTGCTTGTGCCACTTCCAATCATTTTCGTGGACTTTGCACTGTGTCAAAGAACACGCTGTATCGCGCACTTTTGAACGCCCGCATCGATTGGCGAATGCTTCTTACCAAAATTACCCTTCGCTTCCATGACATTCACTTACAGCTGTAAGTTTTATGGCGGTAAGTTTTTCTACAAGTAAAAGAAAAATATATTCAAAGCGTATGAAATTCTACAATCGAGAAATGGAACTAGCCTGCAGAGCAAATATTAAACAGCAAACTGCAGAATAAGCAAAAATGTATTAAAGCAAACCTTTATTTTAGCCATCCGTTTATCGCTGTTTGAGCTATACGATGGGAAGTCCTAAAAAATTACTCCGCGATTGTTGAATTTAGTTCCGAGCCTGTTGAAATTAGTTCCGAGCTTGTTGAATTTAGTTCCGAGCTTGTTTTAAGAATCTCGGAATTACTGATAATCAGCGTTTTCAGAAAAACGCATAAATCGGTTTCATGCACGCTAAATTCGTTCTAAAACGAAGAGAAGGGCAAACTTTGGATATTCACTCTTATTAAGCTATTTGTTAAAACAGCCATGAACTCAACAAAGGGCGTAACGCTTTACAACCCCAAAGCATTTTTTGAGGGGAGGAGGATGCTTCGTGAATATATTTCAAGTCACTAAAAAAGGGCTTAGCAACCAATAGCTGCTAAGCCCTTTTGAACGACTGCTAAACTAAAGATTTAGCGGCTTCGGAGGTAAAAAAATTATCACCGTAATGAACTTGTTTCTTACCGATTCGACTAACGGAAGGAATCGGTCAGGAGTTTGATTTCGATGGTGGGCGATATGCGTTCGTACAGAATGTTATAAACGGCATCAAGAATGGGCATGTTCACATGGTAATGCCGGTTAATGTCCTTCATACATTTTGTACCGTAAAAGCCCTCGGCAATCATTTCCATTTCGATTTGAGCTGACTTCACACTGTAGCCCTTGCCTATCATCGTGCCAAACACGCGGTTGCGCGAGAAGTTTGAATAACCGGTGACGAGCAAATCGCCTAAATATACTGAGTCGTACACCTGACGGTCGATGGGATAAACGGCACGCAAAAAGCGGTTCATTTCCTGAACGGCATTCGACATGAGTACACTTTGGAAATTATCGCCGTATTTCAAACCATTGCAAATACCTGCTGCTATGGCATAGACATTTTTCAACACCGAAGCGTATTCAATGCCAATGACGTCGCACGATGTTTTGGTTTTTACATAGCTCGAAGCCATGGTATCGGCAAACGCCTGGGCTTTTTCCTTGTCGGCACAACCCACAGTCAGGTAAGTGAGTCGGCCCAAAGCCACTTCTTCGGCATGACTGGGGCCGCCCAAAACAGCTAAATTCTCGTCGGGCACATTGTACACCTGACGGAAGAACTCGGAACAAACCAAATTTTCGTCGGGCACAATGCCCTTGATAGCTGTAATAATCAGTTTGTCGTGCAGTTTTACCTTTAACTTTTTCAGGTGATTTTTCAAATAAGGCGAGGGCGTGACAAACACCAGGGTGTTGCATGTTCGCACTACTTCATTGATATCCGTCGAAAAAGTGATACGGTCCACATCAAAGTGCACGCTGGTTAGATAGGAAGGATTATGCTCAAGCCGCCGAAAGTCGTCGATGGCATCCTGCCTACGCATATACCAATGCAGATGCTCTACTTTTTCAAGCAGCATCTTTGCTATGGCTGTGGCCCAACTGCCACTTCCCATCACGGCTATGTTTCCTATGTCGTACATGATAAAAAGGCAATGTGGCAATGCACCGTTCTGAAAACAATCACCCGAGTTCGGGTTTGCAGCAGACCATGAGGTTCTGATGAACACTTCATCTTAGCGCCCCTCACACTGCCGCTCACGTTTTCGGCTTGCGCTGCATTGCCACACATTATTTATACATTCCAAGCTTCGATTTCCTGCACACTGGGTTTCTGAATATCGAGCTTGTACTTTTTAATTACTTCGCCAATTTGCTGTTGGAGTTTCTGTGCATTCACTTCCTTCAAGTCGGCTACAAGATAGTAACCCACTTTCTGAAGAATGGGCACAATTTCTTCGGGAATGCCTACTTCGACATACTTCGATGCGGCATCGCGCGGAGCCTTCTTTTCGGGACGCATCTGCGGGAAGAAGAGTACTTCCTGTATCTGCGTTTGGCCGGTCATCAACATCACGAGGCGGTCGATACCGATACCGATACCCGAGGTGGGAGGCATACCGTACTGAAGGGCACGGAGGAAGTCCTGGTCGATAAACATGGCTTCGTCATCGCCCTTTTCCGACAGGCGGAGCTGATCCTGGAAGCGTTCTTCCTGGTCAATCGGGTCGTTGAGCTCAGAATAGGCATTGGCCAATTCCTTACCGTTAACCATCAATTCAAAGCGTTCGGTGAGTTCGGGGTTAGTGCGGTGCTTCTTCGTGAGCGGCGACATTTCCACAGGATAGTCGGTAATAAAGGTAGGCTGAATGTAGGTGCCTTCGCAGAATTCGCCGAAGATTTCGTCGATAAGCTTGCCCTTACCCATGGTTTCATCGATTTCCATGTTCAGTTTCAAGCAGATTTCGCGAATTTCGTCTTCGCTCTTTCCGTTCAGGTCGTAACCGGTTTTTTCCTTAATGGCTTCCAGAATGGGCAGACGGCGGAAAGGTGCTTTGAAGCTGATGGTTTTTCCGTCGACCACGCTTTCGGGCTTGCCGTTGACAACCGTACAAATGCGTTCAATCAATTTTTCGGTGAACTCCATCATCCAGTTGTAGTCCTTGTACTGCACATAAAGTTCCATACAAGTGAACTCGGGATTGTGGCTGCGGTCCATACCTTCGTTGCGGAAGTTCTTGCCGATTTCGTACACACCTTCGAAACCGCCGACGATGAGTCGCTTCAGGTAAAGCTCGGTAGCGATACGCAGATAAAGGTCTACGTCGAGCGAGTTGTGGTGGGTAATAAACGGACGGGCGCTGGCACCACCCGCAATAGGCTGCAGAATGGGGGTTTCAACCTCAGTATAGCCGGCTTCGTCGAAGAACTGACGCATGGTTTTAATTACCAGGCTGCGTTTCAAGAATATGTCCTTTACGTCGGGGTTTACCAACAGGTCGACGTAACGCTGACGGTAACGGAGTTCGGGATCGTTAAAGGCATCGTAGGTCACACCATCTTTTTCTTTAACCACGGGCAGGGGGCGCAAGCTCTTTGAAAGCACTACGAGTTCCTGTGCGTGTACAGAAATTTCGCCGGTCTGCGTACGGAACACAAAACCCTTTACGCCGATGAAGTCGCCCAGGTCGAGCAACTTTTTGAATACGCTGTTGTAGAGTGTTTTGTCTTCGCCCGGACATATATCGTCGCGTGTAATATACACTTGAATGCGACCTTTTGAGTCCATCAACTCAGCGAAACTGGCTTTACCCATCACACGGCGGCCCATCAAACGACCGGCAATGCAAACTTCGCGTTTTTCGTCAGACTCATCGCTGAAATTGGCTTTAATATCGTCACTGTGAGCCGTCACCTTGTATTCGGCAGCAGGATAAGGGTCAATACCTAACTGACGCAACTCGTCCAACGAATTGCGGCGCTGAATTTCTTGTTCGCTAAGTTCTAAAACGTTCATTTGTATATTTCGATTCTTTATTATCTATAATGAGTCGGTGATTGCCACCATATACGCACTAACAGCTAACAAACTGTCAGAGAGTATTGCTCAGCCCGACTTCGTAAAATAATCGTTACACTGAGGTGAAGGCTGACTTCACGTGAGCAAAGTTACACCAATCTCGGCAAACAGCCAAAAAAAACGGCAAAACTCAGTTTACGTTTACTGAATTTCGCCGTTTGTCGGCTTGTAGGCCTTAATTTATCGCTATTTTAAAATCCACTCTGTTTACTTCGCTTCCATCACGTGCTTGCCGTAGTTCACGCCTTTCTGCTGATAGTATTCGGCTTCCTTCTGCAAACGCTTCAGGAAGTCGGGGTAGCTGCGAAGGTTCTGCTGCGTCCAGCCGGCTTCGGCCACTGCGGCTAAGCGGGGCAACATCAGGTACTGTACCGTTGAGGCATCTTCGACCCACTCGGTCCAGAAGTTAGCTTGCACGCCCATGTAGCGGTTTTGCAAATCGGCAGGCACATCCTGCAAGGGTACATAGTTGTAAACAGCCTCAACCGTTTCGGTGCCATGACCCTGTGAATGGGGTTCAGTCGGGAGTTTCGACTGCTTGCGGTTGATGTAATAAGGAATCTGCGGCGACAGAATGGTGTTCATGCCGCGCTTAGCTGCTTCCTTGGCTGCCTGGTTTGCACCCACCCATGCCATGATGGTGATGTCGTTGCCCAAAGGCTGCGTATTTCCGTGGAGCACTTCGTTCCAGAAAATGAGGTGACGCTGCTGGTCGGCAGGTTTCTTCGCAATGTGTTCCTTGAGCTGCTTGTAGAAATTGATTTGCAGGTCGCGGTAGTTCTTCGAACCGATTTCGGCCAGCAGTTTCTGGCAGTCCTTATTCTGTTCCCATTTCGTTGTGGGACATTCGTCGCCACCCAAGTGAATGTAGCCGAAGGGGAAGATATTCGTCAGTTCATCAATCACATCCTTGGCAAACTGCACAGCCTTGGGATTGGCCACGTTGATGACATCGGGCGATACTCCCTGCCAGAGCCACACCTCGTGCTTCATGCCGGGGTCGCAAGCCAGGAAGTCGGGATACGAAGCCACGGCTGCCTGTGAGTGGCCGGGTATGTCGACTTCGGGAACGATTTCGATGAAGCGTTCCTTGGCATAGCGCACAATTTCGCGGGCATCTTCCTGGGTGTAGTAGCCGCCGTAGCGTTGGCCGTCGGGTTTCGTGTCGCCCCAACCGAGCACCTTGCTGTTACGCCAAGCGCCGGTTGCCGTGAGTTCGGGATATTTGGTAATTTCGATGCGCCATCCCTGGTCTTCGGTCAGGTGCCAGTGGAAGCGGTTCATCTTGTAGGCCGCCATCACATCCAGCACTTTCTTGATTTCTTCCTTGCCGTAGAAGTGTCGGCCTTCATCAAGCATAAAACCGCGCCAGCCAAACTTAGGGGCATCGCTCACGCTCACTGCCGGAAGGGTCAGTTTCACGTCTTCGCCCACGGCTTTTCCGGCCAATACGGCACGTGTGGGGAGCAGTTGCTGCAGGGTTTGCAGGGCATAGAAGAAGCCGGCAGGACGAGCTGCCTCAATGGTTATTTGCTTTTCGTCGACCTTCAGGTTGTACGCCTCGGCTGCCAAACTGCTGTTGAGTTTCAGCTGCAGAGCGGCCTTTCCCATTTTACCGGTTTGAAATTTCACGCCGGTCGTTGCGGTAAAGTTCTTTTCAAAATTATCGAGTACCCACTGAATGCTGTCGCCGGGATAGGCATCCACTGCAGTTTTCAGTTTTTTTGAAAACTCAAAAGTTCCCTGCTCCATCTTTACGGTTTGTGGAAGCGGAATGAGCGACACGGCATTATCAGCCCATACGGGTGCAGCGCAAACTGCCGTCAGGGCTAAAGCTAAGTTTTTCAGTTTCATGAATTGGTGTATTTAGGCACGAACGTGCATTTCTTGATTCGTAAAATGACGGTTTGCCGCCGAAATGCAATGCTGTTTGGCAACACTTCTGCATTTGGGTGACAAAGTTAGCAAAAATGATGGAATTACAGCTTCTTACGTAATAATAAGTAGCAATTCCTTATTTCTTTTACAAAGAACACATACCACCATCTGCCTCAATTACTCGCCGAAAAATCCTTGCTGCCTGAGGGCTGCCAGCAGTCCTTCCGACATGGTGCGGCAATCGGCAGCTGTATAGCGAATGTCGGTAAACACCTGCGCCAGGGTTTCGGTATGATTGATTTTTACAAACTCCTGGTTCTCGGGCAAGGCTTCCTTCGCGCTGTAATCGCGATTGATGGTTTCGGGCGTTGCACATACATACTGCTCATCGTGACGAATGGCCGACAAGGGCAAACGATCAGTGGGCTGAGGATCTTCATCCGGCCAGCCCAAGGTAATCGTTGCTACGGGTATAACGAGTTTGGGCAAGTGCAGCACATCGATGATGGCGGCAGGCTGATAAATGGTGGTGCCTAAAAAGCAAAGTCCCAAACCGGCTGCTTCGGCCAAATCGCAAAAACGCTGGCAGAAGAGCAACGCATCGGTTGCTGCATTTTGATAGGACAGGAAGTTATCGTAGCCGGGATGTCCCTTGCGCTGCAGGGCCCACTCGGTGGTGCGGTGATAGTCGGCGCAGAAAGTCAACACCACAGGGGCTTGGGTCACCATGGGCTGATTGAAGTGTGCCGGAGCCAATTCTTTTTTCTTGGCTTCCGAACGGGTCACCACTACGCTGTAGAGTTGCAGGTTGCCCATCGTCTGGGTGCGCTCGGCCTGTTGCAGCAGGTCATTGAGCAACTCATCGCTAACGGGGCGATCGGCATATTTGCGAATGCTTTTACGTATCATTGTTTGAAGAATTTGATTGGTGATGTATTTGATTTGAATAGTATTTGAGCCGTTGCACACAGTGACAGCGCAACGGCTCAAATAAGGATGATTGATGGTTAAATTTAAAACTTAAAGTAAATGAAGGGTTGAATTTCCGAACCTTTCACCTGTATCACCCAGATAATCATGACCACGAGCATCAGTGCCATCAAAATGGAAGGTGCGCGTCCCATGAGTTTCTCGGCTTGTTCGCTCCAGCGCGATGGCAGGAAGTGCAACACAAAACCACCGAGCATCAAGGCTGTGACTTCGGGATAGCCGCTCACGAACTGCGTGATGAGCTGGGGCTGGAAGTTGGTGAATATTTGCGTCAGCATGGCTGCCGAGGCTTCGAACGAACTGCCGGCAAAGAACAGCCAACTGAAACATACCAAATGGAACGTGAGCACAATGGCCAAAATGCGGCGCACGCCCGTGGGGTGATAGCTTTTGTCGTGACCAAGCACCTTCTGCCATGCTTTATGGGCGCAAAGGGCCACACCGTGTACACTGCCCCAAATCACGAAATTCCATGAGGCTCCGTGCCACAAACCGCCAAGCAGCATGGTCATGAATTGGTTGAAATACATACGCCACCGGCTGCAGCGGTTGCCGCCTAATGAAATGTACAGATAGTCGCGCAACCAGGTTGACAGCGAAATGTGCCAACGGCGCCAAAAGTCGGTAATCGAATCGCTTTTATACGGGGCACGGAAGTTGGCGGGGATGTGGAATCCCATCCACAAGGCAATGCCGATGGCCATGTCGGAATAACCCGAAAAGTCGCAGTAAAGCTGCAGGGCATAACCGTAAACGCCCAACAAGTTTTCAAGTCCGGAATAGAGCGCGGGGTTGTCGAAGATGCGCGAAACAAAGTTCGTGCTGATGTAATCGGAGATGATACATTTCTTGAACAGTCCCATGATGATGAACCATGTACCAACGCCCATCATCTCGTGGGTCACCACAACGGGCTTTCGCAACTGGGGCAAAAAGGTGCGGGCGCGCAGAATTGGACCGGCCAGCAGCGTGGGGAAAAAGCTGACAAAAAAGGCAAAGTCGGTGATGGAACGGGTGGGCTCCATTTGCCGGCGATACACATCTATAATATAGCTCATGGACTGGAACGTAAAGAACGATATACCGATGAGCATGGGCAAATCGAGTTTTACATCTGGCGAGAACAAGCCGAAACTGGCCAACGTTCCTAAGGCAAAGTTGGTGTATTTAAAGAATGCCAACTGGCCTAACATAAACACCAAGGCGCCCATCAGCCAGCGTTTGCGCAAACGGTTGTCATCGCCCGCTTTCTGCATTTGCAGGGCTGCAAAAAAGTTTACCAGCGTTATCAGGGCCAACAGCAAGAACCAGCCGCCTGCATTTTTGTAGTAAAAGTAGTACGAAAAGGCCGTTACATAAAGTAGACGCAAGGCCGTGGTTCTACGGCTGCTCAGCAACGTGTAACCTGCAATAAAGGCCAAAAACAGGAAGAGAAACAAACCTGTATTGAACAGCAGCGGCTGAGTGGGGATATAAAGTAATTGGTCAATAATTGACATGAGGTGGTGAATAATTATTTTAAAAGAATGTTTGGAAGGAAGGAAAAAGTTCAGCAACCCTCAGACATGGCTTTGGCTAGTGCCTCGCCCAGCAGTTTGCCCTGCAAGGCATAGCCCTGCGGCTGAAAATGAATACGGTCGGGACGCATATAATGACCCGCCACCCAGTTTCGCTGAGCTGCCTGTTCTCCTCCGCAAATGTCAAACATGTTCCACACGGGCATTTGATGCTCTGCACCATAGCGGGCAATCAAGTCGGCACAGCGCGAACTCATCGGGTTCGGACGTTTCACGTAGCGCACATGGCGACGTTTCTGTTTCGAACGCGAGGTTCGGCGATAATTCACATACGATGTTGTGAGGTAATCGCCCGGAGGAGTGGTCAGCAAAACGACAGCATTGGGGCAAGCCTCGCGCAGACGTTTGAAAAAGTTATTCAACTGCACCTCGTGCTGCTCCGGCCGGTAGCCCATGCCGTGGGCCTCGTTCGTTCCGAGCGAAAGCACAATCAGGTCGGGACACTTTTCGGCAAACTTCTGCATATAGCTTTCGGTCAAAAAATGCGAACTGGTTGCACCGTTCCGGCCAAAGAAGTTGAAACACACGCCGGCACCTGAATCGGGCTGTTCGGCCTGTCCGAAATAATCATAGAGCGTCTGACGCAACGACAGCGGAAATGTTTTCCCGGCCACATGCGAATCGCCAATCTGCAACACGCGCAAAGGACGTTTCCCTTCGTTTAAAATGCGTGCCACCGAACGCAAATACGCGGCATTGGTTATTACGTTGGGCTGTGCGTTGCGAAACGTATGCGGCAAAGCATGCTGCAAGTCTTTTTTCAACGCCACCTTTACCGGACAGTCGGCCTGCCTGGCCGAATCAGCGGTTGCCGAATCGGCTGTCGTTGCCGTGACAAAGGCTTCCGGCATTTTGGCCGTTCCTTCACCTTCCGCGGCAAAATGTCTGCCCGACTGGCTCAAACTGGCAGCCACGGCTATACCCAACAAAGCGAGCCACCCACCCACAATGAGGTAAAACTTGCGGTTCGAACTCTGCGAATGCGACGACTGCGAACCCTGCGTCACCTTGGTCCAGGTGCTGCAATGCCAGCGAGGACGCGGCGTGTGCGTTTCGCGGTTTGCTTTATGGGGCTTTCCGGTATTGTTCATGACCATAAACCATTGATTTGAAAAGGTAGTTGGCTATTCGTTTACCGCCCCGGGCATTGATATGGGTGTAGTCCTTTCCGGCTTCTGCCGGTTTGGCTTCTGCCATCCGTTTGATACTACCCTCTCCGCCCATGGCTTCAAAAAGGTTCCAGAAAGCAATGCCGCAATCAGCAGCCAGCTTCTGTTGGTAACGCGACAAAGCAATGATACCCGGCAAGGTGTGCAATTCGCCGTCAGACATACGGTTCACGCGGTCGCCCACTCCCACCAGCAAAATGCCGGCCTCGGGGAAACTCTGTTTCAAGTGGTCAATCACACGCTTCATCTGCGCCATATAGGCCGAATAATTCTTTTGCGTTTTATTCGCCACATTCAGTCCGAACTGCAGCACAATCAGGTCGTACGGTCGCACGCTGTGCAGTTCGTTCAGGTTGCGCTGCGGAATTTCAGCCAGCGTCACCCCGCTGCTTCCGCGCAACGACAGGTTGTCGACGATAACGCCCGTCTTGCTCTCCTCGGCCACACCCCAGCACACCAAGCCGCTTGCAGCAGGCACCTGCCAGCGTACTTTTCCGGCCCGTCCGCTGCGCTTCAAAGCTTCGATGCGTCCGTTTCCTTCGGCATTTAGCGCCAGCATCGGTCCATTGTCCAGCTTCACGCCCACATTCACCGGAGCATTGGCTCTTAGGTAAATGGTATGCACTTCGGCCGAATCAAGACCCGGCATCCGCACTCCGCTCACCTCAGTCCAACCCGTACCTTGGGGCTGGAAGTAACGCTGACCGATATTCAGCAAATCGCGTTTGTAACGTCCTTTGTCCAGCACGCAATGAGCCGTCCATCCGCCATAACGCTGCCGCACCGTCGCACGGTTCGCAGCATAAGGGGGCGCAATGTCAAGGTATCCCACACCGTGTCCGCCAAACTTACGCTGCAATTCCTCGCGCAGGGGAGCCGTCAGAATGTCCACTTCGATGAATGAGTCGCCAAAATACGCAATGCGCACCGGCCGTCCCAGTTCATTTCGTTTGTTTAGGGCGCGATAAAAGGGTGCCATGCCGTGTGTTCCCGACGCTGAATAGTCCAATATCGGGGTAACGCCCTTCGGAGCGGGCGTAGTAGGCTGTGTTTGCGCGTTGGCAGTTTGCGTAGCCGTTCCACCACCCTCTCCGGGCGTTGCCAGAGCAGGTACAACGGGCAAAGGGGGCACCTCGGGCAAAGCCTCAGCCCCATCTCCGCCGCTGTTTTCCTCGTCAATGACATCCGACAACAGGGCCACGCGTTTCACCTCGTAACCGCCAATAGTCAGTGCCGGCACCCACTGCAAAGGAATCAGCAGCAGCACTACAACCAGCACCAAAAGCAATATTTTAAATGGAGAATTTTTCAATGTAATGATATTTTTGAGTGAAGTCGTCTGAACTTTTATGAAATTCAAGATTTGCCTTAATTTTTGAGGCGTT
>OFMA01001987.1_pt1 | contig 12312 bp, 8 predicted proteins | sample 1541011 | NCBI WGS metagenome assembly OFMA01 (sample SAMN04209225, study PRJEB22552) | human gut metagenome | biome: gut; material: feces | host: Homo sapiens | place: USA: Oklahoma
GAATTTGTACAGGTCAAATCCCTTTTATTCTACGCGCTCATCGTATAATATCTACATTTTTATATTGAAAATAGGGATTAAAATTGTTATACTTGAATAGTGACCACGGGCTATGTGGTTGATTTGAAAGGGGCGATACTGTATGAAACAATATCTCGCAGCAAGGATTCGAAACATTGCTTTGACCGGACACAGCGATTCCGGCAAAACTTCATTGGCAGAGGCTCTGCTTTTTAAAGCAGGCGCCAGCGATAGATTGGGAAAAACTTCTGAAGGCAACACCGTCTGTGACTTTGACCCGGAAGAAATCAAGCGCAAAGTATCGGTTTGCACCGCTGTTGCCCCCTTTGCCTGGGGCAGCACCAAGATCAACCTGATCGACACTCCCGGACACGTGGACTTTAACTATGAGGTCAGCCGTGCACTGGCAGCGTGCGACGGCGCAGTTCTGGTCGTGGACGCAGCACAGGGCATCGAGGCGCAGACGCTGGCGAATGTGTATCTTGCGCTGGATCATGATCTGGAGGTATTTCCGGTCATCAACAAAATCGACCTGCCGAGCGCAGAGCCTGAGCGCGTAAAAGAAGAGATCGAGGATGTGATCGGTCTGGATGCGGAGGATGCACCCTTGATTTCCGCTAAAAACGGATTAAATATCGAACAGGTGCTGGAGCAGATTGTGAAAAAAATTCCCGCGCCGGGCGGCAGCTTAGAAAACCCGCTGCAGGCGCTGATTTTTGATTCCCTCTACGATCCCTACAAGGGCGTAATTGTCTTTTTCCGAATTATGGAAGGACAGTTAAAAAAAGGTACCAAAGTCCGTATGATGGCAACAGGTGCAGAGTTTGACGTTGTGGAGGTCGGTTATTTTGGCGCAGGTCAGTTTATCCCCAGCGAGGACGGGCTGTCTGCAGGAATGGTTGGCTATCTGACGGCTTCGATCAAAAATGTCAAGGATACCCGCGTCGGCGATACGATTACAGATGCAGCCAATCCGTGTGCAAAACCGCTTCCCGGTTATAAAAAGGTCAATCCGATGGTGTACTGTGGATTGTATCCGGCAGACGGTGCGAAGTATCCTGATCTGCGGGATGCGCTGGAAAAGCTGCAGTTAAATGATGCGTCCTTATTTTATGAGCCGGAGACATCCATTGCCCTTGGCTTTGGATTCCGCTGCGGATTTCTGGGACTGCTGCATCTGGAAATCATTCAGGAACGTCTGGAAAGAGAGTACAACCTTGATCTGGTGACAACGGCGCCGGGCGTTGTGTACCGGGTGCATAAGACCAACGGGGAAGTGATCGAGCTGACCAATCCGTCCAATCTGCCCGACCCGTCGATGATCGAATATATGGAAGAGCCGGTGGTTTCTGCGGAAATCATGGTGACGACGGACTACATCGGTTCCATTATGGAGCTGTGCCAGGAGCGCCGCGGACGGTATCTCGGCATGGAATATATGGAAGAAACCCGTGCATTGCTCAAATACGAGCTGCCGTTAAATGAAATCATTTACGACTTTTTCGATGCGTTAAAGTCCCGTTCCAAGGGTTATGCGTCGTTTGACTATGAGTTAAAGGGGTATGAGCAGTCAGAGCTTGTAAAATTGGATATTTTGATTAACCGGGAAGAAGTGGATGCACTTTCATTTATTGTACATAAGGACAGCGCATACGAACGTGGTCGGAAAATGTGCGAGAAGTTAAAGGATGAAATCCCGCGCCATCTGTTCGAAATTCCGATTCAGGCGGCAGTCGGCGGCAAGATTATCGCCCGGGAAACCGTCAAGGCGATGCGCAAGGACGTGCTTGCAAAATGCTATGGCGGCGATATCAGCCGTAAGAAAAAGCTTCTGGAAAAGCAGAAGGAAGGCAAGAAGCGGATGCGTCAGGTCGGCAATGTGGAAATTCCGCAGAAGGCTTTCATGAGCGTCTTAAAGCTGGATGAGAACTGAGCCTATGACACCGAAAAAAGATCTGGAATTATATCTGCACATTCCGTTCTGCCGACAAAAATGTCGCTACTGCGATTTTTTGTCGGCACCGCTGGCAGTGGGCACGCCGGGTGACGCAGACGTGCGCGGCATGGATGCGCGGCGAGAGATTATCCGGAATGCCGGGAGCGGACAGCAGAGCGCTTCTGCTACGGATGCGCACGTCCCGGAGTCCTACGTCGACGCCCTTATCACGCAGATCGTGCAGGAGAGTCAGTTTTATCAAGAGCGCAGAGTCACTACGATTTTCTGGGGCGGCGGTACGCCGTCCCTTTTGCGCGTCATGGATATGGAACGGCTGATGGACGCGATCCGGACGCATTTTTGCGTTGCGGACGATGCAGAAATTACGCTGGAAAGCAACCCGGGCACGCTGGATTTTGAAAAACTCGCCGGATATCGGCGTGCCGGAATCAACCGGCTGAGCATGGGGCTGCAGTCGGCGTGTGACAAAGAGCTTGCCATGCTTGGCAGAATTCACAATTTCGATACCTTTGTCCAAAACTATAAGCAGGCGCGGAGAGCTGGGTTTGAAAACATCAACGTCGATCTGATGTCCGCGCTGCCGGGACAGACGGTGGAGAGCTGGGAGCAGACACTCGTGAAAACTGCAGAACTTGGACCGGAGCATCTGTCGGCCTACAGTCTGATCATCGAAGAAGGTACGCCGTTCTGGAACTGGTATGGTGAGGACGCAAACCAGACGCTGCGCCCGAAAGAAATGCTGCCGCTTCCGTCGGAAGAGGACGAACGCCGGATGTATGCCCGAACGCGGGAAATTCTGGAACAGTATGGCTACCATCGGTATGAAATTTCGAATTATGCGAAGGACGGGTATGCCTGCCGCCACAACATCGGCTACTGGAACCGGACGGATTATTTGGGGATCGGGCTTGGAGCGTCGTCTTTGATTGACCCGATGCGCTGGAAGATGACGTCTGATTTATCGGACTATCTGGAATGCGGCGAAAATCAGGGAGATTTTGCAAACCTTCGGGAAGAGGTGCAGACGCTTCGTGTGTCGGAACGAATGGAAGAGTTTATGTTTCTGGGGCTGCGCCTGACAAAAGGCATTGAACTGCAAACATTTGAACACCAGTTTGGAAAAAGCTTCTGGGACGTTTATCAGGACGCAGCGAATAAGCTGTTTTCCGAACAGTTACTTTGTCTGGATGAATCGAAAAAAAATCTGCGCCTGACGGATTATGGCGTGGACGTCAGCAACTATGCGCTGGCGGAGTTTTTGCTGGATCATTAGATTGGGAGAATCGCATGCAGTATGAATTTGCCCCGCTGGAGGGGATTACAGGATATATTTACCGGAATGCGCATCATGCGTGCTTTCCGTCGATGGATCGCTATTACACACCGTTCATCACGCCGAAAAAAGGGAAAAGCTTCACGACGCGGGAGTGGAACGACATTGCAGCAGAGCACAATCAGAACATCGCGGTTGTTCCGCAGATCCTGACGAATCAGGCGGAAGGCTTTTGCAAGGTTGCCGGGATGCTCAAAGAACAGGGCTACGAAGAAGTGAACTTAAATCTTGGCTGTCCGTCCGCTACCGTGACGGCGAAGAAAAAAGGCGCCGGGTTTTTAGCCGATCCAGACGCGCTGGATGCGTTTCTGGAGGAAATTTTTGCACACAGCCCGCTGAAAATTTCGATCAAAACGAGAATTGGCGTGGAAAACCCGGATGAATTTGAACGCCTGCTAGATATTTTTTCCCAGTATCCGATTCAGAAGCTGATCGTGCATCCACGCGTGCTGAAAGAGTTTTATAAAGGAAACGTGCACCGGGAAGCCTATGTGCGGGCGAAAGAAAGGCTGAGTGCAGCTGCAGCAGATGTAGAAACTGTGGGACGGACCATTCCGGTCTGCTACAACGGCGATTTATTCAGCGTTTCCGATACAGAGAGATTTTTGGTGGAGTACCCGGATGCGGATGACCTGATGTTCGGCAGGGGAATGCTGATCGATCCGGCGCTGGTGATGCGGCTGCGCGCCAAAAGTGCTGATCCGGCGGGAAAAAGTGCTGTAAAGAAACTGCGTCTGGAAAACAAAAGCACAGTCTGGGAGGACGCGGCGAAGCGAGTATCGGACATTCGAGATTTCTATGGGCGGCTGGCGGAGGATTACGCAGCGGTGCTGTCCGGGGAACGGGACGTACTATTTAAAATGAAGGAACTCTGGAGCTGGCAGGGGCAGCTGTTTGAAGGCTCCGAAAAATATCTCAAAAAAATCCGCAAGGCACAGAAGCTGACAGAATACAAGTCCGCAGTTGCGGCGCTGTTTGCAGACTGTCCGATCAAAGACGCGTGAATACCGCGCGTCAAAAACAGCTGCGTCGATAGACAGCCGCTGCTGTGCGCCAAAATCGAGCACACCGCTCAAAAATAGGGACAGATGGAAAGGCACGGGACGAAAAGGGGTTTCATAAAATAAAGTAAACTGCAGGAGGCCGGGGCGTTGGCAACGGCTGGGGGCTAGGAGTGAAAACCTTTCAGAAACCTCTGTCAAAGGAAGAGGAAAGCCTTTGCATACAGGCATTGCAGGCAGAAGATGCCGGAAGAAAAAGCGAGGCGAAACGGCTCCTGATTGAACGTAATTTAAGGCTGGTCGCGCACATTGCAAAAAAATACAGCAGCGAGGAAGAACTGGAAGACCTGATTTCAATCGGGACAATCGGGCTGATCAAGGCGGTGGAGACCTTTGACCCGCAGAAAAACAGCCGTCTGGCAGCCTACGCCGCCCGATGCATCGACAACGAGCTTTTGATGATGCTGCGCAGTAAAAAAAAGACAGCGCGGGAAGTATCGTTATATGAGCCGATCGGAACGGACCGGGAGGGCAACGAGATCAACCTCCTGGACGTGATGGAACAAAAACAGCCGGACATTGTGGAAGAGATGGAAAAACAGCGGCTGAACCAAAAGCTCTATGAGCTGATGGAAAGCGTGCTCAGCCTACGGGAAAAGGAGGTGCTGTATCTTCGGTATGGACTGCCCGGAGGAACAGAACTTACGCAGAAAGAGGTGGGAAAACGGCTGGGGATTTCCCGAAGCTATGTCAGCCGGATTGAAAAACGAGCGCTCTTGCGCTTACGGGATGCGGCGTGGGGATGAAAGGCGGATTTTTGAAAAGCAGCAGTGCAAAAAGCAGTGAGCCGGAATGCACAAAAAACGGTTGACAGCATGCTGCGGCATGCGGTATGGTTAAAACAGTTATGATAGTTGGAGGGCAGAGGAAAAATCTGCCCTTTTTCTGGTTGGCTGAATTTCCCGGGACGGAAAGGGGAAAGATGTATTGTCAGATCAATGCAGGCGGACTTTATGGCCTGCAGAGCTATGTCGCACAGGTGGAAGTCGATATTTCCAAAGGACTGCCCTGTTTTGATATGGTAGGACTTTTAGACAGTGAAGTGCGGGAGGCGCGGGAACGTCTGCGCGTTTCCCTGCATCACATCAACGCAGCGCTTCCGGCGGAAAAAATTACGGTAAATTATTCTCCGGCAGGAATCGTGAAATCCGGGACGTCGTTCGATTTGCCGACTGCACTCGTCATCCTTGCAGCGCAGGGGAAAGTGCCGCCGGAGCGGTTGAAGGAGCTCTGGGCGGTGGGCGAGGTCGGGCTGGATGCGCGGATTAAGCAGGTTCGGGGCGTACTGGCGATGCTGCATGCGGCAAATCAGAGCGCTTTTCGAAGCTATTTGATTCCGTTTGAAAATCTGGGAGAAGGGATTGCGGCTGGAAAACTGCCGGTCATGGGCGTTTGCAGCCTCGAAGAAGCAATGGAGTATGTAAACGCGTCGGAACAGGAACAGGAACGGATGCGGCGGGACGCGGAAGACAGATGGCAGAGTCAGACAAAAGGCGGGATGGAAAAAGAAAAGAAAACGCCGGACTTTGCATTGCTGTGTGGAATGGAGGAAGCAAAGCGCGCTGCAATGATTGCAGCTGCCGGAGCCCATAATCTGCTTTTGGCAGGACCGCCCGGCACCGGAAAGACGATGCTTGCGAGGTGTCTGCCGGGAATCCTGCCGCCCATGAGCGAGGAAGAAAAGCAGGAGGTGTCTGCAATCTACAGCGCGGCAGGGCAGCTGGAGGATGGAAGGCTGATTCAGGAGCGACCGTTTATCAGCCCGCATCATACGGCATCCGTTTATGCAATGACCGGAGGCGGCGCTGTTCCAAAACCGGGAATGGTGACGTTGGCGCACCGGGGCGTGTTGTTTTTGGATGAAATGACGGAATTTAAACGACAGACGCTGGACGTTCTGCGGCAGCCGATGGAAGAGGGAAAGATTTTTCTTGCCCGGAGCCGGGGAAACTTTGTGTATCCGGCGGATTTTATGCTGTTAGGAGCGACGAATCCATGCCCCTGCGGATATTATCCGGACAGAAACCGCTGCAGATGTCAGGACTGGGAGGTGCACCGGTATTTGGCGAGACTTTCGGGACCGCTTCTCGACCGGATGGATTTATGCTGTCAGATCAAACAGACGCCGATTCGAAAGCTGTGGGAAAAAAGAGAAGCTTCCTATATAGATAGCGACAAAAACGGAAGCAAATGGATGCGGGAACAGGTGCTGGAGGCAAGAAAGCGGCAGCAGATGCGATGCCGTGGCGCAGCAATGCGGGAAAACGGTCGGTTGAGTCCGGGGGAAATTTTAAAATACTGTCCGTTGGGACTTGAGGAACAGGAGTTTCTGGAACAGGCCAGCGAGCAGGCGGGGCTTTCCATGCGGGGATGCCACCGCGTTATCCGTGTGGCGCGGACGATTGCAGATCTGGAAGGAAAAGACCGGATTGGTGTAGAGCATCTGGGACAGGCGCTCTTTTTCCGAAATCAGAATGTGCTGCGGGAATGAAGCGCCGCGGGCAGAAGGGAGCATAGAATAGAAAAACAACAGAATTGTAAAAGTCAAATAGAGCAGGAGCGCATCCTGGCACTTGCCCTTTGCCGGGTGGAAGGGATCGGCGCTGTCAGCATTCGAAAGCTTCTGGAAAAGACAGGAGACGTTTCCGAAATCCGAAAGCTGCCGGCAGAAAGTCTGCAGAAGTTGCTGGGGGAGAAAAAAGCGGCGCTTTTGAAAAACTGGGACGCTCCCGAAAATCTGGAACGGGCAAAGCGACAAGCGGAGCAGTGGAAGAAAAAAGGAATTTCCTTCGATTTTTTGTGGGAAGAAGCGTATCCAAAACGGTTGAAGGAAATTTCCGATCCACCGCTGGTACTGTACAGGATCGGGAAGCTGCCGGAGCCGGAAAAAAAGATGGCAGCCATCGTCGGTGCGCGCGCCTGTTCCTCCTATGGAAAAGAAATGGCGGAGTATTTCGCCAGGGGACTTGCGAAGGAGGGGATCGGAATTGTCAGCGGCATGGCGCGCGGGGCGGATGGAATCGCGCAGCGGGCAGCGCTGTCAGCAGGCGGATATTCGGTTGCAGTGCTGGGCTGCGGCGTGGACATCTGCTACCCGGAGGAGAACAGACCGCTGTATGAAAAGCTGAAGGAAAGCGGATGTATCCTGTCGGAATATCCGCCGGGGACGCTGCCACATTCGCGACTGTTTCCGCCGCGCAACCGGATCATCAGTGCACTTTCGGATCTCGTGCTCGTTATCGAAGCACGTGAAAAGAGCGGAACGCTGATCACCGTGGATATGGCGCTGGAACAGGGAAAGGATGTGTTTGCTGTGCCGGGACGCATTACGGATACCTGTAGTCGCGGCTGCAACCGATTGATCGGAAATGGCGCAGGTATCGCGGTGAGTGTGGCACAGCTGCTGCAGGAACTGCAGGGCAGCGTACCGCACGCAGGTAGAGACGAAGCGTTTTCCTTAGCCCAGGCAGAACGCCCGAACGCTGCCAAGGCTGCCGGTGTGATTGCCGACAAAATGCTGTGCCCTGTGACAGACGCTCTCAGCTCTACCGCCTCATCCTCCTGGCCACCTCTGCGTAAAACGATCTGGCAGGCGCTGGATACAATGCCGCAGAGCATGGACGAAATTGCGGATACCCTTGTGAGACAGAAGATATCCATAAATGTGCAGATGCTGATGCAGGAGCTTGTTTTTCTGGAGCTGGAGGGCGCTGCAGGAAGCGTAATGGGGCGATATTACAGGAAAACTTTTGCTTGCAATGACGGATGATATGGTGTATAGTGGTTCACGATCACTGCACAGGATCAGAAATGTGCGTAATAGCAGTAATGAAAATTGGGGATATCAAATATGGCAAAATATTTAGTGATCGTGGAGTCACCGGCCAAAGTCAAAACGATCAAGAAGTTCTTGGGGGCGAACTATGAGGTAGCAGCCAGTAACGGGCATGTGCGTGACTTTCCCAAGAGCCAGTTCGGCATTGATGTGGAACATGATTACGAACCGAAGTATATCACGATCCGCGGCAAGGGCGACATTCTGGCGAACCTCCGCAAAGAGGTCAAAAAAGCAGAAAAAATCTATCTCGCAACCGACCCGGACCGGGAGGGAGAGGCGATTTCCTGGCATCTGATGGAAGCGCTCAAGCTCTCCGGTAAAAAGGTGTACCGTATTACCTTTAACGAGATCACGAAGACAGCAGTGAAGGAATCGTTAAAGCATGCGAGAGAAATCGATATGAATTTAGTGGATGCGCAGCAGGCGCGCCGGATGCTGGACCGTATGGTTGGCTATCGGATCTCCCCGCTTCTGTGGGCAAAGGTGAAGCGGGGACTTTCCGCTGGGCGTGTGCAGTCTGTTGCCCTGCGCATTATCTGTGATCGCGAAGAAGAGATCAATGCGTTTATTCCGGAAGAATACTGGACCCTTGATGCTGCATTCCAGATTCCAGGGGAAAGAAAACCCCTGATAGCCAAATATTACGGGGAGCAGGATACCAAGCGTATTTTAAAAACCGAAGCGGAAGTAGAAGCAGTCAAAAAGGATTGCGAAAAGGCAGAGTTTCAGGTGAGCGACGTCAAAAAGGGTGAGCGCATCAAGAAGGCTCCCCTTCCCTTTACCACCTCTACCCTGCAGCAGGAAGCCAGTAAGGTGCTGAATTTTTCCACACAGAAAACCATGCGGCTGGCGCAGCAGCTGTACGAAGGGGTAGATATCAAGGGAAATGGTACAGTCGGTATCATCACCTACCTAAGAACCGATTCCACGCGTGTTTCCGAAGAGGCGGAAAACATGGCGCGCAGCTATATTACTGAGAAATACGGCGAACAGTATGCCGGAGAAGGCACCGTGAAAAAGGGCGGACAGAAAATTCAGGATGCCCACGAAGCGATCCGTCCGACAGATGTTGCACGGACCCCTTTGGAAATCAAAGAATCCTTAAGCAGGGATCAGTTTCGTCTCTATCAGCTGATCTGGAAGCGCTTTATGGCAAGCCGCATGACGCCTGCCAAGTACGAGACAACCTCTGTGAAGATTGACGGCAACGGACATCGTTTTACGGTTGCGGCCAGCAAGGTGATCTTTGACGGTTTCATGAGTGTATACACGATGGACGACGAGGATAAGGCAGAAAACCGCACCCTCGCAAAAAGCATCGACAAGGATACGAAGCTGTCCTTAAAGGAATTTGACGGGGAGCAGCATTTTACCCAGCCTCCCGCACATTATACAGAAGCGTCCCTTGTCCGGACGCTGGAAGAACTGGGTATCGGTCGTCCCAGTACCTATGCACCGACGATCACGACGATCCTTGCACGTCATTATGTCATTAAAGAAAACAAGAACCTGTATGTGACGGAGCTGGGGGAGGTTGTCAATAAGATGATGAAGGAGGCGTTCCCGACAATTGTGGACGTCAACTTTACAGCGAATATGGAAGCACTTTTGGACGGTGTTTCCGAAGGAACCGTAGACTGGAAGACAATTGTTTCCAATTTCTATCCCGATCTGGAGGAGGCTGTGCAGAACGCGGAGAAGGAACTGGAAGAGGTCAAGGTGGGAGACGAGGAATCAGATGAGGTTTGTGAGCTGTGCGGACGGCGCATGGTAATCAAATACGGACCTCACGGCAGATTTCTGGCATGTCCGGGCTTTCCGGAATGCCGCAATACCAAACCTTATTACGAGAAAATCGGCGTAGCATGCCCCAAGTGTGGTAAAGATATCGTCCTGAAAAAGACACAGAAGGGCAGAAAATACTATGGCTGTATCGGCAACCCGGAGTGCGATTTCATGGTATGGCAGAGACCTTCCAATGAAAAGTGCCCGGTCTGTGGCTCCATTCTTCTGGAAAAGGGCAACAAACTCGTATGCTCGAAGGAGGGCTGCGGTTTTGTCAAAGAAAAGGAAAAAGAAGAAAACGGCCAGGGATAAATTTGTGGAGGAACAGAAAAGATGAGCGGGATTCAGCTGCTGGATAAGACAAGAAAGATCGGGAAGCTGCTGCATAACAGCCATTCCAGCAAAGTTGTTTTTAACGATATCTGCAAGGTGATGCAGGATGCGCTGCAGTCAAACGTGCTGGTGATCAGCCGAAAAGGAAAAGTACTGGGCATTTCCGGCAAGGACGGCGGTGCAATCCGGGAGCTTTCCGGCTGCAACGTCGGAAGTTTTCTTGATCCACTGCTGAATGAGAGAATGCTTTCAATTTTGTCCACCAAAGAAAACGCAAGCCTTGCGACGCTGGGCTTTGATGGCGAAGAGGACGAGGAATTTTCCGCGATCGTGACACCGATCGAGATCGCAGGGGAACGCCTCGGCACGCTGTTTTTATACCGCAGGGGGCAAAGCTATACGATTGACGATATCATTCTGTGCGAATACGGCTCCACGGTGGTGGGGCTGGAAATGCTGCGGGCCGTGACCGAGGAGAGTGCGGAGGAAGACCGCAAAATCGCAGTGGTGCACGCCGCGCTCGGAACCTTATCCTATTCCGAACTGGAGGCGATCAGCCTGATTTTTCAGGAGCTGCATGGGACGGAAGGCATTCTGGTCGCAAGCAAAATCGCGGATCAGGCGGGTATAACCCGTTCCGTTATTGTCAACGCGCTGCGCAAATTTGAGAGCGCGGGAATCATCGAATCCCGTTCCTCCGGCATGAAAGGCACTTATATCAAGGTCTGCAACGAATTTGCCTATGGAGAAATCCGCAAAATGAAGGAAAAGAAGTAAATAATAGTCTTGCAAGTCATCAGCATTTATGATAAAATCCTAATGTTGTGACCATAAAACATGTGTCTGGTTCCGTCACCGGTGTCCTTTAACGCTTTGGATGGCTGGCGGGTGGAAATGGTGGATCCTGTGAATCGAGCTTTACAGGATGTTTCTAAAAAGGCACAGAGGAAAAAACCAATGGAGGTAAAAACAATGAGCGTTATTTCTATGAAACAGTTACTTGAAGCAGGTGTTCATTTCGGACATCAGACCAGAAGATGGAACCCTAAAATGGCTCCTTACATCTTTACCGAGAGAAACGGTATCCACATCATCGACCTGCAGAAATCTGTAGGTAAAGTGGACGAAGCTTACAAGGCAGTATTTGAGATCGCAGCACAGGGCGGCACCATCCTGTTCGTTGGTACCAAGAAGCAGGCACAGGACGCTGTTAAGACCGAGGCTGAGCGCTGCGGTATGTATTTTGTAAATGAGAGATGGCTGGGCGGTATGCTGACCAACTTCAAGACCATCAGAAGCAGAATCGAGAGACTGAAAGCAATCGAGACCATGTCCGAAGACGGTACCTTCGATGTTCTGCCTAAGAAAGAAGTTATCCAGCTGAAGAAGGAATGGGAAAAGCTGGAGAAGAACCTGGGCGGTATCAAGAACATGACCAGAATCCCGGATGCAATCTTCGTTGTTGACCCTAAGAAGGAAAAGATCTGTGTACAGGAAGCTCATGCACTGGGCATCACTCTGATCGGTATCGGCGACACCAACTGCGATCCCGAAGAGCTGGATTACATCATTCCTGGTAACGACGATGCAATCAGAGCCGTTAAACTGATCACTTCCAAGATGGCAGACGCTGTTATCGAAGCAAATCAGGGCGAAGAAGTTTATACCGAAGAAGCAGCTGCACAGGGCGAAGCTTCCGATATCGAAGAAGTAGCTGCTGCAGAAGAGGCATAAATACTTTTTGACAATAGAACCCAATAAACTGATTTTATATGGAGGAAAGTAAAATGGCTGTTACAGCTGCAATGGTAAAAGAGTTAAGAGAAATGACCGGCGCTGGTATGATGGACTGCAAAAAGGCGCTGACCGCAACAGAAGGCGACATGGACGCTGCTGTTGAATTCCTGAGAAAGAACGGACAGGCAAAGGCTGAGAAGAAGGCTGGTCGTATCGCTGCAGAAGGTCTCTGCCGCGTTGCTGTAAA
>OFMA01001989.1_pt1 | contig 12298 bp, 9 predicted proteins | sample 1541011 | NCBI WGS metagenome assembly OFMA01 (sample SAMN04209225, study PRJEB22552) | human gut metagenome | biome: gut; material: feces | host: Homo sapiens | place: USA: Oklahoma
TGTAATCTTTGGTGATGGTATCCTTTGTACCCATAGGTTTCACCACCTTCGATCTGTTTATGTGATCAGAGTAGTTTATTATCTGATCCAGTTACAGGGTATCATACATTTTGGTGTTTGAGAAGCGGATATCTGATATTTTATCATTTTTGCAGCTTGCGGAGATAACATTCTTACATAAGATTTACCGGGATTTTACAGTGGCTTCTTGCCAGCTACCCTTTTCCGGTGTTAAAATAACAGCATCAATGAAAGAACAGGGAGAATGAAATCAATGTACGATTATCTTATCGTAGGTGCCGGTCTTTACGGTGCGGTTTTTGCACAGGAGGCGAAGCGTGCCGGGAAGTCAGTGCTTGTGATCGACAAGCGTCCGCATATTGCGGGAAATGTATATACAGAGAAGGTGGAAGGAATCAACGTGCATAAATACGGTGCACATATTTTCCATACCAATAATAAGAAGGTCTGGGATTATATCACCCGGTTTGCCACCTTCAATCGTTTTACCAACAGTCCGGTTGCCAATTATCACGGGGAGCTGTACAGTCTTCCGTTTAATATGTATACCTTTAACAGGATGTGGGGCGTGGTGACTCCGGAGGAGGCTGCGGCAAAGATCGAGGAGCAGCGGCAGGCTGCAGGGATCACGGAACCTTCGAATCTGGAGGAACAGGCTATCAGTCTTGTAGGTACGGATATTTATGAGAAGCTGATCAAGGGCTATACGGAGAAGCAGTGGGGACGTCCATGTACGGAGCTTCCTGCTTTTATCATCAAGAGGCTTCCGGTGCGTCTGACCTTTGACAATAACTATTTCAATGCGTTGTACCAGGGAATCCCGGTGGGTGGTTATACGAAGATGGTTGCCAATCTGCTGGACGGTATCGAGGTACGGCTGAATGAGGATTATCTGGAGAAAAAAGAGCAGTACGATGCAATGGCGGAGAAAGTGATCTACACAGGTGCCATCGACGCATATTTTGACTATAAGCTGGGAACTCTGGAGTATCGTTCTGTGCGTTTTGAGAATGAGACACTGGATAAACCAAATTTCCAGGGAAATGCAGCAGTGAATTATACGGATGTGGAGACTCCATGGACCCGTATCATCGAGCATAAATGGTTTGAGTTCGGAAAGGATGAGGAGGGGAATGATCTTCCGAAAACGGTGATCAGCCGGGAATACAGTTCCGAGTGGAAGCCTGGAGATGAGCCGTATTATCCGGTCAATGATGAGAAGAACGGAGCGCTTTACGGACAGTATAAGGAGCTTGCAGAGAAGGAACCGAAGGTGATCTTCGGCGGCCGTCTTGGCGAATATAAATATTATGACATGGATGCGGTGATCGCTTCTGCGCTGGATATGTGTGAGCGGGAGCTTGCATAAAAAAGATACTGGATATAACTAATGATAAGATCCTCTTATATTTCGGAGCCAAGGCAAAAGAGAAATATAAGGGGATTTTATGCATAGAATGGCAGTGAGATTTTTTGAGGGAGGAAAGAGCAATGAAAAGGTGCAAAGGTGTGCTTCTGGCAGGAATGCTGGTGCTGAGTATGAGTGTTCCGGTGTATGCGGACAAGTCGGTTGTGATGAAGGTGGAAGCTCCGGCAGATACCACAGATTATTATATGACGGTGGATTCCGGTGGAGTTGGTGTGGATATCTATCCGTCCACCGACGGAAAAGGTGAAAAGCTCAATGATAAGACGGTAAGGGATGGTACTGTCCTGCATATCGAAGGGGAGACAGAGAAGAATGGTGAGACCTGGGGATATACAGAGTATAATGGCAGATACGGTTATGTGCCGCTGGAGGAGCTGCGGCCCTCAAAGGATGCGGAGCTGGCGAAGGCCGGAATCGCAGGGAGCACGGAGAAAGAGACTTCTGCAGTGAATCAGGGAGACGCATCCGATACGCAGGATTCCGCAGCCGGCGAAGGACAGGGAACGTCTGCAGGGACGGCCAGCACAGGCAGCTCTCAGGCTCAGAATGGCGAAGGACAGGGAACGTTTGCAGGGATGGCCAGCACAGATGAATCTCAGGCTCAGAGAGGTGAGGTTCAGGGGCCACCTGCAGGGACAGCCAGCACAGGTAGTTCTCAGGCTCAGAGTGGCGAGGTCCAGGGACCGCCTGCAGCGGATGGAACAACAGAAGGTGGGGAATCTGCGGATGAAGCTGTCACCAAGCCGGTCAATGGCACAGCTGCGACATCCTTTAAAGAAGAAAATTCCTGGTATAAAAGTCCGTTTATCTGGATCGGGATCGCAACAGTACTTGCAGTAATCGGAATTCTGGGTTATCATTTGAAGAAACGTTAACAGATAAACCAGATCAATATAAGAAAAGTGGAGAATTTTGTGAAGAGATTACAGCTTGTCAGGAAGAAATTACTGCCGCTTCTTCTGTGTGTGGCAGTTGCGGGCAGCCAGGTTCCGGTCATGGCAGCCGATGTGGAAGGTTTCAGTGATTCTGCGGAAGGCTTCAATGAAGAATGGTCAGAAGATACACAGACGCAGTCAGCGGAAGCAGAGGATACGACGGAGACCGCAGAAGGGAACACCACAGAGAACATCGGTATCCCGGATGAACAGACCGAGGATATTGCAGAGGCAGCCGACGGGGATACCGAGGATATAGCTTTGCAGAGCTCCGAGGAGGATACAGAGACTCCCGAAACATCAGAAGGATTGTCTTCTGATTCCCAGGAGGATACCTTTGGTGACGGTGAGGAGAGCTTCGGGGATGCCTCAGACAGTGGTGAGTCCGGCATCGAATATATCAAGGGCCGTCCGCTTACGGAGGAAGAGGAGCAGGAACAGCTGGCACCCTTTGATAATCTGACCTCTTATTCCACCGCCGTGGAGATCGGAAATGATGTGGATGAGGTACCGATGGGAAGAGCTGCGGCCTATCCGTCCTATTATAATGCAGCGGATCAGGGATATGTCACTTCCGTAAAGAATCAGGAGCCCTACGGTATGTGCTGGGCATTTGGAATGGCCTCTCTTCTGGAAACTTCGTTTCTGACCCAGGGCCTTGGAACTTATGATCTGTCGGAAGAGCATCTGGCGTATTTTTTTGCAAACAGAAAGAATGACCCGCTTGGAAATACCTACGGGGATGTCAATAAGCATATGGGGACAGATGATAAAGGAAACGCAGATTATCATGAGGGCGGAAATGATCTTCTGGCTTCCATGTTTCTGAGCACCTGGTCCGGAATGACAACAGAAGGGGATGTGCCGCTGGCAACAGATTCCACGCATACACAGAAAACCGGTGTGACTCCGGCGGCATCCAAGGCGTACAATGCAGCTGCTTATCTGAAAAATGCCTATTTTTCCGATTATTCCGTAAATGCCATGAAGAAGTTTCTGGTTGCAAATAATTCGGTCACTGTGATGTATAATGCACAGAATGCCTATTACAATGCAAGTACAGCGGCCTATTCCTATCCTACCAGCACCAAGAACGTGAATCATGTAGTTACAGTGGTGGGTTGGGATGACAATTATTCTGCGAAGAATTTCCGGGCATCTTCCAAGGTAAAGGGAGACGGAGCCTGGATCGTCAAGAACAGCTGGGGTACAGGCTGGGGAAAATCCGGATATTTTTATATGTCCTATGAGGATAAGTCTGTCAGTGAGCTGGTTGCGGCTACGGCTGTCAATACACCGAAATATAGCAACAATTATTTTTATGACGGAACGTCAGGGCTTGGCTCCATCCGCATGTATGCGGGAGAACAGCTGTCCACGGTTTTTCGTGCCAGTGCAGGAAACGGAAAAGCGGAATCGCTTGGTGAGGTGACTCTTAGCTCCATGTCTGCCAATAATTCCTATACTGTGCAGGTATACACAAATCTGAAGGATGCCAGTGATCCTACCAGTGGAACACCGGCATATTCCACACCGGTTTCCTGCAGTCAGCCGATGGCTGGGGTTATGACTTTTCAGATCCCGGAGGTTCTGCTCAGCCAGAACAGTCTGTATTCTATTGTGGTGACAAATGCAGGAAGCACATATATAAAATACTGTGTGGAGGCAGAGGTCAGTTATGGCTGGTGCAGCTTTTCTCCGTCTATCGTATCAGGTCAGAGCTTTCTGCGATATAACGCGGAGGATACCTGGATGGATGCGGTTGAATTTAATCCATCGGTAACTCCGAGGATCAAGGCGCATACCAGGACTCTGAGCAGTGCGGCCAGGATGCAGCTTTCTTCCTCTGAGATAGATCTGTATTCCGGAGATCAGAAAACACTGAATGCCTCGGCTACCAGATCCGAGATGGCTGCTTCCGGCATTGTCTGGGAAAGCTCAGATACCAGTGTGGCTGCTGTAAATGGAAGCGGCGTTGTTACTGCAAAAAATCCGGGAACAGCAACCATAACCTGCTACGGAAAAAATGCCAGGGGAATCCGGGCTACCTGTAAGGTTACGGTGAAGCTTCGTCAGACCACAGGTGTAAAACTGGTTTCCAAGGCATTTAACAGGATACGGATCTCCTGGAAAGCAGTTCCCGGCTGCAATCGTTATGCTATCTATCGCTGGGATGAAAGCGGAAATTCAAAAAAAATGGCAACCGTAACAGCAGATGTAGTGACCTGGCAGGATACTGCAGTGAAAACAGGAAGCACTTATACGTATCGGATCCGGGCTTCTTATGTACGTTCCGGAAAGAAAACTGTTTATGGAGCCGCATCTTCGCCGTTATCAGCAAAAGCGGAGTTGGGGAAGGCCCGTGCAGTGGCTACGGCTGTCAGCGGACCATGTAACAGGGTATCCTGGAAGAAGGTTTCCGGAGCCAGTGGCTATCATATCTACCGGAAGCTCCAGGGGAAAAGCTGGGTTCGGATCGGAACCGTGAACAACAAAGTATTGTCCTGGCAGGACACGAAGATTGAGGGAATCACCTCCTACGCTTATGCTGTGAGGCCATATAAGAATGTAGACGGGAAAAAAGTTTTCGGAGGATATCAGGCAAGCAGCTATATCCTGTCCTATCCGGAACTTCAGAAGATATCCAGTGTCAGGAAGACCTCCAGGGGGCTGAAGATCTGCTGGAAAGCGCAGAAGAAAGCAGATTGCTATCAGATCTACCGTAAGACCGGAAAGGGTTCATGGAAAAAGATCAGTACAGTTTCCGGAGGCAGCCGTTCCTCCTTTGAGGATAAGACCGCAAAGAAGGGAACAACGTATTACTATGCGGTGCGTGCAGGGATAAAAACCTCCGGTGGAAAAGTACTCTGCGGAGGATATGCCGCAAAAGCAGCAAAGAGATAAACGTGTCAAAATATAAAATGCCCGGATCTGGAATGTTTCAATCCAGATCCGGGCGTTTTATGTTTTGGTTGAATATGTGTATTATATATGATTATATCAGGCAGTTCAAAAGAAAGATCAGTCGTTGTTGATCACAACGCCTTTCTGAAGCATGATGTTGGCATAAAGTGCTTTCTCACTTGTGGAGATGATGCAGTATGCAGTTTTTGCTTCGTCATAGAATGCGAAACGCTCGATGTTTCCGACGGCTTTTTCGCCACGCTCGTCATGCTTGGAAACGATTTCTTTATATGTATCCCAGATCGGTGTCTCCACATTATCGCCAGGCATTACTTCCATCAGGTTTACCGGATGCTCTACATAAGTATCCAGCGGGAAGAGCTTCAGGATGGCATCCAGGATCTCCGGAACGCCATGTCCGTCACAACGGATGGTGATGGCATTTTTTCCCATGGATTCTACAGGGAAGTTTCCGTCAGCGATAACAAGACGGTCACTGTGTCCCATCTCACATAAAACCTTCAGTAATTCTGGTGATAAGATTTCTGGAATTCCTTTTAACATAGTTTATATCCTCCTAAGATCATTGTGTACTTACAGCATTTCGGAAATTATAGCATCAGGCTCAGATGATCAGAACAGGATACATGGATTTCCGAAACTGTTATGACGCCGGTAGTATCAGACAGACCTGCCCGGCCACAGGCTTTAGAACTCTTATTAATTAATCTAACGGTATTTGGTCTTCTTTTCAAGGGAATATTTTCCTGTAAATGATGAAAATTTTATGGTTGACAGAAACCCTGTGGAGCGCTATGATGAACTCAAACGGAAACGTTTCGGTTTCTAGATCAAATGAGAAAATAATACAAAACAAACACAATGATTATGATTCCAAGGAGGAGAAGATTATGCCACTGGTTACATCGAAGGAAATGCTGTTAAAGGCACAGAAGGGCGGATATGCAGTAGGAGCATTCAACGCAGAGAATATGGAGATGGTGAAGGCGATCATCCAGGCAGCTGAGGAGCTGAAAGCACCGGTTATGATCCAGACAACACCTTCTACTGTTAAATATGGTACGGTTGAGACTTACGCTGCGATCGTAGCAGCAGAGGCAGCCAAGGCTTCCGTTCCGGTATGCCTTCATCTTGACCACGGCAGCAGCTTTGAGCTTGCGATGCAGGCAATGCATGCAGGCTATACCTCTGTGATGATCGATGGTTCCAAGCTGGATTTCGAGGATAATATCAGAGAGACCAGGAGAGTTGCGGATGTGGCAGCAGCCCTGGATATCCCATGTGAGGCTGAGCTCGGTAAGGTCGGTGGTAAAGAGGATGATCTTGAGGCTGAGGCAGACACTAATACCGACCCGCAGGAGGCGAAGAAATTCGTGGAGCGTACAGGTGTTACTTCCCTGGCAGTTGCCATCGGAACCGCACATGGTTTCTATGTGGGAACACCGGTTCTTGACAAGGAACGCTTAAGCGAGATCCGCGAAGTCGTAGATATCCCCCTTGTTCTTCACGGGGCATCCGGACTCAGTGATGAGGATGTCAGCGACTGTGTAAAACGTGGTATCTGCAAGGTTAACTTTGCAACAGAGCTTCGTGCTGCATATTCCAGGGCAGTGAAGGAGACCTTTGCAGAGAATGAGAACACCATCGATCCGAAGGCCTACGGAAAGAAAGCGATCCAGGCAGTGAAGGAGCTGGTTGAGGCGCGTATGAAGGTTTGCGGCTGTGATGGAAAGGCAGAATGATCTTCTGTAAAAAAACAGAAACGGAGTGATCTGTATGGCAGCAACCATGAAAGATATTGCCAGGCGGACCGGACTTGGGCTCGCAACGATTTCTTCTTATTTTAACGGCGGAAACGTAAGAGAAAAAAACAGAATAAAGATCGAGGAGGCCATTCAGGAGCTGCATTATGAGGTCAATGAGGTGGCCAGAGGGCTTAAGACCAATGCTACCAAGACCATCGGCGTGGTGATCCCGGAGCTTAACAATACCTTTTGCGCGGAGATCATCACAGGAATGGAGGATGTCTTAAGGAGTCACGGATATGCGACTATTGTCTGTGACTGCCGTACCGATAAGAGACTGGAGCGGGATGCAGTGGAGTTTTTAAGCCGGAAGCGTGTGGACGGGATCATCAGCATGCCAGTGGATGCGGAAGGCAATCATCTGAAAAAATTCCAGAAAACCGGAAAGCCCATCGTACTCATTGACCGCAGGATCAGGGAGCTTTCCTGTGACAGTGTTCTTGTAGACAACGAGAAGGCGGCTGAGGACGCAATGAGAGTTTTTTTTCAGGCAGGACACCGTAAGATCGGGATCATTGGCGGACCGGAGGAAATTTCCACAGCTCAGGAACGTCTCCAGGGGTACCGCAATGCATACGAAAAAGAAAATATACCGGTACGGGAATCTCTGATCTATCACGGCGATTATACCATTCAGGGCGGTGTGCAGGGAATTGAGAAGCTTGTTGCGGACAATCCGGATATGACGGCCGTGTTTGTTACCAACTATGAGATGACCATGGGGGCGGTGATCGGGATGAATGAGCTGGGTCTTAAGATCCCGGAACAGCTGTCTATGATCGGTTTTGACAATCTGCAGTTTGCCAGAGCATGCAATCCCAAGCTTACCATTGTGGCACAGCCTACACAGGGGATTGCCGGAGAAGTGGCGGGAATCATGCTGAAACGGCTGGAAGGGGCTGCAAGTGAAGAAACAGAACCGATCACGGAGAAGCTTGGCGCAGAGATCATCATGGGAAAATCCGTCCGTGTGCTGGAGGAGAAGGAGAATCTATAATGAAACCATATTTATTAGGTATTGATATCGGCACCAGTGCCTGTAAGGTTGCGGTTTTTGAAAAATCGGGAACGGTTGTGGCTGCGGCCAACGGCGATTATCCGGTTTACTATCCGAAGGAGGGCTGGGCAGAACAGAATCCGGAAGAATGGTGGAGTGCTGTCTGTCAGGCGGTAAAGAAGGCCATCCAAAAAGCGGGGATAGCACCTGAGGAGATCGCAGGCATCGGTATTGACGGCCAGAGCTGGTCAGCCATTGCCATGGATAAGGACGGAAATGTACTGACAAACACTCCGATCTGGATGGATACCAGAGCACAGTCTATCTGTGACAGATTGAATGAAGAGATCGGGGCAGAGCAGATTTTTGAAGTATCCGGTAATTCCCTTCAGCCGTCCTACACAACTGCAAAGATCCTCTGGTATAAAGAAAATCTCCCGGAGGTGTACCAAAGGATCCACAAGATCCTGCAGTCTAACAGCTACATTGCATATAAGCTGACGGGTGTGATGAGCCAGGATGTTTCCCAGGGCTATGGCCTGCATTGCTTTGACATGAGAAAGGCAGCCTGGGATGAGGATATGTGCAGAAAGCTTGGGATTCCCATGGAATTTCTTCCTGAGATCTGTGCCTGTGATCATGTTGTGGGAACAGTTACAGAGAAGGCGGCGGAGGAATCCGGCCTTGCTGTGGGAACACCGGTTGTTGCCGGTGGTCTGGATGCGGCATGCGGAACACTGGGGGCTGGAGCGATCCATCCGGGTGAAACACAGGAGCAGGGAGGACAGGCCGGCGGAATGAGCATCTGCATGGATGCGTACAAGGCAGATCCCAGACTGATCCTTGGCTATCACGTGGTTCCGGGACAGTGGCTCCTTCAGGGAGGAACCACCGGAGGTGGTGGTGTCATGCGCTGGTTTGAACGTGAGTTTGCAGATTATGAGCGCTCTGTAGCAGGGGAAAAAGGCTCTTCTCTGAACCAGCTCAATGAGATCGCGGAAAGGGTCGCACCAGGCAGTGACGGAGTGGTATTTCTTCCATATATGTCCGGTGAGCGTTCCCCGATCTGGAATCCTAATGCGAAGGGCGTATTTTACGGACTGGATTTTGCCAAGACCAAGGGACATATGGTACGTGCCTGTATGGAAGGCGTAGCACTTTCTCTGAAACACAACCTTGAGGTGGCAAAGGAAGCAGGAGCAGATGTGGAAGTTCTCCGTGCAATGGGAGGCTCTGCAAATTCTCTTCTCTGGACACAGATCAAATCCGATATCACAGGAAAACCCATTGTAGTGCCGTCCTCTGATACGGCAACAACACTTGGTGCAGCGATTCTGGCAGGTGTTGGTGTTGGAATGTATCAGGATTATGATGAGGCCATCCGTCTTACGGTAAAGGAAACAAGAAGACATGAACCGAACCCGGAAAACCGGGACGTTTATGAGAAAACCTATAAAACCTATTTAAATCTCTATAAATCTCTTGAACCTATGATGAGAAATGAGGAGGAAAAGTGATCATGAAAGCAGCAGTAGTAGTAGCAAATGAGGATGTTCAATATCAGGAAGTGGAAGAACCTCAGGTAACACCGGGCCATGTGAAGATCAAGGTAAGATATTCCGGGATCTGCGGATCTGATATCCCGCGTGTATTAAATCACGGCGTACATTTTTATCCCATCGTGCTTGGACATGAATTTTCCGGCGATGTGGTGGAAGTGGGAGAAGGCGTTACCAAGGTGAAGGTCGGCGACCGTGTATCCGGTGCACCACTTCTTCCCTGTATGAAATGTGACGACTGTCAGAAGGGTAATTTCTCTCTCTGCAAGCATTACAGCTTCATCGGTTCCAGAGAGCAGGGAGCAAACGCAGATTATGTAGTGGTTCCTGAGCAGAATGCAGTACCATTCGCAGACAATGTTCCATATGAGCAGGGAGCCATGTTTGAGCCTGCAACCGTAGCCATCCACGGTGTATTCCAGAACGATTACCACGGTGGTGAGTATGTGGCAATCCTTGGCGGTGGTACAGTTGGTATGTTCACCATGCAGTGGACAAAGATCTTCGGCTCCAAGAAGGTAGTGGTCTTTGATATCAGCGATGAGAGACTTGCTCTTGCAAAGCGTCTCGGCGCAGATGCGATCATCAACACAAAGGAAGAGGGATATATGGAAAAAGCCATGGCCATTACAGGTGGAAAGGGCTACGGCTTCGTATTTGAGACAGCCGGACAGGTTCCTACCATGCATATGGCATTTGAGCTTGCAGCAAACAAGGCACATGTATGCTTCATCGGTACGCCGCATGAAAACCTTACCTTTACACCGAAGGAGTGGGAGAACATGAACCGTAAGGAGTTCAAGCTTACCGGTTCCTGGATGTCCTACAGTGCCCCGTATCCGGGACGTGAGTGGGAGCTGACGGCGCATTATTTTGCAACTGGCCAGCTGAAGTTTGACCCGGGCTTCATCTATAAGAAAATCCCGATGAGCCAGGCACAGGACGCTTTCCAGCTGTTCAAGACACCGGGCCTTGTAAAAGGAAAGATCCTTCTTTCCAATGAGGAAGACTGATATGATCCTGACAGTAACCTTAAACGCTGCCATTGACAAGCGTTATGTAGTGGATGATTTTAAAGTGGGCGAAGTGAACCGTGTGCGTGAATGTACCTACGTTCCCGGCGGAAAGGGACTGAATGTTTCCAAGCCGGCGTCCATTTACGGTGCTGAAGTGGTTGCCACCGGCTTTGTAGGCGGCCACGCAGGCAATTATATAGAAGCTGCCCTGAAACCCTTTGGCATTAAGAGTGCTTTTTACCATGTGGATGCGGAGAGCCGCTCCTGTATCAACATCTGGGATGAGGTGAATCATGTACAGACCGAATTCCTGGAGCCGGGATTTACACTGACAGAGGCAGATTTTGAGGGCTTTGAGAAAAAATTCCGCCAGCTTGTAAAAGACGCTTCTGTTGTGGCAATGTCCGGCAGCGTGCCGAAGGGACTTGACGGAAGTGCCTACCAGCGCCTTGTGAAGATTGTGAAAGACGCCGGAAAACCGGTGATCCTGGATACCAGCGGCAAGCTTCTGGAAGAGGGGATCAAGGCAGCACCGACACTGATCAAGCCTAACATTGATGAGATCCGTATGCTGACAGGCAAGCATTGTGACGATATCAACGATATCATTGAAGCAGCGAAAGCCATCCATGCCGGTGGTGTGGAGATCGTGGCGGTCTCGCTTGGTGCAGATGGTTCCCTGGCAGTCGGAGAGGAAGGGATTTTCCGTGCGGTGGTTCCGAAGATCGATGCGGTAAATACCGTAGGCTGCGGAGATTCCATGATCGCAGGCTTTGCCCTTGGATTAAGTGAGGGACTTTCCCTGGAAGAGACTCTGCAAAGAGCCAGTGCAATTTCAGCGGCGGCAGCCATGCGCGAGGAAACGGGATTCTTTGTGATGGAGGATATGGAGGCTCTTCTTCCGAAGATCGAGATCAGGCGTTTATAAGATAAGCTTATAATAAGAAAATTTTTATAAAAAAGGAGATGTAAAGATGGCAGAAGTTATCAATCCGGCAATTGTGCCGAAAGTGACACTTCCTTCCGGCGAGCAGGTTCCGTGTGTCGGAATGGGAACATTCGGTTCCGACCGTGTATCCGCAGAGGATGTATCTGCAGCTGTTGCAGGCGCGATTCGCAGTGGCTACCGTATGTTTGACTGTGCCGCATGTTACGGAAACGAGCATGAGATTGGCCAGGTATTTAAGGACGCTTTTGACGAAGGTGTTGTAGAGCGTAAGGATCTTTTTATCATGACAAAGGTATGGAATGACATGCACAGAAGAGTAGAGGAAGCCTGTGACAAGAGCATTAAGGATCTTCAGTGCGATTATGTGGATATGTATTTTATCCACTGGCCATTCCCGAACTATCATGCACCGGGATGTGATGTGGATTCCAGAAATCCGGATTCCAAACCCTTCAGTGTGGAGGAGTTTATGGATACATACCGCCAGTGTGAGGCGTTGGTAGAAAAAGGAAAGATCCGTTACATTGGTATTTCCAATATGACCATTCCGAAGCTTGAGGCAGTTCTTCCGCTTATGAAGATCAAACCTGCAACCTGTGAGCTTGAGCTTCATGTATGCTTCCAACAGCAGGAGCTTTATGATTATCTGGTAGCACATAACA
>OFMA01001990.1_pt1 | contig 12296 bp, 14 predicted proteins | sample 1541011 | NCBI WGS metagenome assembly OFMA01 (sample SAMN04209225, study PRJEB22552) | human gut metagenome | biome: gut; material: feces | host: Homo sapiens | place: USA: Oklahoma
TCTGTATAGCTCACTGGCTGTGAACTTCTCAGAACCAACACCATTGTAGCAAGCAGTGCATCCTGGTACCAGGCTGCGATTTTTGAAACCAGGCCGGGGGCCTGTTTTCAAAATGCTTGTTGGGACTTCTCCCAAACCCTGATGTACCGCTGCTGTAAGCAGCGGGCGGCGCATTCTGGTTTGAATGCTGATTCTGTAAAGAACGATGGTGGTCTGTGTAGGGAGAAGAGGGGGAAAGCACAGACAAGCGTGTCGGCATATATTACAAAATTATCTGAGTTCATGACGATAAAATAGATTTTATTGACAGGACGGTGTATACTGTAAATATAAATAATCCCCATAAAAAGAAGATATAAACCAAGAGGGAAGGGGGGAGCACCCATGCAGACGGTGGGAGCTTGCAGATGAGCCGGTGATCAGTTGAGGTGTGTTTATGAAATTTACTGTACCGGAGATATTAACAGTTGTACTAATAGCAACGGTTATAGTAATTTCCTTGTTTATGCTTGCGAAGTACCTTATCCGTTATGCTGTAAAATTTTATACCGAAATAAAAGGAGATGACTTAAAATGACATTAACGAAGCGCTTTGTTTCACTGTGCGTAGCATTGGCTTTGATGTTTTCGATGCTGACCATCAATGCGGCAGCCGCAAACGCTAGTAATGGATTAAATATTTCCTATCGGATGGATGGGGAAAATGTTGTTGAAACAATTGTTTTCCCTGACGCAACGATGATTCGTACAATTGCTCCAAACGGAGTGATGACGATTAAAACAATAGAAGACGGCTCGGTTTCGACATCAGAACTAAAAGCGGATTATAAGTTGTACAAGAAGATTTACGAATCGCAGTATAGCGTTGTTCCAGCGGGGTCAGAGATAACGGGTTCGCAATACAAACATCGTTATGTTGGCACACCTGGTCCTGTAACAATCACAAGACAGGAAATTATTCAATGCCGCACTGCCGCATCACTTGCTAAAGTAATTCTTGGAAAAAGTAGTATATCAGCATTCGTCGCATTTTCTGTTGCCGAATATATGCTAAAAAAAGCTGTTGATACCTCAACATATGAAAGAGTAGTGGTTAATAGCCTTACATATGAGGTGTTGTTTGTTCACGATAATTCTTATTATACGCATTGCTACCATCAGACTTTGTCGTACTATAATAGTGGAGCATCTACGCCTTTTTTGACAGAGACTGATTACTACCAAGCTGTTGGTGGTTAAGATTTGAAGGTATAGAAAATGAAAAAGACACTCTATACGTTTTTGGTTTGGGATCTTCTGCTGTTTGCAATGGGGTTAAGTGAGCTTATCTTTTACAGAGACCTCACGCTCAGAGAAGGCGCCGTCGTAAGCTGGACACAGCCAGCGCTCGTGAGCCTTACCTCGTTTTTGATCCTAATCTCCATCTATTATGGGCTGTATCAACTTTTCTTTGGGAAAAGGTTCTGCATGAAAACCGAGATGGACGCAGAAGAACTCGAAGCGTTCCGGTCGCAGACCTTGAATTTCCTGAAAAAAGAGAAGATCGATCCCGGCCGGTTACAGAAACACCTGCGGTATCTGATCGCCGCCGAGAGCATCCTGTGGGGGGTCTTTCTTGTTTATCTGTTCGTTTCAGAGACCATGGGAGGCTGATGCCTCCAGGACAGCGTACAAAGGTTCCCCAATCTCACTGCCAAAAGTTTCAGTGGAACTCCAAAATAATCTTCTGTCCGGTCAAATCATAGCAATTCGACTTTTTAATGCAACAGCAACAGCGTTGAATTGCATATCGCAAATATACTGTTTGAATGTTGCGCTAATTTCTTGACCTGCGATAATAAGATCATTCGGGGAATCCCGCAGTAAAGAACGCCGAGCGTTTTGAATGAAGTTGGAATCAAGGAAGGTGATTCCCATGCAGAAGAATAGTTCTCTTTGATTTTATAAAGGAGCGACTTTTATGAAAAAAGTTGGAGTTGTTTTATTTGTAGCAGTAGTAGTATCGTTGATTTTGCTGATTATCGGAAGTATGATCGGTATTTTGCCGCAGCCGATTTTCAGTGTTAGTATGTCAACGATTGGAGTGCTCTACATCATAGGAATTGCCGTTATCATTAGTGCAGTGATAATGCTTTTTACCAAAAACAGGAAGTGAGGAGATACTTATGAGAAAAAACCTTTTCAAAAGAATAACTTCGATTATTGCCGCTTTTGTAATGTGTGTGGGAGTAATGCAACCACACGCATTTGCAATGGCAGAGAAGCCGTATGCAGTTGGGAATAATGGGAAAGTCTCTTTTTATAATCTTGACCAACTTCAGGATGAAGAAAGCGTCACTCATAAATTCATTGATAAAAATGGGAATGAAGCAAGTATTTCGATTAAACGAGTATCAGGGGCAGCACGAACAGCTGGGTCTTGGTTGGTCAGCATGGATACAACCACCATTGATGCTGAATATTATGTAGACCTAGTGAATAATCGTATCGTAATGGCGCGTGATTGGGGCGTTTACACGATCGGTTATGACTATAGTGATGTACAATTAGAATATTCGGCCTCTTATTCAAGACTGTCGTTTAAAGTAAGCCTCCAAGGTGTTGTAAGTGGAACATGTTGGCTTAAGGCGACTCCGAGAGGCTACAATAATCAGGTTGACGTAAGCTATAGTGCATAATGGCTATATATTTGGAAGATACGTGCCGATGAGTGTTGGTCGGATTTCATAAAAAGTAGACAGTAATAAAACCTCCCCGTGTAGGATAATAGAACTACACGGGGAGGTTTTGCTATCTCCAAAAAAGTTGCAACCTGAGATGCTTATTACTCGTCTGTAAAATAAACATAAGGGGGTGTTTCGTTTGATCTTTAGAACTGAAATATCAAGGATGCGTTTTTAAAACGAATAGATGATTGTTGAATGCTTAAGTTGATTATATAAAAATTACATATCTAATAGATCAACTAAAAACATTGTGGAATATAACAGGTTCTTCAGCTATCTTCATCTGTTGAGAAGCTTATTTCGGGCCGAATCCAACCAAGAATCAAAAGACTGCGAATAGTGCGCTTTATTTCGTCTTCTTTTGATTCTTTCCAATGCTTTTTCCAATCGATGACATCATCAAAAATGTCTTTTTCGGTCACTTTTTTCCTCTGTTTTAGAAGACTGTCGTAAGAAAACATTACCGTTGCCATCATTTCAGCTTGGTTCGTGTTTTTAATCCGGCAAAACAGATCTACAGTCCTATCCAAGCATTGAAGTTCTTCAGTGGAATATAATGTGGAATCAAACACAAAGTTTGAGGTTACATGTGTTTCCACCATGTTCTGCCCATTATATTGAGTTTCAACCATCAGATTTGCATTGGATAAAGCTGTAATGCTTTCTTTCACTTGTATAGAGTAAGGGCCATAACTTGCTTTGGTAAAATTGAAGCCGGTTTTAACTCCAGATCGAGTGAGCACATAGCAAATCTTCTGGAAGATAACTCTACCAACATGGAGAGAGTATTGTTGTTTGTTTACTTGATGCACTACTTCAAGGATTAGAAGCCACTTGTTATTAAATGGGAGCATTCTCGTGCCTTCAGTTTTTTCGCAATCTGATCTAGCTTTTTCCAAATAATCAGGAGATAATTTTTCTATAGGGGTACCATAGGGAGCGTATATTTCAATTTCAATGGGCAGATCTTTTAATTCCTCATACATTTTAGGGCCAACATCATCCCAACTCAGCCCACCGTTTCCACAGCCTAAGGGAGGAAAAGCGACAGAGGAGATCCCTAGTTCCTGGTATGACTGTCGAAACCACTCCAGTCCCTCAATAATATATGAGAATTTCGAAGGAGATCTCCAATTATCCTTTGTAGGGAAGTTGATTATGGAAGCACCGGCCAAATCACGATAAAGGTAGGGATGTCCAGGCTGTACTTTTCCTTCTTTGCAGAGCAACTGGTATTCACTAAACATATAAGGGTATCTTTTTTTGAATTCCAAGGCAATACCTTTACCCATAACACCTACACAGTTCACGGTATTTACCAATGTACTACATTTACTGTCAAATATGTTTCCGAGTAGTATTTTCATAATTATCCCTCCCTCCAAAAAAATACTTTGGGATGTACCATGATTGTTTTCTGGAAGCCAAGCGATTCCAAATCATGTTGTGCTTTTTCATTCACGACAATAGCACCGATGATATATTCAAAATCTATTTTATCTGGAACCAATATTTCTGCACACTTGATTCGTTTCCTCTTTAATTGTTCATAAGGATCATCGTCAGTCCACCATTTACTATAGATTTGGGCAAAATTTAGTTTTTTGATTCCTTCTTCGGGTGAATAGAACCGACTATATTCACTGGCCGCATTTCCGTCTGAAATAACAGTCCCTTTGAAGTCTAGTACAACCGAAGAAATGGCCAATACACACAGGGACTGAGCCATACTTTGTCGCTTATACATCATTGGATTACGTGGGTCGAAGTATGCATTCGCATAAGAATGCAATGGACCACCATTTGGGATGATTACATTATCCCGTCGAGATTGCACGTCTTCCATAGCAATCGATGTGTGTTTCATTGCTGTAACGCACTTATAAGAAAGAACACCCTGACGAATTATAGAGGGAATATTGCTGATGGGTTGAATATTATAAATGCTTCTTTTTTTGGTTCGCTCGAAAAACAGCTCACTTGGAGTGGCCACAGCTGTTTTACCCTCCTTATCAATCAGCCTATAGAATATCAATTTAATTATAGCATATATTCTTGCTGTCAGCAAGAATATATGCTTTTTGAAATGGACTCTTTTTTGCAAATACGTCATTTTTTGGGGCCTTTAACAATATGAGGTGGTTCATATCAAATGGAAAAGGGCGTTTTTTAAGGTGTTGGCGATTCATACGGTGTATCTTCCTAAATACATTGGATTAAATGTTTGCCTGATGAACCTTTCTCTGGCATTAAGGATATCCGCATCACTGACTCCAAGGAGAGGACTATCATTTCTGCACTGCATGCCCTTGATATCGAAGATGGTACAGCCAAAGATTTCTGACTTCCGTTGGAGCAGGAATCGGCCGTACACAGCGGTTTTACTCTCACACCAGGATACGATTTGCGGCACTGGAATCCGGCTCTGTTTTAAGGGAATGCAGCATGGGCAGAATAAAATAGATCAGCTGCAAATCTGCCCACACAAGAAAACGCAATCAGAACTCAATTTCAAAAATAGACTGTCTAAGAAAATGGCGTGATTTGGTACTAAAAATCCGCCGAGGCCCCTCCCCAAAAGAGAGGACCCTCGGCGGATCTCTTTTACCTGCTCGGAGCTGTTTTTTGCCTATTCTTTTCCTCCGCAAAGAACAGCTCCACATTCTTCTGCGCCCGCAGCAACGGCTGCATCTCCTCCCGTGCCTTGCGGTACGCTGGGTAGATGGCTTTCTTCTTTGCCAGCAATTCTGCATATTCTGCGTTCAGCTCTTTCACCTTTGGCAGCTTTTTCAGACCCGCGTCGTCAAAGGCGGCTTTGGCCGCTCGGTGCAGTTCGATTGCCTCCCGGTGAGTCTCCAGAAACTTTTTACTGTAACCAGATTTGCGGTACTCGGCGTACACATCACAGGTCTTGGCAAAGTGGATGATGTGCTCCCGCAGGGAGGCGATCTCCGCCATCCGTTTTTCTGCTGCCTTGATGGAATCTCCCAGGGCATGATACCGGGAAACAGCAGCTTCTGTGCGCTCTTTCAGTTCATCCTCGTTGCCGATCTTCTGCTCCTGCAAAAAGAGCAGGGTCTTGGACATTTCTTTCAGGTTGTGCTTTGCTGCCCACTTTTTGTAGCCCTCGCCTTTGCCTTCTGCCATTTTTGCCTGAATATCTACAAGCAACTGGAAAGGCTGCTCTTTCGGCGGCTGCTTCTGATGGGGCTGGTGTTTTGCCTTGCCTGTCAGCACAGCCTTGATCTCCTCCTCGCTGTACCCTTCGCCCATCGTTTTGAAACGGATGAACCGCTTCTGCCGGGGGCATTTGACAGAGGTGTATTTGCCCCGTTTGATCTCATAGCCCTGCTGCTCCAATGCCGAAAGAAAGGCTTCAAAATCCGTGGGATTTTCCGCAAGAATGGTGTCGATGACCCCGCACAGCCGCTCCCGGTTGCTCTCTTTTGGCGGGTAAGGGATGCGCTTCTGCCGCTCCCGGTAGGGTTTGATCTCGATCACCGAGAGTTGATGTTCCAAACAGATCCGATCGCTGAGACGCTGCACAGCAAAGGAGGAAAGCCAGAAGTTTTTGAACTTTCGGGTTCCATCCAAGGCAGTGGAATTATAAAGGATATGATTATGGATGTGCGCCCGGTCGGTATGGGTGGCAACGATAAATGCGTATTTGCCTTTCAAAAAACGCTCTGCAAACTCATATCCAATACGATTGGCCTCTTCTGGGGTGACTTCGCCGGGCTTGAAAGATTGCCGCACCTGATAAGCGATCACATCGCTTTTTTGGATGCGTCCAGTAGACCGTTCATACAGACGTTTTGTCAGCATGAATTCTTCATCCACAGTCAAAGGGCTGCACGCATAGCTGCTGACCAGTTCGCCCTGGGCGGTCTTGTCCGGATTTTGGGCGTAGTCGGTGCGGTCTTTCAGGCAGGCTGCCACCGACTTGCCCTTGTTTTTGTGCAAAGGGATCAACCGTGTTGCTGCCACGTCTGCTGCCTCCTTTGTAAATAGGAAAGGACCTATACCAGTAAAACAAAAAAGCTGTGTACAGCGCTGAAATGCTGCACACAGCTTTTTTTGTATGCTTTTCGGTCGGGGGCTTTCATCCTCAACGGATCTGTACGGCTCGCAGGTGTTCGGGCAGAGAGCCGATCACCAGCTTGCGGGCCTTATCATCGTGGAAAAAGTAGATGCGAAGCAGATTTTCTGGGTCGTTGCCTACCTTGAGATGCCAGTTCAAGGGATACTCGCGGGCTTTTTCGGTCTTGTAGGCAGTATCAAGCTGAGTGAATTTCTGTGTCCACTGGTCAGAGGCTTCCTGGGAGGTCTTTGCCATCTCAGAAGTCTTGAGGAGCAGTTCTTCCCGTGCAGCAGAGAGAAACTGGACCGAGCCGAAGTTCCAGGTTTTTCCCCGGGGGTAGTCGTACACGGCGCAGCTCAATAGACCAATGGTTTTCTCACGCTCTCGGGAGGCGGAGTGGTAGGGGAATACTTGCGCTCCGCCCCCAAAACAGGCAGGCTCCAACAGTACTGCATCGCCGGGTCTGAGTTTGCAGTGGAGCTCTGCTGCAAGGTCTTGTATAAGCGCAGCATCCAGCAGATAGACCCGGCAGCAACCCTTCCGCTTTTCAGCAAAGGCACCGGCGTTGTAGGGAAGGGTGGATGTGGGCGGGGATTTTTCCTGGGAGACGGCGGCGCAGAACAGAGATTCCTGGGTCCGGCCAGGACGAGCCAACTCCGGGAAGGATACGGACGGCAGCCGCAGGTCCAGCACGGTTTGAGGATTTCTGTTTTCAGGTTCGGATAGATGATATGTAAAAATCACAGTGGGCAGCTGATTTTCTGGGGCGGTGGTGAGGGTCAGCATCTTCCGGAGCTCTGCCGTGTTTCTGAGAGAGGAGGTTCCGCCATTCAGCGGAAGAATGTGGGTCAACCCAAAGACAGGGCTTTCCATCAGACGCCGCACTACCGCCAGACGATAGACCTCTGCCTGAGCACCGCTGCCCACTGGGTCGGAGATCACGGTTTGGAAACCACATTCCAGGGTCTTACCCTGGATACAGAAGCCGATGTTGGTCTCAATGACCCGCCCCGGCACAGCCTGGCGCTGTTGAGCGGGGTTGCCTGGTTCTGAGCCTAGATCCGGTTCGGTAATTTGCAGGCTCCACACCCCCTGACTGGGCAGGGATACGATGTCCACAACGTAACCCCGATGGATGTGCAGGGAGGGCAGACAGGAATCGTCTGCTTCCTTATATCGTTCGGGTTCCGGCTGAACCAGATCTTGGGGGATATCCTCTCCAATGCGCTGACGCAGCCACTCCATAACGGTAAGCGCCGCAAAACGAAGCCCCTCCGCAGGGGTGGTTTGTTTATTGGACATGGTGGCGTGAAGCTGGTAGGTGGGGTAGAGGGTGTTTTGTAAAAGACGAACAACACGAGTCTGGGTGGACATGGTATGGGCCTCCTGCATGATGTTGCTTCTATTATAACGCATTTTGTGCGTCTTGTCATGGAAAAACGAGGCTTTTCCCCCTGGTATATGGACGTGTTTCTCTGTTTTGCTGCTTTTGAAAACAAGTTCGTTAAACCTGGTGGAGCATCAGCTCTCCCCGGCGGTTATGTACCCTACAGCCGAAGCTGCAGGGAAATGCTCATAGCTCCGTCAGCCGGGAGAGGATCTGCCGGGCGAGGTCGGTCAGTTCTTCCAGCTGGCAGCGCAAGGCTTCTACGTCTTGGGGATAGAGATAGCCAGTTAGGTGGGCTTCGTGGGTGTATTGGTTCAGGTTATTGCTGCACATCTGTAAAAGATAAGCCATCCTGTGCAGCTCTTTCAGGTCCAAATGCAGGCAGTAGCCATCCAGTGCCATCTTGCGGATATAAGCACTCAAACTGTGGATCCCCATAGTCAGCATCTTTTTATAGATGCGATTCTTTTCTGTTTTGCTTAGTCGAAGAATGATCGTTTCATCTCGATTTTCTTTCACCGGACATCTCCTTCCCTATTTTGAGAAGTTTTGAACGGCTTTACAGGCGCTGCCTTATCCATTCTTTCCAGGGCAGACCGAACGGAAGGGCGGGGGAGGTCTTCCGCCTGTTCCGGCTTGGGTCGATGGTCCTCCATATCCAGCTGCGCGTTCAGCTCCGCAAGGCGGACAGATTTTTCTGCCAGTTCTTCCTCCTGCGGAAAGGGCTTTTCGACCTCTGCTTGCGCTGCCTGCTGCTGCTCTTTCAGGTTGTCCAGCTCGTTCTCGGCGTGGGCGATGCGGTCTGCAAAGGCGTTCAGGGCATTGTCCAGCCGGGTGATGCTGCCGTGGGGATCGGTGCCCAGCGATACCGGGTAGGGCAGTCGGCCTTTCAGTACTGCCTGGTACTCGCTGCGGAAGGGCTCGAACCGCAGGGAAAGTGCAAATCCTCGGTAGCTGCCCACCAACTGTTCCTCTGTGTTCGACAGTTCCGTGCAGGCCAGGAGCAGCCGTTCACCAGCCGACTTTTTCTCGTCGTAGGTCATACCCTTGAGAGTCATGCCGCAGAACATCTCTTGGCCCTGCGGATGTGCCGCAGCAATCTCAGCATCCGATTTCAAGGCAGTGATCGTTGCAGTCTGCGCCTGGATCTCTGCCGGGAATTTGGTCAGCAGCTTGTCTTGCAGCCGGAATTTCTGGCTCTGGTGGTCGGCTTTCAGCACCCGTAGTTTTGCCACCTGCACGTCCAGGTCCATCTTTTCTTTGATGAGCGGATTGCCGGCACACAGCGCCTTGATCTCCGCATAGGAGAGAGCCTGCTCGTCCACATCCTCACAGGAGCGCACCGGGCTTTTGCTGGTCATGATCTGGGAGATAAACCTTTGCTTGTTCTCCAAAGTCTGCCAGAGGTAGGCGTCAAATGTCCCTTCGGTGACGTAACAGTTTCTTCTGAAACAAATTCTATCAGCTCTGTCAAATCAAGATGATACTTTTCGGCGTAATCTCGAGCAATATTAAAAGCATCGCACAGACACATTGCAGTCAATCTATCCAAATCATTCGGTTTGGTCATTTTTCCCGTATTAAATGCACTCTCCGGATTCTCCATTTCATTGATAATATCATTCATATAGTGGCGCAGGGATGGATTTTCTTTTCGAATCGTTTTAAGCAATGCAAGCCGTTTTTCATTCATAAGCCGTTCGCTTTTCATTTCATACGCATCCTTATCACCAAAGAACTTTCTTTAAATATAGCATATTCCTAAATAGATTGCCATCCAGCCTAAATGGACAGCACACTGGGTGCCAGGTAATGCCCGTTGGGGCAGCGGTGGCTTGCCAGGCGGGAGTACATCAGCCGCAGGCTGTTCAATAGCTCCGTGCCGGTGCCAAAGGTGCTGCGGATCCCCGGCACACCCGGACGCTGCCGCAGTGCCAGTGCCGCCGGGACATAGAGCACCTGGTCCACCTGTGCCTTTTCTGCCTGGGTCATCCGGCGGCGTGTGTAGGTGGAAAGTGACTCCAGATACCGCCGGGAGCCTTCAGCGTACAAAATGCCCAGCGCCAGCGAGGATTTGCCGGAGCCGGATACTCCCGCAATGCCCACGATCTGGTGCAGCGGAATATCCAGGTCGATATTTTTCAGGTTGTGGACCCGGCCGCCCCGGATGACGATCCGGTCCGGCGGGGCAGGGCGATGTTGTTCCATCCCAAGGTCTCCTGTTCTGCGGGGCACACGGCCCCAGTCCTTCCGTGCGCTTTGTACAGCGCACCAGATACTGCTATCAGATACTGCTATTATAATAGGTAGAATGTTGTATAGCAAGGGAGTGCCGGGGTGTAATATATGCAGCCCCGCTGGTGTCTGTAAAGAAGAAAGGAGAAAAAAAGCCCCTATGATGACAGAACAACAGCTCACCCAGTGGATGGATGCCTACGGGACGGAAATTCTCCGGCTGTGTTATCTCTGCCTTAAGGATGATCATCTGGCGCAGGATGCGGCAGTGGTAGATACGATGGGATGCAAAACGAAAAACCAGGTACACGATTGCGGTCTCCCGGTAGACTTTCCCTGCCGTTGACCACCGCGGGCTAACCAACAGCCCACTGGGCTGTTGGTTGCTCTGCTGCCTGACGGCCGCAGAGCCGCCCTGTTCAAGTTCTCTTATCCGCAGGCAACAGCACAGAATCGTCTGCACCGGGAATTCTGGGCGGGGCATCCCAACGAAAAGTGGCTGACCGATGTAACGGAGTTCAAGTGGTATGAAGGTCCAATTATCCACAAGCTCTATCTGAGTGCGATTCTCGACTTGTGTGACCGGAGAATCGTCAGCTATGTTATTCGTGACCGAAATGACAACAAGCTGGTTTTTGACACGCTTGATAAAGCTGTTCTGGAAAATCCGAATGCACACCCGGTGTTCCACAGCGACTGTGGATTCCAGTACACCAGCAGAACCTTCCACAAGAAACTGCTGGATGCCGGGATGACACCAGAGTATGTCCCGTGTTGGCCGCTGCATTGACAACGGCCCGATGGAAGGCTTCTGGGGAATCCTGAAGCGTGAGTGCTATTATGGGCATACTTTTACAAGCCGAGAACAGCTCATTTCCACGATTGAAAACTATATTGACTACTACAACAACCGCCGTTACCAGCACAGACTGTTCATCCAGACTCCCATGCAGGCTCATGTCAGTGCCATGAATCGGGTAGCTTAACTGGCTGGTTGTACAAAAAATTCGCCGTTCCTTTGGTGAAACGGCGAATAAAATCTTATATTATTTTTATTGTCTATTTGACGGAGTGCACGTCATTTTTTGCATCGGCTCCTTTTTGTCTGCCCCGCAGCCGACTTTCCCAGCTTCAAAATTGTATTTCTCTCGAGGACAACGGCGAAATGAAAATTTAGATTTTCCCCACGCTTAACATTAAAAAGAAAAGCGCACAATTATATTCATAAAATAAAGAAAAATCGTTAAATAACGAGATAAAAAGCCGAAAAAGCACGATTTTTCAAGTGGATTTGTTTAAAAGTGAAATGCATTCATGAAATGAAATTGTACAAAAATCGGGGGATTTTTTGGGCGTTATGTTAGCCAAACCGCAGAAATGGACGCATCCCGCGGACAAATTTTGCAAAACCCCTTTTCTTTTGCAGAAAGGAGCGGTATAATGCCGCCATAGCACAAGGGCGTGCAAAGTTCCAGAAGGAGGAACGGACATCCCTTGTGTATTTTTAGAACGCAATGCTTTAGCAGAGTATAAAACTAAAGCAGCAAAGAGAGGGGAAACATCTATGAGATTCGATCGTCGTATTTCGCGCCGCAGCTTCCTGGCAGCTGCCGGTGTTGCCTCCGCAGCGCTGGCTCTGACGGCCTGCGGTGGCTCTTCCAGCTCGGTGGCGGCTTCCTCCGCTTCCGGCACTGCCTCCTCTGCGGCTGGCACTGCAAAGGGCGGCACCCTGAACATCATGCTGGAGACCGAGGTCCAGTCGCTGGACCCGCAGGTAGCCACCGACGGCACCTCCTTTGAGGTCATTGCAGGCTACACCGACGGTCTGATGCAGATGGATGCAGACGGCGCAGCGGTTCCCGCCATT
>OFMA01001995.1_pt1 | contig 12270 bp, 8 predicted proteins | sample 1541011 | NCBI WGS metagenome assembly OFMA01 (sample SAMN04209225, study PRJEB22552) | human gut metagenome | biome: gut; material: feces | host: Homo sapiens | place: USA: Oklahoma
GGGCTAGGAGCTTTTGGGCCTTCAGCCCGTTCTTGAACCACATGCGAAAGTTCAGTTACTGATAGGTGAATTCAAACTTCTTGGCCTTTCCTTGATTGGCATTGTCCATCTTCACGTAATAGCTGCCGCTTGTTCCGGCATTCGCCTGACGGACATTCTTCAGCTTCACGGTGTATGTCGTGCCGGTTTTATCTGCCTTGAATACATACCAGCTGTTCCAAGTCTTGCCAATTTCATTTGTAGAACTGTACTCTATGTCACAGCCCTCTGGAACTACATCGCCCGATGCAAACTTCACGGTTACTGGAAGCAACTCCTTCGGGTAGTTGGCGGGAACGGTAAACTTAAACTCCGCCTCAGCATTTGCATTTGTTCCGATGTTGGCAGGAGCGTTTACCTGATACTGCACCTCGTTGATGCTATAGAGATGGATATTGATGCTCAATCCATGCTTTTTCGTATCATAGAGGTGGATGGTTCCTTCTCGCCAGTTGTCATCAACGATTCCCAGGTTGTATGTGATGGTACCAGTACCCGTTTGGGTTTTACTATCGTATTTATAGCTTTCAACCACAGGCTGGGCATCCGCTGCGTATGCCAGATTTTCTGTCCATATTGCCTTGAAAGCTGACGCCTGCTTGCTGGCAGCGTCATTACCTTTATAGGTAAAGCTGATTTCCTGCTTTGTGCCTTCGCCCGAATGCACAAATTTATAGGTTCCACCTTCAATTTTCAACTCGTCATCGCCATTAGAAACCCCTGGTACGATTTGCTGTATGGTAATCCAAGGGTTGTTGACAGGAGCACTTTTCAAGGCATCTTCATGGTTGCCATATCCCCAGCTTTCATCCAGCTTGTTTATGATGATTTTATATTCATAGTTTCGCTTGATATGGTATGGCTTGTTGCTTGCATCCTGCAGGTATATCAGATAATACTTTCCGTTATGCAACAACAGAACCTTTGAAGGTGCTGATGGCAGGTTGGCATCTTCGAATACGCCTGTAGGGTTAAACATCTGGGTGTTATCACCCTTCAGTCTGCTTCCGTCAAGTGGTGGCGTTACATAATCTACATCCCATATCCAGGATGAATTACCCGTTGTGGGTGTAAATGCCAGATGATTTCTGTCGAATGGAGCCAGGGTGCCGTAGGAGAGTCCGTTGACAACGGTCAATTTGAAGTCGTTTACGAGATTGGGATTTTTTGCTTTTGCATCTGCACTCCATTCTGCCGAAATCTTAGCCCTGTCTCTTATGAGATGAATGATATAATCATTCTTTTGTGTATCTTTTCTCAGATATTCTTTCAGCTGTTTAGGATTATCTTTTTTGATATATCCCCAGTAGCGCATGATGACAGATTGGTCTTCCGTGTGATTGGTCTCGAAAGTAGTCATGAGTAGGTTCTCATGCATGCCTGCCCATTTCCACTGATCGCTTTCATTGATGGTCTGGTAAACACTGCTTGTATTCGCCACCAGATGGATACGTGAGGTGTTGTTCGGAATCATTGCCGAAAATTCTTTTGGCTCTGTGCTTCCGTTGGTATTGATGCCTCCGCCGTTCACTCCTTCTGCTGGGTTATGGGTGATGCTTCCAGTGTAATTGCCATTCTCGTCAACTTCATGATAGTTTCCGTCGTTATCTCTTCTGAATCCAAGAACCGCAGTAAAATCATCCTGTATTTTACCTAAGCCCACAAACTGCCCCTTGTTGTCGAAGCAGAACAGCTTCATGGCGTCTTTGTTTCGGATACCTTCATTGAGGAACACGGTGCTTCGGGTAGCGTTCTCTTCGAAACTGGGAATGGCTATTCTGAAGCTGGCTTTATAGTAACCTTCTTCTGTTTCACTGGTCGTAGAAGGGTCGTTGTCAACCATAGAATCGGAACAGGCTGTCAACATGGTTGTTAACAGCACTGCTATGATTCCGATATATAATTTTATTTCTTTCATGTTACTAACCTTCTTTATTGTTGATTCTCAATATCTTCAATTTCATCCAGAGTCAAATCGTGGACACAGCGCACGTAGGTGCCATCTTGCTGCTTGTAGTTATTATAATCAGACTTATTACCGTCTAACGTCCAATAGTACGCACCCTTCAGTACTTGTTGTCCCACCGCCTTGTCATCTTTAGCCAACTCGTATATTCTCTTCACTTCTTCTCTGGTAGGAAGTCGCCAACCATTAAGTTGAAGCGTCTTGTTGTTCTGGGTTGTTGCACTTTCGCTATACTTACTGCAGTAGTCTATAGCATCTTGATAACGGGCTACCTTATTGCTGTTACTCTTTGTGGTTGAAGCAATGATAAACGCTGGTGAAACCGTGTTGTCTGTGGATTTATGATTTTCATTAACCACCGGCTTGGCTACGACATAGTCATTTGCCTTCTTGTTGTTGGCAAATTGTACGGTATAAAGACGATTGTCATATTGCCATTCAGTATCAGTGGTTCCGCTGCTTTTTAAATTCATCGAATAGATGGCAGGATACTTTCTGAAAAAGACTTCCTGTTCCTTATCTGACTCAGGGACACAAACCTTAAACGAGCCATATACGATAGTGTTGTTTATAGGTAGTCCTGCATGGAGGTCTATCCTGCCTCTCTTTTTGTCAGTATAGCTACCGTCAGATCCTACCAGGATTTGTCCATAGGAACATTCGTTTGCTTTACCATATCTGTCGTAATAGTATGCTTTGGCATCCTTGATTAGGCAAGTCTTTGAAGCAAACCATTGGATGGTTTTATCTGCCTGGTTGTCATTCTCTACTCCCTTTATATCCAGCGTCGTAGGATATACCACCAGATAGCTTGCCTTATCAGCATCTACTTCAGTATCTTCTCCCGTAGTCCATTTGGTGATAGCCCATTTCAGGTAGCCCAATTCTTCATTGTAATCAATGTTTATACTATCCTTGAGACGCTTGATGTCTGCATTTACCGTATAGATGTAGTTGCGTTCCAGCTTTTTTTCTCCCTTTGGGTCACGAACGGGGATGGTCAGCTCTTTTTCCCTTTTTTCATTCTTGCCATCCGTGCTTTCGAAAACGACCTTTACGGCAATTTTCGGAGCATTCTCCTGGCTGGTCCAGGTGGTGGAATAACTGTAGGTTGTTACTGAGCACTTGTTGGCTTCTATCTTATCCACCGTGTTATCTTCGTTGTTGCTGACGATGTTTGGCGTAGCCGTCTGGCCTGCAAATACAGCAGTATTGGTGTTGTAGTTGAGAAACTTCCACTTTACGCTTGTCATGTTGTAGCCGTTTACTGATGAAGAGAGATTCAGCTTAATCTTGGCAGCCGCTCTCACCAGTTCTACGGGAATATCCTGTATAGGGTCTTTGCTGATGATATACTGCCCCTTGGCACTCATCAGAAACTTCTTGTCTTTTGCCTGAGGATAGGGAAGCCAGATGTCTTTGTCCTGCTGGGTGGCTGCCTGCAACTCTTCAAGAGTCTTCTTGCTGAGGTCGGCTTGGGCATTGGCTACGGCATAGTAGTTGTAGGAATGATCTTCCTGCAGGTTGAGATTCTTCTTCCAGTTGTCTTTGCCCAATACTTCTGCCTGATTTTCTGCAGGACTTGAACTCTGGTAATTGACACAGCACTCGCCGGATTCCGGCTCGAACATCTTGAAGTCAAGCTTTGACAAGGTCTTCTCATGAAGCGCGTCCTCATCATTTGCTCTTGACTTCTGCAGGTCGTTGACCATAGGAATCATGTTCAGCTGTTGTGCAGACGAGTTGTTTCCCAGCTCGTCTTCAGCCGAACATCCAGCTATGAGTAAACCTGCCGTCAGGGTCAAGATGCCTTTCGTGAATCTTATGTCTTTATATAACTTCTTCATGATGAATATTGTTTTCTTATGTCTTTATAATACTTGTTCGAAGTGAATGTCTTTGCCCGCATCCTCTCCGGTGATACATCCCTTCAGGTTTAAATCAGGATTGAGAACAAACCTTTCGTTTGGATTCTTGGTCAGGAACACATGTGCTCTTACGTTGTGTGGCTGAGCCATATCCAGTCGGTTCTTGGGCACAACATAGAAGTAGAGGGTTTTCTTTGCACCTTCCTTGTTGATGATGTAGCTTTCTATCTTGTAGCTGTCGGCCGACTGTCCATCTTTATAACTTCCATCCGCATTACATTCTACGAATCCGAACAATGGGTTGTCTGTCTGGAGAATCCATGGTGCTCCTTTGGTGTCGATGTCCTTCAGTGTAATCATCGGACCGCGTTGTGGCTGACCATAATATACCTTGTAGCCCCAATCAGTCTTGTCGGCATCAGGAAATATCACTTCTGTTGATGCATCGATGTAATCATACGTTCCACCATCTTGCCATTCTTTTATGGTTGGAGTAACGGTGAGCATGCCCATCTGTCCGTTGAGGAAGTAACCGTAAACTACTAGCTCGCGGTTGCGGATGGCTTTACCGCCTGTTGGGATACTGAAGTCAACGCTTTTTTCTTCCGTGCCTAAAGAATAATGAATCTTTCCTTTGATTGCCTTGGTGGTTTCACGGAGATAACACAGGTCGTGTGAAGCAATTCCTGCTTTCTTAAAGGCATCCAGATAATCCTGTGCAGTTTGAGTTTCGGTCTTCTTGAACTTCTCTGGATCTTCTACTTCCTTGATGTTATCAGTCTCAACACCATTCAGTTTCAAAACAGTTGATACATAGCCGTTACTGTTTACATTGTATTTGTTGCTGGTAACAACCTGGTTGTCATCATTCTCTTTGTATTCAGTCTCATCAGGGAAGATGTAGCTGGCGGTAGGAATGGTGTTTCCTTCCACCTCGATACTGGTAACCTTTACATTTTCTGTGCCCGTTTTGCGGGCAAAGTAGAAGTGGAGCTTGGAAACAGCGCGAACCAGAGGAATCTTGATGCCTTTGGTCGCTGCCTCTGCTTCGGTTGTTCCAACATGTTTCTCTACAGAAATGTTGGTGATGGCACGAGAGATAGGGAGACCTGTTTCAGGAACTTTTGTGTTCTGTGGTTTACCATTATCTTGAATGCCAAAAGTAGAGTCAAAGCTGATATTCTGCAACTCCTTGCGGGTGATGCTGCTGAAATCCTTACCGCTCAACTTGTCTTGTATGTTGGTACTTTCTGAATTAGCCAGGATATAGAGGTCGATATTTTCTACCTCTTTTCCTGCTATCTTTCTTAAGAAACGTAGCTGCAAATTGTAGCTGCCATTAATATCTTTCAATGCTTCTTCCTTATATGCGATAGGATTGGCATCTTCGTTTGTACCAGATTGAAACACCCATACCTTGATGCTGTGAAAGTCGCTCTCTGAGTTTGGGTCAGCTTTACTTTCATTATTTGCGAGCACATCTTCCGTATGGCTTTCTCCGGCTCTGGTACTGTTTCCGGTGCCGGTAGAGAAACTGAGGCTCAGATAGGCATTGTCGCTTTGAGCTGTTTCTGTATTTTCGTTCTCTGAACAGGATGCCATTGCGCCTACCATGAGCAAAGCAGCGAGTGCCATACACACTGGGCGTGTCATCTTGGTCAGAGTAGATTGATAGCGTTTCATGTTTTCTTTCTTTTACTTATACTTCTTTCTTTTCTTATTTTCCCAGGTCGGCATTCTGAAGATTCAGAACCCAGTTGTTTACCTTGATTCTTGCATCCATGCTGTAGGTAGAACTTGGAGCTGGCACGTAGAATACCAGGGTGTAATGATCCTGGCGGTCCAGATACTGCTGGTCGCTCCAGTCTTTGCCGTAGCGGTCGCTGGCACAGAGTGAGAGGAACCAAGGCAGGGAGTGGTTGAAGATGACTTTGTTGATGCGCTTGTCGGTGATGACGATGCGCTTGTCATCATATTGGCTGGATCCGTCGGCAGCACGACTCTTGTTGTCATCTTTGGTTTCGAACATACGTGATGATGACAGGTCGTAAACCAGCGCCTTTTCTACGTCTTCGCCTTCTACCTCGGTCTTGCCGCTGTGGTTTTCTACCAGTTTCTTCTCATAAGGAAGATAGGTGATTGCCTTTGGCTTTACCTTGTCGCCCTTATAGTCGAGTAGGGCAGCGGAACCTTTGATTTCTACATCGAAGTTTTCGGCTGTGAATCCTTCCTGGTCGGGTTCGAATGGAAGCATCACCACTCGGTATGTCTTGGTACACTTCATCAGACTCAATTTTCCCTGCACATCGTTTTCTCCATCAAAGTTGAGGGAGTCCTGTGCGGTATAGAGTGCGGTGAAGTGCTTGTCGTTAACGGATTCTTCTGCGTTTTTTTTGCCCATTTCCTCTTGCAGGTCGTTGATGGTAGAGATACCTGGGGTAAGTTTAGTAAAGCTAAACTCGGTCTCATCATCACCTTCGGCTCTTGTTCCCATTGCGGCAGGCTGCTTGTCACGAGCCAGGCAGACGAAGGTATACTTGCCTGCTTGCAGGTCTGTGATTTCCATCTTATGACCTGTTTCAAACTTGTCAGCCGACTCGGTATAGTTATCTACGAACTTACCGTTCTTGTCGAATACATAAACGTTGAGGTTCTTCACCTCAGCAGAGAAAGCATCAGCCTCTTTCACATTATAAGTATAGTCGAATTTGAGCGACAACTTAGCTGTAGGGCCTTCCGGGGCTGTAGGGCAGCTCGTGATATCGTCTTTCATGCATGATGAAAGAGAAGTGAGTGCGATGGCTGAGATGCAAACCAGCTTGCAACATTTGTTGTTGAGGAAATGTGCCATATTCTTTATATTTTATAATCTTTTACTTTTACTTATTTTATATAGAGAGTGCCGTAGGTAGCGAATATCTTTGCTTTATCAGTTCTCTGTTTCGTTGCCTTCGGCATCGTTATTATCTAAGGATGAAAAGTGCCAGTCTTTCGGGTTGGGGGTATGACGACACGTCTTTGTATCTCCCGCCTTTTATACATGGGCGGCAATGTTAGTTATCTTTTAAGAATGTTTTCGTTCTTTTCAGAACGAACGTTTGATTGATAAACTCTCGGAGGAGGATTGCTCCCCCGAGAGTCTTGGTATATATATAAGTATTTATATTTTATCTGTCTGGTTTGACGGAATATTACTGCAAGTCAACTGACTGCTCGTTGAGAACCCAAGGGTTAACAGAAACCTCAACATCGAGATAGTACAATGGACGATCATCTGGACCACCATTAGGAACCTGGGCACCAACATTAAATATGTTCTTTACATTTAACAGGTAGATGCTGTTACGCTGGATAGTGTTGGCTACACCGAGGTACTGATCCTGAATCTTCTGAACATAGTATGTCTTACCAGCGTTGAAGACCTCGATATCATACTTCTTGCGGAATTCATCCAACTTAGTCTCTCGATTTGTTGTGTCATCTTTAGCTGCTTTCAATTCAGCAACAACTGTGGCTGCGTCCTTACCATCAAAGATAGCCACATCTTTGTGAGCGTCGATGATGGCCTGTATGCTGCTATAGATAACCTTGTTGTAACGATAGAATGTACCATCCTCGAAGTCTCGATTTGTCTTATAGTCATCACTGAGCTCTACTGTGTACTCGAAGTACATAGAAGTTGCAGCATTAGCAGAGTTGTTCTCGAAGACATAGTCCTTAAGTGACTTATCTGTTGTTACAGCATTGAAGTAGTTATAGTTCTGGAGCAAAGTCTTTGTACCGAATTCTGTTGTTGGCTGGAAGTAAGTGATACCAGTTGGAATTGAAAGGGTAGTTGCATCAGCCCACTGCTGCATAACATTTGTCTTGTTGGCAACATTTGAGATGGCATAACTTGTCAATTTTAAGCTCTTAACAGCCTTGACAGCATTTGCGTTAGCTTTCTTTTCCTCATCGCTAGCAGTAGCATCTACAGCGTAAGGCTGAATGGTGGTTGCTGCTGACTTTGGCTCATCAATACGTGCAGTGAGACGCTCGATATTGATAGTGCTGCTAACCTTTGCTGGAGAATTTGCATCCTTGTTGTCAGATTTGAAAACAACAGTATGGCTGTTTCCCTTTACTTCTGCATCGTTCTGGTTGAACATAGCGAAGTTGTTAGCAGTAGAGTATGCTGTAGCAAACTTGTTATCAGAAGTGAAAACATCTGTAAGTGGTGACTCACTTGTTGTGTTAGCCAGGAAATATACACTATATGTTGTACCTGCAGTTACATTTTCTACTGGAACCTGAAGTGTAGTCTTACCATTTGTGCCCTTTGTAGGATTCTTCTTTTCAGCCCACTCTTCTTTGCTGATGTCGTGTTTGAAAACAATGTTGCCTTTGGCATCAACCAAGTAGAATCTACCACTTGTTACATCAGACTCTTCTGTTGTTGCAGCGAAGTTGTTTTTTAATGCAGTTCTTGTACCATTGCTGGTAGGAGTCTGAACGGTCAAAGTCATGTAGAACTTGTCTACCTTGTTCTGGCTGTTACCTGCCAAATCCTCACTGTCGCTGCAGCTAGTGAAAGACAAAGCTGCGGCTGAAACCAAGCTCATTACGAGCAAATTCATTTTTTTCATAATCTTTTTACTTAATACAAAAAAAGTTATACAATATATTTAATTAATTCTTATTCTCAAAATTAAGTTTCGCACATATTGGCACAATCCGCTGAAAACAGATCGTATTTTACATCATCTTTTATCTTATACTTATATAAATAGAAAGTAAATAGTTACTTTAAAGTGCCTGGTTAACTTTATCCAGGTTTTCCTGCGCCTCCTTCAAACCACCGGCAATAGCTTTCTCAAAGTATTGCTTGGCTGTCTGATAGTCTTCCTTCATGGAAGCCAGACAACCGCGGGCATTGTTTGCCTCGGCGCTGTCGCCAGCTTTCAGAAGATATTTCTCTGCACTCACCTTGTCGCCACGTTCGATGGCTGCTGAGGCTGCATTGAGATTGGCAAGCTTATCTTCAGGGAACATTCTTACAGCTATGTCGAAAACATTGTTGAATTCGGCGCTACCCTTAGGATAAGTCTGGGCTACCAGATACATCTCCTGAAGAGAGAGTTTCTGAGGACGGGTCTTGATAACCTCTCTAGCCTTTGCTACATTGAATGCCTGAACATCATATTCTATCGTATAGTCGGTACGGCGAAGTGATGGCCATACATTCTGCAGGAGATAGCGATAAGCCTGAGGAGCCTTCTTGAGCAATGCTTTCTCTTTGGCATCTGGCTGCATGTTGCTGTTGATGATCTCAAGTGCAGCTTCCTTCTGAGGAATATCATTCTCATTTACATACTTGATGGTTCCCGCCCAGTCCTCTGCTGTAGCTGTGGCCGCAAACAGTTTTGATGAAATAGGATAGGTCTTCAGGATATGCTTCAAAAGCGCCTGTGTACGGTTATGCGACAACTTGTTGTTGTTGGCATATCCGCCATCTGGTGATGCATAGCCGTGGAGGGTTATCTTGGTGATGGTAACATCCGAATCATTCTTTACGAGATCGAGTGTCTTGCGGATATTATCCAGTTCGTTGGCATTGTTGCCCATATCGTACAGGATATCCCACTTGTTCACCTTGAAGTTCAAACGGGCAGAACCATTCTCCTTTCTTGCCTTTACGGCTTCTGCCTTAGGCTGTACATAAGCGTTGAAGAGATTCTTCGGAGTAGAGAATGCACGTCCTTCCGGATTCAGAATACCTTCGTCGAGAAGTTGCTGGTTGCAACCGCAGGCATCATTACTGATGGCGAAGTTTGAATTCTTCATCCAGTCGCTGAACGGAGCGGCATATTCATAATGAAGCGTCTGTGCAGTCTTGTTCTTACGGAGTGCCACGATGAGTGGGGTTGCCGTAGCCGTTTTCTGGTTACGCTGATAGTAAATATATCTCTTTTTACCCATCACCTCAACACTCGGCATGAAGAGTGTATCCTTTTCGTTGAGGATCATTGGGGTATAGATGAGACCTTTGTTGCTGGCAAGCTGAATTTGGTCGAGGTTCAAGTCCATAGCCACTTTCACCTGGTTGCCAACCTTTCTGATTGCCTTATTCTGGATTTTCAGATTCTTGTAAGCCTGCTGGGTATTATCGGCTGATATAGGAAGAGCGATAAGCAAGGCTCCGAACATACTACCTATTATATTATATGTATTCATCTCTGATTCTTTTTAAAAAACATACACTAAGTTGAGGGCTGCTTTTGTCGGGCCCACATAGTTGTGTGCCTTGTCATCTTCAAGTTTATCTCCGCATTGAGCACAGTTAAACTTATCTGCCTTAGAGTAGATATAGCCTACGCCAAGTTCAGCTTCCAGATTCCAATGTTTCGAGAGAGCCCAAGCGTAGCCGTAAGCTACACCTGCACCTATAAACCATCCTTCATACCGATAGTCTTTCAGCTTAGAGAAATCAGTGCCCAGGAACTTGAAGTCAAGATCCATGCCACCGATGTTGTGCGATCCACCCAAGGCATGGAAGCCGATGAATGAACCCATCATTTTGTTGCAGAACCAGTATCTGGCCTCTGGCTGAACGAGCCAGTGTTTCCATTTCTTGTTCTTTGAAAACGTCCAAGGATTGTAGTTTCCGGATACGTCAAGTGTCCATTTTGGAGAAAGACCGAATTCAACACCCAAGTTCATGGTTGTCGTTGCATCATACAGCAAGTTGGTCTTTACCGCAGCTTCCTGCGCTAGAGCAGGACAGATTAGGCTGCCGAGTGCTACTAACGCAATAAAAATCCTTTTCTTCATACCTCAATTAATCTTTTCTTTTTTTAAAAACACATTGAGTGATTTAGAATCACCTTTTACTTTCTTACTACTCTTTTATAATAATCACCAATACCTGAATCTACTGAGAACTCTTGTTTCCTGAAGTTTACTTTCAACTGTTCTTTTTTCCTTTCAGTTTACTTTCAACTTACTTTTTAGTTCGTCTGTATCTCATGTCGTTGGTTTTCTGGCGCAAAATTAGAACGAATATTGGATACAACCAAATTTTTAAGCACTGAAAAATACTGAAAAATGCCCTTTTTAACAAAATAGTACACTGATTTATGCTTAAAATCGTTAAAGTTGTACGATTTTCTGATAATTGAACAAGGATTTCTTATATTATTTGTAATTTTGCAGCCGAAATCAATAAATCCCTAAAAAAATGGCAATTTCCAAGAAAAAGAGCCGTTTGACTTACGAAAGCATAAGCAAGATTTAAGAAAATAACCAAAACGAAATGAAACTGAAGAATGACATTGTAAACCTGATAGTGAGGGTAGAGCATCATTTATGCCCTCAATATTGTGGTGTGGTAGATCGCCGACGCGTTATCGCCTTTCTACTTCTGACGATAAGCGAGCTGATTATCATACCTTATCATATTATGCTCTTTCTGCTTGTGAAAGAACCTTATGGTTTAAGCCTCTGTGGCTTGCATACATTCGTGTTCTGCATCCTGCAGTTCCTGGTCTGGAAACGGAATATAGCTTTCGTGAAAGGTATTTCTTCTCTTTACTTTCTGATGTTCGCCAAACTGGCTCTTGATAGCGTATTTTGCATCAATTTCGGTTTTGCTAATGATAATTTGAGCGTTATCTGCAACCTGTTTGTCGTCTTTATCCTGGCTATTACAGCGTTGAGCCAAACCTTGTATAAGACTTGTATCATCATCACGGTGGGTATGATACCGATGTTGCTGATATACCTGTTCAGCACTCCGCTTGTGCCAGCTCTGTTCAGTATGAAGACGATTTTTCTGGGTTTCATGATGCTGGTTTATGTGGCAGTATATAATATGAGTATTGTAACCAAGGGGTTGCGCCAGCCGAAACGGATGGCTCGGGTTGAAAACAAGGCGTTGAATATGCTTGCCGATTTGAAGGATAATGAACCGGAAGCAGCAGAAAGCCTGATGAAGCGTCTGACTCCTGATGTCCGGGAGAAGATTATAACCCATGCTTCTAAACATCTGTTTAATGAAGAATTGGATAGAGTGGCGTGGGATCAGGTTTGTGATGGGCTTACGTTCAGCGAAAAGGAAATATGCAAGCTGATTCTTCAGGGGCATACTTTAAAGGAAATTTGTGCAGAACTCAATAAAAGTGAATCAAATATCACCAGCCAGCGTTGCCATATCCGCAAAAAGTTGAATATGGACCGTCGCGATGATTTGAGGCGAACCTTGGAAGTAAGGTTCTATGATGCACAGAAACAAGTAAAAAAGTCAGAAGCCGAGTAAAGGCCCAAAAGCTCCAGAAGCAGCACGCCCTGAAGGCCCAAAAGCTTCTGAAGCAGCACGCCCTGAAAGGGCAGAAGCTCCTAGCCCAGGGCATCGCCCTGGGT
>OFMA01001997.1_pt1 | contig 12260 bp, 9 predicted proteins | sample 1541011 | NCBI WGS metagenome assembly OFMA01 (sample SAMN04209225, study PRJEB22552) | human gut metagenome | biome: gut; material: feces | host: Homo sapiens | place: USA: Oklahoma
CGCCCGAAAGCAGCACGCGCGCGTCGCCGCGCACCTGGCCCACGTGATCGCCGGCATGCACCTCGTCGCCATCCGAGACATCAAACAGCACCGAGCTCTGCGAATCCAGCAGCTCAAAGGTGCGGGCAAACACATCCAAGCCGGCGATGATGCCGTCGGCCTTGGCGATAAGCTCCACCGTGGCGGGACGCGCCGTGGGGCACACGCTCGCCGTGCTCACGTCCTCAAACGTGATGTCCTCGCGCAGGGCCTGCAGAATCAGATCATCGACGACGAGCTTCATGGTAATGGGATTCATGGTCTACTCCTCCACGGCCTGCGTGCCGGCGGCACGGGCCAAATCATCGATTGCCAGAGGGTCGGCGCCCAGGGCGCGATGACGGCCATCGAGCGCGGGATCGCCCGCCTGCTCCACTGCGAGCGACTCGCCGGTGCGCATGTACCACGCGGCGCGACGACCCCAGACCAGCGCCTCGAGCAGGCTGTTGGAAGCCAGGCGATTCTTGCCGTGAACGCCGTTGCAGGCCGTCTCGCCCGCGGCGTAGAGCTCGGGCATCGAGGTGCGGCCGTCCTTGTCGACCCACACGCCGCCCATAAAGTAGTGCTGCGTCGGCGTAACGGGAATGGGCTCGTCCAAGATGTCGCGGCCGTCCTCCAGGCAGCGCGCGCGAATGTTGGCAAAGTGCCCGGTCACCACGTCGCGCTCGACGGGGGCAAAGCTCAGCCACTCGTGCTCGGTGCCGTCCTGCTTCATCTGCTCGCGAATAGCGGCGGCGACCACATCGCGCGGCTGGAGCTCATCGGTAAAGCGCTCGCCGGCGGCGTTAAGCAAAATCGCGCCCTCGCCGCGGCAGCTCTCGCTGATCAGGAAGGTGCGGCCCGGCTGCGGCGAGAACAGCCCCGTGGGGTGAATCTGCACGTAGTCCAGGTGCTCCATCTTAATGCCATGCTCCTGAGCAATGTAGCAGGCATCGCCCGTGAGCTGCGGGTAGTTGGTCGAATGGTCGTATACGCCGCCGATGCCGCCCGTTGCCCACAGCGTGTGGCGGGCATGGATCTTAAACGGCTCGCCGGCATGCGCGCCCTCGGCGGCATTTACCAGCTCGTCGGCGGGACGAACCGAGTTGTTCTCGTCCACGGGAACGGCGACGATACCGGTGCACACCGTGGCGCCGTCACGCTCGCCCGTCAGGATGTCGGTCATGGCCACGTGCTCCAAAATCTGCACGTTGTCCAGCTTGCGAACGGCCTGGAGCAGTTTGGTCGTGATCTCCTTGCCCGTAATGTCGGCATGGAAGGCAATGCGCGGACGGCTGTGCGCGCCCTCGCGGGTAAAGTCGAGGCTGCCGTCGGCCTTGCGCTCAAAATCCACGCCCATCGCTAGCAGGTCGTTGATGACCGAACGGCTCGAGCGGATCATGATGTCGACGCTCTCGCGGCGGTTCTCGTAGTGACCGGCGTGCATGGTGTCCTCAAAGAAGCCATCATAGTCCGAGCCCTCGGGCAGCACGCAGATGCCGCCCTGCGCGAGCATCGAATCGCACTCATCGACCGCGCCCTTGGAGAGCATGATCACGCGCGTGCTCGTCGGCAGATTGAGGGCCGCGTACAGACCCGCCACGCCGCAGCCGGCAATGACGACGTCGCACTCCATATCGGGGTATTGCTTGGTTTCCACAGGAATCCTCTCCCTTGTAATGTGGCATAAGGGACCGTCCCTCATGCAACATTGTTCTAGCGTGCTGCGTACTCGAGCATACGGTCGAGCGTGAGCTTGGCCTGGTCTGCTGCCTCGTCCGAGACGCCGATCTGCACCTCGCCCTCGCCCGTCTCCAGGCAGCGCACGAGCTTTTCGAGCGTGATAAGATCCATGTTGACGCAGGTGGGCTGCACCGCGGGGAAGTAGAACTTCTTGCCGGTGCCCTGGCAGCGGCGCTCGAGTTCGTAGAGCACGCCGCGGACCGTCACGATGATGAACTCGCTCGCGTCCGACTCCTCGGCATACTTGATGATGCCGGCAGTGGAGCCGATGTAGTCAGCCTCAGCCAGGACGTCGGCCTTGCACTCGGGGTGCGCCAGCACGAGCGCGTCGGGGTGCGCCTCCTGCGCGTCGACGATCTGCTCGACGGTGATGATGTGATGACGCGGGCAGTAGCCGTTGTTGAGGATGACGTGCTTTTGGGGCACCTGCTCGGCCACAAAGCGGCCCAGGTTCTGGTCGGGAATGAACAAGATGTGCTGCTGCGGCAGCTCGGACACGATCTTGACGGCGTTGGAGCTAGTGACGCACACGTCACTCCAGCTCTTGATCTCGACCGTCGAGTTGACGTAGCACACCACGGCCAGGTCGTCTCCGTACTCGGCGCGGGCCGCGTCGACCGTCTCGCGCTTGACCATGTGCGCCATGGGGCAATCCGCGCCCGGCTCGGGCAGCAGCACGGTCTTGGTGGGATTGAGCAGCTTGGCGCTCTCGCCCATAAACTCCACGCCACACAGCACGATGGTCTGCTGCGGCAGGCTCTTGGCGAGCTTGGCCAGGTAGAAGCTGTCGCCGACGTAATCAGCCACGGCCTGCACCTCGGGCGCCACGTAATAGTGCGCCAGGATCACCGCGTCACGTTGGGTTTTTAGTTGCTGAATGGCCTCGACGAGCTCTGCGGGCACCAGTGCCGCACGCTCCGTTGCCGTCGTTGCCGATGCCAGGCCGGCCGCGATATCGCGTGCAAGCTCCGACGCATCCATGTTCGCGCTCTGTGCCATCAAGGCCCCTCTCTTTTGGCGAATCTTGGGGCTTTAGTATGACACCTAGGTTTACAGCTGACAAGACAGCTGTAAACCTAGGTGTAAAGTTGAAATAAAGATTCAATCATGTGGCAGGTCCATATTCGAACTGGCAAGCTGAGGATAGCTGAGCTCTCGATGGCGCAGGAGGCATCTTTCGCCACCGCAATACCGCTTGGCGCGAGTTGCACGCCGTGGGGCGCAAACGGTCCGCACCCCCGCAAGCGGCGCGTACCCGATGTGGCAAAATCGAACTACTTAAGGGGGCCGAATGCTCAAGATTATTGCCTGCGACGATGATGTCGCTTTTCTAGATAGACTGCACCGGATGATCGACCGTTGGTCGACCGAGACGGGCACGGCGGTCGATGTTGCGCTCGTCACACGCGGCGAGGACCTGCTGGCCCGCCATGCCGCATCGCGCGCCGACATCATTCTGCTCGACATGATCATGCCGCTCGTCAACGGCATGGACACCGCACGCGAACTGCGCCAGGCCGACACCGCCGTGCGCCTGGTGTTCCTCACCTCGTCGCCCGAGTTCGCGCTGGAATCCTACGAGGTCCGCGCCTTCGACTATCTGCTCAAGCCCGTGACTTACGAACGCCTGGCGCAGTTACTCGACGAGCTTTCGAGCATGCGCCCGGCGGCAACCGACGAGCTCGTGATCAAAACTTCCTTTGGCTACCACGCCCTGCGCCTGTCCGACATCGAATATGCCGAGGCGCGCAACAAGCACGTGGTCTTCCACCTGCGCGACGGACGCGATATCGAGGCACTCGAGTCGTTCCGCAGCGTCGAGGACCGCTTGGAGCAAAACGCAGTCTTCTTTAAATGCCACCGCAGCTACCAGGTCAACCTGCGCAATATCGATCACTTTGACCGCACGGACATCGTCATGCGCTCGGGCGCGTGCATCCCGCTTTCGCGCAGTTGCAAGCAGGGATTCCAAGACGCCTACTTTGCGGCGCGCTTTGAGGGTGGGAGACACTGATGGTCTCCTCGGTCGAAATGGTCCTTTGGGCAATCCACCACGCCACGACGCTGCTCTTTGGCGTCTTTGCCTCGGCGGCGCTGTGCGGTATCGAGATCAACCGGCGTCATGCGCTTGAACTGGTGCTGGTCGGTGCCGTAACCGGATGCGCATTTGGCCTCGCCAATGCCGTCGGCGGAGAGCTTTTCGCCCGCCAGGTATATCCGCTCGTCGTGCATCTGCCGCTCGTCATCTATTTGTGTGCGCGCTACCGCCTGAGCCCGCTGCTTGCCGCGCTCGGCATTACGAGTGCTTATCTGAGCTGCCAGTTCAGCAATTGGATGGGCATCGCCGCCTTTGCCGCAACCGATTCGCAGATCGCGTACTATCTGGCGCGCATCGCGACCACACTCGCCGTCTTTGCCGTCCTGTTGCATTGGGCCGGCGACATCGGTCCACGCTTGGCGATTAAAAGCACCACCGAGCTGGGCATCCTTTTAATCCTGCCGCTCGTCTATTACGTCTTTGACTATGCCACCAACGTCTACACCACACTGTTCCACTCGGGCTCGGTGGTGACGGTTGAGTTTTTGGCATTTGCGCTCTGTGCCTTCTATCTTATGTTCCTTGCCGTTTACCTGCGCGAATACGAAGAAAAGGAAACCGCCGAGCGAGAGCGCTGGATGCTCGAAACCCGCGACAGCGCCGCCATCAAAGAGCTCGAGGCCTGGCGTCAATCTGGGCGCGAGCTGTCAATTCTTCGCCACGACATGCGCCACTTCCTACGCGGCCTGGCCGCTTTAATTGAGGAGGGGCACACCGACGAGGCACTCAAACGCATCGACGAACTCTGCGAAGCCGGCGACCGCACCGCCGTACGCCGCTTCTGCGCCAACGAGACCGTAAACATCGCGCTTTCGTCATTTAACTCCGATATCAATAGAAACGGCATTACCGCCAACCTGCGCGCCGCCGTACCCGAAACCATCCACGTAGGTGACGCCGACCTGTTTAGCGTGCTCTCAAATGCCTTGGAAAACGCTATCACCGCCGCAAGCGCCGCACCCCAAGGAAAGCGATTCGTTGACTTTGACCTGCGATTAGAGGACGGCCAGCTGCTGCTGTTAGTTTCCAACACGTTTGACCGCGCGCCGCGCATGGTCGACGGCATGCCCGTGACCCGGCATGCGGGCCACGGCTTTGGCACCAGGAGCATCAAACTTGCCGTGGAGCGCATGAACGGCAACTGCCAGTTCCGCATTAACGGCGATCGGTTTGAGCTGCGCGCTGTGATGTAGAAGTGCGGCGCCGATCTCGAGGCGCGCCTTGCCCGCCAGGCAATCGCTCGCCGGCACCAATCCGCTACAGCGGAGCGGCCGCCGGAGTCAGCTGCTTGATATAGGCCCACATGCGCTGCTTGGCGGCTTTGTCAGTGAGCGCCGCCTCAAAACCGTCGAGCGCGAGCACGCGGCGACCCTGCACATGGGCGACCAAGCCGGGCTTGAGCATGGCGGTGTCGAAGTCATCGATCGCCACGAGCATATCGGCGTAGGTCTCGCGCATGGCATCGGCCGCGTTGTTGTCGAGCAGTAGCACCGCCTCGGGGTCCAAGGCCTCGAGCGCCTCGCGGAACAGCTCACACGGCAGAGTCTCGCCCACCGCGACCGCTCCGTCACCCACGCCGGCGACGCTTGCCAGCACGCAAAAATCCTCGGGCGCGTAGCCGATGGCCCCAAGCGCCTTGCGCAACGCCGCGCCATCCGGGCCGGCGGCAAGCTCGCCACCCGAACGCTCGGCCTCGTCCAGATCGCCTTTGACCAGCACGATCGGCGAGCACGCGTTGCCCGCGATACGCACGCCACGACCCGCGAGCGATGCGAGCTCCTGCTCGGTCGCCTGGGCGATAGCTTCTTTTTTCTGGCTTTGTGACATGGCCATGCGCTCTCCAATCGTTTGCGTGCCCACCATTATATAAAAGAGCTGCCCGCGAGTGGTTGCTTTGCGGGCGGCTGGGTATAAGCACGGTCGTACTGAGTTTTACGCGGCCAAGCCGCGTCACATTATGGAGGTCACCATGGCTGACATTAAGCAGATTACCCCCGAAAATTTCGATTCCGTCGTTAACGGCAACCTTCCCGTGCTGGTTGATTTTTGGGCACCGTGGTGCGGTCCCTGCCGCTCCCTCTCGCCCATCGTTGACGAGGTTGCCGATGAGCTGGCGGGCAAGCTTGCCGTTGCCAAATGCAACGTCGACGACAACCAGGACCTGGCCATGAAGTATGGCGTCATGAGCATCCCCACGCTGATTGTGTTTAAGAACGGCGAGGAGATTGACCGCTCGGTTGGCGCTCTGCCCAAGGCGAGGCTGCAGGCGCTGCTGGAAAAGCATCTGTAATACGCTTGTTACATGTTGCCGTCTGCCTGCCGTCCATGAGCGCTTTTGCACCGCTCGCCGGACTTCTGGATGCACCGAGTGCAACCACGGATAGTATGGTAGTCACAAACAGCCCCCAGTGAACGGGTGCGGGTCGCACAGACTCGTACCCGTTTTCTTATGCAGCTGCGCGCAGAGCGGGCGTAGTAAAATCTGAACCACTGAACTGCCCCATACAAAAGGAGATTTTCCATGCATGATGTTGGAATGAACATGAGCCAGCTTGCCATGAGCGTCAAACAGGTCGACGACACCATCGAGCTCGCTCATGAGTGGAGCCATCAGCTGCTGCATGCGACCGAGAATTTTGACATGGAGCGCATCGGCGCCAAGCTCGAGGCCGCCATGGCCGCGCTGCACGAGGCGCATGACGCGCTCGAGGGCTACGAGGAAGCCATCGAGGCCGACCACAACTCCGTCGGATCCGTGAAGCTGGTGTAAGGTGGCCGAACACGAGCACGGCTGCGGGTACGAGCACGAGCATCCGCACGGGGCGGACGGTGACGCGGGCTGCCACTGTAGTGGCTCCGGCTCCGAGCTGGTCCGTTTTTCGGTTACCGCACCCGACGACCTGCTGCGCCGTTTTGACGAGCAGATCGCACGCCGCGGCGACGTGGCCAACCGATCCGAGGCCGTGCGCGACCTGATTCGCGCCTCGATCGCCAAAGAGCAGATGCGCACGCCCGATGAGCACGTTATCGGGTCGCTCACTATGATCTACGACCATCACACCGGCGATCTGACGCGCCGCCTGGACGAGGTGCAGCACGACTACACCGACGAGATCGTATCGACGATGCACGTGCATTTGGATCACCACAACTGCTTGGAAATCCTGGCACTCAAGGGTCGCGGCGAGCGCGTCTACGAACTAGCCGACCGCCTGCTGGGCCTGCGCGGCGTTAAGCACGGCGAGCTCACGTGCGCCGCCACCAAGCAGAGCCTGGGGCTGTAGCGGGATTTCCCGCAGCGCACCTGCCAAATAGGGACAGGTTTGTTTTGGCAGGTTTAGAAGTTTTACCTACCAAAATAAACCTGTCCCTTTTTGGTCGGTTTTGATGAGGGGTGTCGCATGCGGCATGTGCATATTCATGTGACGGGCATTGTGCAGGGCGTTGGCATGCGACCGTTTGTGTATCGCGAGGCCATGGCACATGGCATTTGTGGATGGGTGCTCAATGCGGGCGACGGCGTGCATATCGAGGCGCACGCTCCGGCCGATGCGCTCGATGCTTTTGTTGCCGCGCTTTCTGAGCATGCGCCTGCGGCAGCTCGCGTTGAGCGAGTCGATATTGCGGATTTGGAGCCTGGCGGCTGGAGCGCTGCCGATGAGCAGGGCTTTCACATTGTGGCGTCGCAGGACCAGACCGCGCACACGACGCTCGTCTCGCCCGATATCGCCACCTGTGACGATTGCCTGCGCGAGTTGTTCGATCCCGCCGACCGACGCTATCACTACCCCTTTATCAACTGCACTAACTGCGGCCCACGCTTTACCATCATCCGATCGCTGCCTTATGACCGAGCGGCCACGTCGATGGATTGTTTTCCCATGTGTCCCAAGTGCGCTGCGGAGTATGTCGACCCACTCGACCGGCGTTTTCACGCGCAGCCCGATGCCTGCTTTGATTGCGGGCCGCATATTACGTGGCGCGAGGCTGTAAACGGCAATGCGTGCGGGAATTCGTCCGCGACACCGACCGTCGGCACCACACGCGAGGCCAGCGACGCTATCATCGAGCGCTGCGTTGAGCTGCTGGCCAGCGGTGGCATCGTCGCCATCAAGGGCCTGGGCGGATTCCACCTGGCCTGCGATGCTGCCAACGAACAAGCGGTGCGCGAGCTGCGCCGTCGCAAGCGTCGCAGCAACAAGCCACTTGCCGTCATGGTTCGCAGTCTTGCCGATGCCGGGCGCCTGTGTCATATCGACGATGCTGAACGCGATCTGCTCGCTGGCAGTATCCGCCCCATTGTGCTGCTGCGCCGGCGCACTGTTGGCGAGGGCAACGGCGGTTCCCCCGACATCCTCGCTCTCGCGCCATCTGTCGCGCACGACCTTCCTGAGCTCGGCGTCATGCTCCCCTATACGCCGCTTCAACATCTGTTGCTTGCCGCGGCAGAAGCCTGCGGTATGCATGCGCTCGTCATGACCAGCGGAAACCTGAGCGAAGAACCCATCGAGACCGACGACGACCTTGCCTGGGAACACCTCGTTGCCGCCGGCATCGCCGACGCGTTGCTCGGCAACGACCGCGCAATTCTGTCGCGCTACGACGACTCCGTGGTACGCGTGGTCGACGGCGACGTCATGCCCGTGCGTCGCGCACGCGGATATGCGCCGCAGCCGCTGTCGTTGCCGGAGCTCAACGGCACCACGCCCTGCGTGCTCGCCTGCGGTCCGCAGCAAAAAGCCACGATCGCGCTCACGCGCGAGGACGCCAACGGTCATACGACCTGTTTTGTGTCGCAGCATATCGGCGATGTCGAAAACGGCGCGACTTTCGATGCCTGGAGCGCCGCACGCACGCGTCTGGAAAACCTCTTTGACCTGGCGGCCGCCGCCTTGGCATGCGACATGCATCCCAGCTATCTGTCGAGCCAATGGGCGCGCGAGCAGGCACGGGAGCACAATCTGCCGCTTATCGAAGTCCAGCACCATCATGCGCACATCGCGAGCGTAATGGCAGAGGCGATTGTCGCAGGCCGGCTTGCGCCCGATGCACGCGTCCTCGGCATCGCCTTCGACGGCACGGGCGCCGGCACCGATGGCACCATATGGGGCGGTGAGTTTCTTATCTCCCGTCTCGCCGATTTTGAGCGCGTCGCGCATCTGCGCACCTGGGCGCTCCCCGGTGGCGCCGCATCCGTACACGATGCCCGCCGCAACGCCTTTGCCCTGCTCAGCGAGCTCGACCTGCTCGAGCACCCGGGAGCTGTGGGGCTCTTGAACAGCCTTGACGAGCAAACGCGCAGCATAACGGCAACGATGATCGAGCGCGGCATCAACAGTCCGCGCACTAGCAGCATGGGTCGCCTGTTTGATGCCGCAGCCGCGATTTTGGGCATTTGCGGCCAGGCAACCTACGAGGGCGAACCCGCCATCGAGCTCGAAGCCGCCGCCTGGCGCGCGCTCGACAGCGAAATCGCCCATTTTCCCGACGACAACGCCGGCTATTCCGCATCTGACCCATCGTGGCTGGACGGCCCCTATGTTCTGGACCAGAAAGCACTCTTTGAGGCACTTTTGGGAGGAATTGAAGCCGGAGCGCCCGCCGACAGGCTCGCACTCGATTTCCATGTCGCCGTCGCGCGCTCCTCGGCGCGCATCGCCAGCGATATCTGCGTGCACGAGGGCATCGACACCGTCGCGCTCTCGGGCGGCGTGTTCATGAACCGACTTCTGCTTCAGCTTCTCACCCGCGAGCTCAAAAGCGCAGGCTTTACTGTCCTTGTCCCCCACACCGTACCCGTCAATGACGGCTGCATCGCCTACGGTCAGGCAGCAGTCGCACGCACTCGCCTCGCACAGGTCGCGCCACAATAGGCTGTTCGGCCAGCCCGCAAGCCGCCGTCTCACAGGCGTAACGCGTTTGCCCGCGAACCCCGCGAGCGCTACCATCAACTGATGGATTATTGAGCGCTCATCCAGCGCAAAGCGTATACAAGGGGAACAATATGTGCCTTGCCGTTCCCGGTAAAGTAGTCAAACGCGACGACGGCCTCAAGGCCACCGTCGACATGATGGGCATCGAGCGCCCCGTGTCGCTGCGGCTCGTGCCGACGGCGCAGGTTGGCGACTATATTCTCGTACACGCCGGCTTTGGCATCCAGATTGTCGACGAGCAGGAAGCGCAAGAGACGCTCGAGCTTGTTAATGCCATGTCCGAGCTGGTCGAAGAAGACCAGCTTGCCACCAACCCGGCCGAGGCATACTAGTGGCGGCCGAGCAGCCGGCGCGCTCCGGTATCGATTTCTCGGCATTCCGCGATCCCAAGCTGGCTCGCGAGCTCATCGAGCGCATTCATGAGCTTGTCGGCGACCGCACCATCAACCTTATGGAAGTCTGCGGCACGCATACCGTGAGCATCGGGCGCTATGGCTTTCGCTCCATTATGCCGGCAGGGCTCAAGCTGCTGAGCGGCCCGGGCTGCCCCGTCTGCGTCACCGCCAACCGCGACATCGACCACGCAATCGCGCTCGCCAACATAGACGGCGCCATCATCACCACCTTTGGCGACATGATGCGCGTGCCCGGATCATCCACCTCGCTCGCTGCGCAAAAAGCGGCAGGGCGTGACATTCGCATCGTCTACTCCCCGCTCGACGCGCTCGACATTGCCGAGCAAAACCCTGATCGCCCGGTCATTTTTATGGGCGTGGGCTTTGAGACTACGACGCCCACCATCGCCGCCGCCATCTTGGAGGCCGAGGCGCGCGGGCTTTTGAATTTCTCGGTCTATTGCGTCCACAAGACCACGCCGCCGGCGTTGCGCGCCATCGCTAACGACCCCGAGACCGCCATCGACGGCTTTATCCTGCCGGGCCACGTCGCCACCATCACGGGCTTGGCCCCCTTTGGCTTTTTGGTCGACGAGTTTAAGACTCCAGGCGTGGTAACGGGATTTGAGCCGGTCGACATCTTGCAGGGTATCTGCATGCTGGTCCAGATGGTTGTTGAGGGGCAGCCCGCGATCGACAACGCCTACCGTCGCGGCGTCAATGCCGACGGCAATCCTGTGGCGCGCCAGCTGGTCGAGCAGGTATTTGAGCCGTGCGATACCACGTGGCGCGGGCTGGGATCGATTGCGGCTTCGGGACTCGCCATTCGTCCCGAGTTTTCGCACTTTGATGCCAGCATGCGCTTTGACGTGTCCATCGAGCCGACGGTCGAGCCACGCGGGTGCCGCTGCGGCGACGTGCTGCGCGGGGCCATTACGCCGAGCGACTGCCCCCTGTTCGGCCACGCTTGTACGCCCGAGCATCCCGTCGGCCCCTGCATGGTGAGCTCCGAGGGCAGCTGCACAGCATATTTCCGCTACCGAGGCTAATAGGTTCCGCCGTTCTAACGAACGGCGGACCAGTCGACGCTGCGCCTCACCCATATAATTCCACCCACGATTGGAGTTTTCGATATGTCCCATAGCGTTACCGATAGCACCGTCCTGCTGGGCCACGGCTCCGGCGGCCAGATGATGAAACGCATCATCGATGAGGTCTTTTTGGATGCCTTTGGGTCGCCCGAGCTGCTCGAAGGCAACGACGCCGGCGTCGCCGCGCTGCCCGCGAGCGGGCGCATCGCCATGTCGACCGACAGCTTTGTAGTCTCGCCGCAGTTCTTCCCCGGTGGCAACATCGGCCGTCTCGCCGTGTGCGGAACCGTCAACGACGTCGCGACCTCGGGCGCCAACGTGCGCTACCTATCGTGCGGCTTTATCCTCGAAGAGGGCTATCCCATGGATAGGCTCCGCCAGATTGTGCAGACGATGGCCGAAACGGCGCATGAGGCGGGCGTGTCCATAATCACGGGCGACACCAAGGTGGTCGAGCGCGGCGGGGCCGACGGCGTCTACATCAATACCGCCGGCGTGGGCGAGGTTCCCACGGGCGTGGCGCTCAGCGGCGCCAACTGCCGCCCCGGCGATGTCATCCTGGTCTCGGGTACGCTGGGCGACCACGGCATCGCCATCATGAGCCAACGCGAGGGCCTGGCGTTTTCGAGCACGATCGAAAGCGATGCCGCGCCGCTCAACCACCTGATTGCCGACGTTCTGGCCGCAGCGCCCGGCACGCGTTGCTTTCGCGACCCCACGCGCGGTGGCCTAGCGTCCACACTCAACGAGTTTGCCCAGGCCAGCAATGTCGCCATGGAGGTCGACGAGGATGCCGTGCCCGTGCGCCCAGACGTGCAGGCAGCCTGCGAGATGCTCGGCTACGATGTGCTGCAGGTGGCAAACGAGGGCAAGATGGTTGCCGTCGTGCCGGCCGAGCAAGCCGATGCCGCACTGAGCGCCATGCGCGCCGCCCACTACGGCGAGAACGCCGCCATCATCGGTCGCGTGCTGCCACTTGCCG
>OFMA01001998.1_pt1 | contig 12252 bp, 14 predicted proteins | sample 1541011 | NCBI WGS metagenome assembly OFMA01 (sample SAMN04209225, study PRJEB22552) | human gut metagenome | biome: gut; material: feces | host: Homo sapiens | place: USA: Oklahoma
CGTTGGGAACACCCTCCGCGCCACCTAACCAGGTATTGCTGGGACTGGCGCTGTTTTTGACCTTTTTTATTATGTCGCCGGTGATCGATAAAATTTATGTCGATGCGTACCAGCCATTCAGCGAAGAGAAAATCTCAATGCAGGAGGCGCTGGAAAAAGGGGCGCAGCCGCTGCGTGAGTTTATGCTGCGTCAGACCCGCGAGGCGGATTTAGGGTTGTTTGCCAGACTGGCGAATACTGGCCCGTTGCAGGGACCTGAAGCTGTGCCGATGCGCATTTTGCTCCCGGCCTACGTGACCAGCGAGTTGAAAACCGCATTTCAGATAGGCTTCACGATTTTCATTCCTTTTTTGATTATCGACCTGGTGATTGCCAGCGTGTTGATGGCATTGGGGATGATGATGGTTCCCCCAGCCACAATTGCTCTGCCCTTTAAACTGATGCTGTTTGTACTGGTGGATGGCTGGCAATTGCTGGTCGGTTCGCTGGCGCAGAGCTTTTACAGCTAGAGAGGCAAAATGACACCTGAATCGGTCATGATGATGGGGACTGAAGCGATGAAAGTCGCGCTGGCACTGGCTGCCCCGCTGTTGCTGGTGGCGCTGGTCACGGGTCTTATCATCAGTATTTTGCAGGCCGCCACCCAGATTAACGAAATGACGCTGTCGTTTATTCCGAAAATCATCGCCGTATTTATCGCCATTATTATTGCCGGACCGTGGATGCTCAATCTGTTGCTGGATTACGTCCGCACCTTGTTCACTAACCTGCCGTATATCATCGGGTAGGCCGTACAATGATGCAGGTGACAAGCGATCAATGGCTTTCCTGGTTAAACCTGTACTTCTGGCCGTTACTGCGCGTGCTGGCGCTCATTTCTACCGCACCAATTCTGAGCGAACGCAGCGTGCCGAAACGGGTAAAACTGGGGCTGGCAATGATGATCACGTTCGCCATTGCCCCATCATTACCTGCCAACGATGTTCCTGTTTTTTCGTTCTTTGCTCTGTGGCTGGCCGTGCAGCAGATCCTGATCGGCATTGCGCTTGGTTTTACCATGCAATTTGCCTTTGCCGCTGTGCGAACCGCTGGCGAAATTATCGGTCTGCAAATGGGGCTGTCATTTGCGACGTTTGTCGATCCGGCCAGCCATCTCAATATGCCCGTTTTAGCGCGTATCATGGATATGCTGGCGTTACTGCTGTTCCTGACATTTAACGGTCATTTATGGTTGATTTCACTGCTGGTCGATACCTTTCACACCCTGCCTATTGGTGGCGAACCGTTGAACAGCAATGCGTTTCTGGCACTCACCAAAGCAGGGAGTTTGATTTTCCTTAACGGGCTGATGCTGGCGTTACCGCTCATTACTCTGCTGCTGACCCTGAATCTGGCATTAGGTTTACTGAATCGTATGGCCCCGCAATTATCCATTTTTGTTATTGGATTTCCATTAACTCTGACTGTCGGTATCTCTTTAATGGCGGCATTAATGCCGTTAATTGCGCCTTTTTGCGAACATTTATTCAGTGAAATTTTTAATTTGCTGGCTGATATTATTAGTGAATTGCCATTAATATAATTCCGTAACGTTTATCATGTTATCCTAAGGATTATCCGAAAAATAATACCTACGAACATCTTCCAGGATACTCCTGCAGCGAAATATTTGTTTTAAGCTCACTCACATATCGCAACATTTACTTTAAGACAATTCCAGGCAAATTATACAACACTTTACGGGATAGTAAGTCCGCCTGAAAAATCGCGAGAGTGGCGCATTAGGTGACCCATGTTGTTCCGTTTAGTCATGATGAAATATTCAGGTAAGGGGAATTATCGTTACGCATTGAGTGAGGGTATGCCATGTCAACGATTATTATGGATTTATGTAGTTACACCCGACTAGGTTTAACCGGGTATCTGTTGAGTAGAGGGGTTAAAAAAAGAGAAATCAACGACATTGAAACCGTTGATGACCTTGCCATAGCTTGTGATTCACAGCGCCCTTCAGTGGTGTTTATTAATGAGGACTGTTTCATCCATGATGCTTCTAACAGTCAGCACATCAAGCACATCATTAATCAACATCCCAATACGTTATTTATCGTTTTTATGGCAATTGCCAATGTTCATTTTGATGAATATCTATTGGTCAGAAAAAATTTATTGATAAGTTCTAAATCGATTAAACCGGAATCTCTCGACGATATCCTTGGCGATATTCTGAAAAAAGAGACAACGATAACCTCGTTTTTAAATATGCCGACGTTATCATTGAGCCGAACCGAATCGAGTATGTTGCGAATGTGGATGGCAGGTCAGGGAACCATTCAAATCTCTGACCAAATGAATATCAAAGCCAAGACCGTTTCATCGCATAAAGGTAATATTAAACGTAAGATCAAAACGCATAATAAACAGGTTATCTACCATGTCGTCCGACTGACGGATAATGTGACTAATGGTATTTTTGTCAACATGCGCTAACACATTCTGACTGGTGGTTTCCCACCAGTCAGGCTGAATAAGATTACTCTGCTTTCTCCACAAAGATACCGTCCTGATGCCCTGCTTCATTAAAAAACCAGATGCCGAGCGGGTAGTCTTCCAGCGAAACCAGGTACATTGTGCCTTCACTAAACTCCTCAACTGCCAGTACCACGCCAGGACGACGCGGACCGCCATCCGTTTTGACTGTTACCCGATCATTCACCTTCATCGTTTTCCTCCTGTGCCTTTGTGCCAGTGTAGAACAATTTCGTTTTTCTGGCAGCGCCAGGCGCGCGCGAGTGCTGATTTTCTCGACGGTCTATACTTAAGTGATGCCAGGCGGACTTAACGACTGGCGGCAACAACAGAGTAACGGTTGCGAGGAAAGATGATGAAAACCGCAAAAGAGTACAGCGATACCGCAAAACGTGAGGTCAGCGTCGATGTCGATGCCCTGCTGGCGGCGATCAATGAAATTAGCGAAAGCGAAGTTCATCGCAGCCAGAACGATTCTGAACACGTTAGCGTCGATGGACGTGAATATCATACATGGCGTGAATTGGCGGATGCCTTCGAACTGGATATTCATGACTTCAGCGTCTCTGAAGTGAATCGTTGAATGCACAATAAAAAAATCCCGACCCTGAGGGGGTCGGGATGAAACTTGCTTAAGCAAGAAGCACTTAAAAAATTCGTTACACCAGGAAATCTGATGTGTTCATCACCTTATCCGCAATTTTTTTCGCTGACAAGAAAATATTCGCTATATGAATGATTAACGCTACTTATGAATAGAAATGTGACGCACGTCACCCCTTGGTGGCTCTGGCGTCAGCGGGATCGCTCCCGAACAAAATCATCTTTGATAATTTGTGCTGTTTTGAGAATCATCCTGGTAAGGGGAGAACTGCGCGACCATGTTTTCAATTCAACAACCACTACTGGTTTTTAGCGATCTTGATGGCACCCTGCTGGACAGTCATAGTTATGACTGGCAACCGGCAGCCCCCTGGCTCACCCGTTTACGCGAAGCAAATGTTCCCGTCATTCTCTGTAGCAGTAAAACATCAGCGGAAATGCTGTACTTGCAAAAAACGTTGGGGCTACAAGGTTTACCGCTGATTGCCGAAAATGGCGCAGTGATCCAGCTTGCTGAGCAATGGCAGGAGATAGACGGTTTTCCACGCATCATCTCAGGTATTAGCCATGGCGAAATCAGCCAGGTTTTAAATACGCTACGCGAGAAAGAACATTTTAAATTCACGACTTTTGATGATGTCGACGATGCAACTATCGCCGAATGGACGGGATTAAGCCGTAGCCAGGCGGCGCTGACGCAGCTTCATGAGGCGTCGGTAACGCTAATCTGGCGCGACAGTGACGAGCGTATGGCACAATTTACCGCTCGTCTGAACGAACTGGGCTTACAGTTTATGCAAGGTGCGCGCTTCTGGCACGTCCTGGATGCCTCTGCCGGAAAAGATCAGGCTGCCAACTGGATTATCGCGACCTATCAACAATTGTCAGGCAAACGCCCAACCACACTTGGCCTGGGCGATGGGCCAAACGATGCGCCCTTACTGGAGGTAATGGATTACGCGGTGATTGTGAAAGGGCTAAACCGTGAAGGGGTGCATCTGCATGATGAGGATCCGGCCCGCGTCTGGCGAACGCAGCGTGAAGGACCGGAAGGATGGCGTGAAGGGCTGGACCATTTTTTCTCCGCCCGTTAAGCGTTATCGCTCGCGAATACCCGATTACGCCCAGCCTGTTTAGCGAGATAAAGCCGACGGTCGGCCAGTGACTGGAATTGTTCAAAATCATAATCACCGGTTTCCTCGCTGCTACTTACCCCCAACGAGGCACTGATGCGTATCGTCGTACTCTTAGCAATCAACATCTCTTTTTCATTTAACTTCAGGCGAATACGTTCTGCGACTTCCGCAGCCTCCGTCAGACTCGCGCCTGGCAGAATCACACAAAACTCCTCACCACCGACCCGCCCGGCAACGTCCTGCGCACGCAAGGAACTGCTAATTAATCCGGCAGCATGAGAAAGAACACGGTCGCCCGCCTGATGACCAAAGCGGTCATTAATCGCTTTAAAATGGTCAAGATCGACCTGAATGACAGAAAAAGGATGTTGGTGCGTCTGACACAATTTAGCGAGCGGACGGGCTTTTTCGAACAGTGCGCCACGATTATATAAACGGGTTAAGGTGTCGTGCCACGCCTGCCACTGCAACGAACTTTGCAGAACATACATGTTGCTGACCATCCGGCGAATCACATACCAGGAGATGAGTAACATGGTGGTAAAGAGCGCCCACAGCAGGGTTAATGCAATGCTGATACTGCCGAAATCGCCGCGCACGCCTTCGCTTAACGTATGGACGCGCACCAGCACACCGTCGAAATGGTCCAGACGTTCCCAGCTAACATAGCGACTGTCCATACGAATGCCGCCCCGCGTGTCATGTTCCATTGCCTACGCCAGCAAGGCCAGTTCACGAGGATCAAAAATATTCCCTGTTGGATGGTCAGGATTGGAAGAGGTCAAAAATCTCAGCTTACTGTCATAGAGCTGATACTCACCATCGAGGTTTTTATCGATGGCGTTTCTTAAAAATTGCTGCATAGTACGCACGGGAATACTCATCCCCAGCACGCCATACCAGTAGTTATTACTGTCTACCGGAACACTGACGGTAACCTGCGGTTCAGTATTGCTGGCGTGTTCCGGTTGCGAAGTGAACCAGCGTACCGCGCGGTGACGATTTTCTCGTTGTGAATGGCCAATAAACCAGGGTTGGGTGACATAGCCGTAATAACGCGTTGGAACATTGCGCGTAAACAAGGTCGGCTGCGTCGAAACGTAAAATCCGGCACGCGAGACATACATCGCCTGTTCAACCATCGACGAGGAGTTGTGCGCTAGTCGCAGCAAGTAACCAACTTCCAGTGCAGCGGTAATTTCATTGTCGAGGCTTTCATTTTCGCGAGACAGGAGATTCCCCTCGCTGACTAATGCATCCGACACGCCATTGACTGGCAGGGTGCGCCGTCGGTTGAGTTCGATTTTCCAGGCGTGCTCGTCGCGATGCTGTTCGAACTCGGTTACAGCATCACGCAGAGAGGTGAAATCCAGTGGCGCTATGAGAGCTTCGCGCATGCCATTACGCAAAAAGATCAGTTTGTCGACGTTATACTGCAAATGCTTATCGAGCGCGTTGGCTACGTTTTCCAGATGATTACGCTGGCTGGAGATATAGGCATCTTCCAGCACCACTACTTCACGCCAGGTGAGCAAGGTGGAAAAAAGCAATACCACTATAAAGCAGAGATTAACGATATGACCAGGCCCCAGGCGGCGTGCGAGTTTTTTCAACCAGCTCTGGTTTTCCATTTTTGTCTCGTGCTGCACCCTGACGACTCCCCACCTGCTTTTTTATGATTCTGGCATAACCTGGCGATAGCGTACCGCAAAACAGCGATAATTTTATAATGGTGGCATGATAAGACGCGACTATCATTCATTGCAGGCATTGGCACACCAGGCCGGATGTGATCCGGCCTGGTCTTAATGATACCCTTTCAAACTTCTTCCGCAGAACGACTCCCCTCCCCTGGAACAAGCTCGGTTTCATGAAAAGCTTCCCGCTTGACCCCGTAACCGTCATACCAACGACACTCAACCATACCGCTGGAGTATCCAGTGACAATCATCCGCGGGCCGCCCTCTTTAACCGTAACTTCCTCACTAACCATAAAGCTCATACTCGCCTCCTTTTTTCGAGTGAAACTTGTTCACCTTAGTTGAAGATGGCGAATTTTGCATAATAGCTTGTGCGAGTATTAATGTGCCTGACCGCGCATTTTTGCTACGGCTTTCACTCCCAGCACCACGATGCCGCCGATGATAAATCCAAGAATCAGATTTAAAACAGTCGGTAATATCATCGCCACCACTGCACTTTGCTGCCCGGCGAAATGTTCAATGGCGTGATGCAGCGGCGCAATACCATGTACCACAATCCCGCCGCCGACGAGGAACATCGCCAGCGTGCCGACAATCGAAAACGCTTTCATCAGCCAGGGCGCGATTATCAATAATCCTTTACCTAATGCCTGCATCAGCGCGCTGGATTTTTCCGCCAGCCAATACCCCAGGTCATCAATCTTAACGATAACCCCTACCAGACCGTAGACGCCCACGGTCACTACCAGCGCGATGCCTGAAAGCACCAGCACCTGATTAAGCAACGGCGCTTCGGCCACAATCCCCAGCGTGATGGCGACGATTTCCGCAGACAATATAAAATCGGTACGAATCGCCCCTTTTATTTTGTCCTTTTCAAACTTCAGCGGATCCTGCGCCGCCAGCTTCTCCAGACGCTGCTGACTCTGCGCCGGATCTTCTTTATGTTTACGCGCCTCCAGCATATGCAGCACTTTCTCTACCCCTTCAAAGCAGAGAAACGCGCCACCGATCATCAACAATGGCGTAATCGCCCACGGGATAAACGCACTGATAATCAGCGCCAGTGGCACCAGAATCACTTTATTGATCAGCGATCCTTTCGCCACGCCCCAGACCACGGGAAGTTCCCGGTTGGCCCGCACACCTGAAACTTGTTGCGCATTGAGCGATAAGTCATCCCCTAATACACCGGCGGTTTTCTTCGCCGCCAGTTTGCCCATCACGGAGATATCGTCCAGCAGTGTGGCGATATCATCGAGCAACGTCAGTAAACTACTCCCGGCCAAAAGCATTCCCTCTCATTTTTATTGTTGAAGGGTGTAAGTATGAAGCAAAAACGGCAGCTCTGATACTTGCTTCACAGGTCAACATTTTTTTAACAATCAAGTGCAATTATATCTCTCGCCAGCAGAATGATTTTCACGTTTACTATGAACCACCTTTTTATTTCCACCGTGAGGGATTATGCGTTTCCGCCAGTTATTACCGCTTTTTGGCGCGCTGTTTGCGTTGTATATCATTTGGGGCTCAACCTATTTTGTCATTCGGATTGGCGTGGAAAGCTGGCCTCCATTAATGATGGCGGGCGTTCGATTCCTGGCAGCCGGTATTTTATTGCTGGCATTTTTGCTACTGCGCGGACACAAGCTCCCCCCGCTACGTCCGCTGCTCAATGCCGCGCTGATTGGCCTGTTATTGCTGGCTGTCGGTAATGGCATGGTGACGGTTGCCGAGCATCAAAATGTTCCTTCCGGCATCGCCGCCGTTGTGGTTGCAACCGTGCCCCTCTTTACCCTGTGCTTCAGCCGCCTGTTTGGCATTAAAACGCGCAAACTGGAATGGGTGGGTATTGCCATTGGGCTTGCCGGAATCATCATGCTCAATAGCGGTGGAAATTTAAGCGGCAATCCGTGGGGCGCGATTCTGATTTTAATCGGCTCGATTAGCTGGGCGTTTGGCTCAGTTTATGGCTCGCGCATTACCTTACCTGTAGGGATGATGGCGGGTGCGATTGAGATGCTGGAGGCAGGCGTGGTGTTAATGATCGCGTCGATGATTGCGGGTGAAAAACTGACGGCGCTCCCTTCCCTTTCAGGCTTCCTTGCGGTCGGCTATCTGGCGCTGTTTGGTTCGATTATCGCCATCAACGCTTATATGTATTTAATCCGCAACGTCAGTCCGGCTCTCGCCACCAGCTACGCCTACGTTAACCCGGTGGTCGCGGTCTTGCTGGGTACGGGACTGGGTGGAGAAACACTGTCGAAGATTGAATGGCTGGCGCTCGGCGTAATTGTCTTCGCGGTGGTACTGGTCACGTTGGGAAAATATCTCTTTCCGGCAAAACCCGTAGTTGCGCCAGTTATTCAGGACGCATCAAGCGAGTAAATGAATCCCCTGCGTGTCGATCTGCGCGCTGGCACCTTCGCCGCAGATCCACTCTTCCAGACGCTCGATAAGCGCTTCATCCGTCAGCTTCTCGCGCCCACGTAACGCACACTCCCAGACAATCAGTACGCGCCAGCCGAGCTCCTGCAAGCGACTGATATCGCGGCGATCGCGCTCAACATTTTTACCTATCTTCTCCAGCCAGAACTCAGTTCGAGTCGCAGGCACTTTAAACAGATAGCAGTGATGATGGTGCCAGAAGCAGCCGTGGGTAAATATCACGCAACGATATTCATCAACGACAAAATCCGGACGTCCGGGCAGACTGGCGTCCTGAACGCGAAATGCCAGGCCCTGCCCGGTTAACAGACTGGCGAGGCGCTTCTCTATCGCCGTATCACGCGTGGCAATCGCGCGCATATTTTTGCTGCGAGTGGCCTTATCGTGAACGTCGGCCATGTTGTGCCTCTTGCTGACGCAACGCCACCGCCTGTTTGATTTTTGGCTCAAGCAGTTTTGCCACCGCGGCAAAGACCGGCACGACCACCGAGTTACCGAACTGGCGATAGGCCTGAGTGTCCGAAACCGGAATGCGGAATTTCGCTTCTCCCGGCGCTTCAAAACCCATTAAGCGCGCGCATTCCCGAGGCGTTAACCGACGTGGACGATGTTGCTGATTCAGCGGATCGTCAAAGTCTTTTTCACCCGTGGCCATATCCCATCCGCGATCGATTAAAATTTCCGCGCCATCTTTGTAATAACGCGCAGACAGCGTACGGGTGACGCTTTGCGGATTGTTCGGATAAACCATTCCATAACCGAAGCCGTTACCGCGCGCCTGATGTTTTTTCGCATATCGATAGAGGTACTTCCACAGTACCGGCGTCAGGATATATTTCGCCTCGACCATCGGATCCAGCAGCTGCGCCAGCGTCACTCGCTGCGCAGGGAAACATCCGCTGATATCACGCAGAGTAAAATCGGCTTTCAGATTAAGATCGCGACGAAAACCCACCAGCACGATGCGTTCACGGTGCTGCGGCAGAAAATGTTTACCATCGATGATTTTCGGATCGTCCGGCCCGTTATCTTCTGCATCAGCCACGTCATAGCCCAGTTCGTCCAGCGTCTGCATGATGATGCGGAACGTTTTACCCTGGTCGTGGCTTTTCAGGTTTTTGACGTTTTCGAGCACAAACATCGCCGGACGACGCGCGTCGATAATGCGCACCACATCAAAGAACAGCGTGCCCTGAGTATCGCAGGCAAAACCGTGCGCCCGCCCGAGCGAGTTCTTTTTCGATACGCCAGCCAGCGAAAATGGCTGACAAGGGAAACCGGCCAGTAAAACATCGTGTTCAGGAATGTGTTGACGAATATGTTCCGCCGCCGCCTCATCACTCACACCTTCTTTATGGCTGAGGGTTATGTCGCGGATATCTTCATTAAAATGATGCGTCGCCGGGTCGCAATAATGGTTGGCTTTATAAGTGCGTACCGCATGTTTGTTCCATTCGCTGGTAAACACGCATTGTCCGCCAATCGATTCAAAACCGCGACGGATACCGCCAATTCCGGCAAATAGATCGATAAAGCGAAACGCATAATGCGGATGATGTGCCGGTGGTTTGGGTAACAACGTTTGCAGATGGGCGAACTCTTTCTCACTTAAACGGTGCCATGCCGAGTCATTCGCCAGCGCACGTTTTAAAATTGCCGCGCTCCAGTGATTCTCACCCACACCATTAAGCTGCGCCACCAGCGTTTTAACATCATAAATTTGCAGCAGTTTCTCCAGCATTGCCTGTGCGGCATTCCCGGTGCTGTATGAATCGGTTACTGATATATTTTCCTGCATAGATTTAACCGGCCATCTGAGATGGCCGACAGGTTAACATAATTACAGCCATTTAGGGCCACGCGCTCAGCCCGCAGGTGAAAACGCATCTATCACCTTGTGATCGACACCTTCATTCTCCCCCGCCAGTTCGGCACTGAGCTTCGCCATAAACTCGACTAAAAATTGCGCGTTGTGCTGCGCCAGCTGCTTGCCTCTTACGGTTTGCATGGTTTGCGGTAGCTTCAGCAACTTAGTCTGGAAATGATCCAGCGCGTAGCGTTTATCATCAAGCGGGCGATACTGTGCGAACGGATCTTCGCCATCAAACAGCGCCACGCCCAATGCCCCTGAAACGGCAAACACGCGCGCCAGGCCAATCGCCCCCAGGGCTTCCAGCCGATCCGCATCCTGGACGATTTTAGCTTCCGTTGTTAAGGGGGCGATTTGCGCGCTGAAACTGTGAGCGGCAATGGCATGACAAACGGCCTCGATTTTCTCCGCCGGAAATTGCTCGAACTCTTCACGGAGCAGGCGACGCGTCTCTTCTGCCGCCAGGATTGAAGAACGCTGCCGTTGCGGATGATTTTTCGCCAGGCTCACAATATCGTGGAAATAACAGGCGGTTAAAATCACCAGCATATCGACGTCATCATCTGCCGCCAGCTTCTGTGCCGTAGCCCAGACGCGGCGAAAATGATACACGTCATGGGCCGCGTCCTGGTGCTGATGATGGTTTTTCAACCAGTTTTCGAACTGTGTCTGCCAGTGTTGTAAGTCCATACGCGCTCCGTTGCCAAAGAGTCGCCACCTTAGCAGTTTTTATTCATAGCGTCTGCTACGTGCGGGACGAGGTCGGGTGTACCAGGCAATGCTGCCTAACAATGCCCCGACCAGAGCCATAAATAAAAATCCGACCAGTGCCCCTAACCACTTTCCCGCGGTAGAGCCTAAATCGCTTTCAAATCCCGACACGGGGGCATCGGGGATCCGGCTCATCACCCAGATGTAACGCGCCATTGCCCAGACGAAATAGCCACACCATGTATAGAAAGCTCACAAAGCCAGTTTGCCACCAGGGCTGCGAGAGAGCCTCTCTTCCATCTTTGTCGAACCGTATTCCATTTTGAGATAACCCGGAAAATTCAGACTTAGTACTATTATGTGATAAAAGTCACATTTTTCCACATTGAATGAGCCAGTCAAGACTCAATCATTTTTTGAACAAATAGATAAATTTTGCGCAACGGCAGTGAATACAGGAAAAATCGTTTTGAGCGATTTTATTTATCTTTGATATCGGCTTTATTAATTCATTTAATCAATATATTAGCACTGAATACAATTATACCTTTTTATTTTTCTGTGTCATGATGCCTCCGTTATTAGCCTTTTATCGTCTTGTTTATATTTTTTGGGCCGGCATGATGCCGGCTTTTTTATGCCTTCATTAATGTGCGCGTGATCACACCAGCCGTTTAGCGCATCAATCATTGATACCCCCTATCTTTCCGCTAAACTCATAATATATTGATATGAATTGATAATTTTCATGAATACTTATGTTTAGAATTCATAATTCTGAATTATATTAAATAGATTAGAAACATTTTGAAATCTTTTAAATATATTTGTTACATGTAATCTTTAAAATAAAATGAACTTCATAGAATAGTATCCAAATGTGCTTTTTTTGGATAACGGCACTTATTGATATATTCATGAAGATTATAATCACAAGGGAATACATAATGAAAAGAAAAGTTCTGGCAATGCTGGTCCCGGCGTTATTAGTTGCTGGCGCAGCAAATGCGGCTGAAATTTATAATAAAGATGGCAATAAACTGGATCTGTACGGCAAGATGGTTGGTGAGCGCATTCTGACCGACCGTGAAAATGGTGAAAAAGGCGATAATTCTCAAGATACCTCTTATGCCCGTGTAGGCGTGAAAGGTGAAACTCAGATCAACCCTGAATTGACTGGTTACGGTCAGTTTGAACTAGGGAAGGTGCGAACAAGTTCCTGATATGAGATCATCATATTCATCCGGAGCGC
>OFMA01002011.1_pt1 | contig 12195 bp, 10 predicted proteins | sample 1541011 | NCBI WGS metagenome assembly OFMA01 (sample SAMN04209225, study PRJEB22552) | human gut metagenome | biome: gut; material: feces | host: Homo sapiens | place: USA: Oklahoma
ACGCTGCCGCATGTTAAGCCGGAGGCCGGCGAGCGTCCCATGTCCATGATCGAGGCCGCGCGTCGCTGCTTTGCAAATTCGGCCTTCACCATCAACCTTGCCTGCATGCTCATCGTGTTCGTTGGCATTGGCGCATCCGAGTTTATTCTGCCGTTCTATTTTCAGGACGCCCATGGCTTTAGCTCCGATATTTCCGGACTGCTCTTTTTGGCACTGCCGATGGTGAATGCCTTTATCGGCCCGCTTTCGGGAACGGTTTCGGACCGTGTTGGCTGCGAGGGCCCCACGGCGGTCGGCCTGGGCGTGTACGTGTGCGGTCTCTTTGCGGTAAGCACGCTCGACGAGCACTCTTCTATCCCTGTGATCGTGTGCTGTGCCGCGTTTATGTCGTGCGGCACGTCGATTTTCCAGAGCCCCAACAACTCGCTGTATATGGGTTCGGCCCCGCGCGAGGCGCTCGGTTTTGCGGGCAGCTTGGGCAGCTTGGCGCGCTATGCGGGTATGGCAGTGGGCATTACGGCGGCATCACATATCCTATATGGGCAGATGAGCGTGGCGATGGGCGAGACTGTGACCAGTTTTGTTGCAGGACGTCCGGATGTGTTCCTGTTCGGCGTTCGCTCGGTGTTCTACGTGCTCATGGCTGTGGCCGCTGTGGGCTTTGCGCTCGCCATGGTGCGTTTGGTGAGGATGCGCGCCCGCCATTAGCTTGTGGAGACAGGCTTGCCACGAATCGGGCCCAACTGCTGGTCTTGCAGCTTTATAGTGCGATGCGGCTTGTGGGGCGGGCGGGGGTCGGTCCGTGGTAGACTATCGAACAACGTTTATTAATCGCGCGGTATCGTTGCCGCGAGAAGGGGTTGCGCCATGCAGGAGCTTGAGGATCGTATTCGCCATGACGGCATCGTAAAGGCCGGTAACGTCCTTAAGGTTGATGCCTTCCTCAACCACCAGTGCGACGTTGAACTGTTCGACCACATGGGCGCCGAGTGGGCCCGTCTGTTCGAGGGCGTCGAGATCAACAAGATCCTGACGATCGAGGCTTCGGGCATTGGTATGGCTTGCATCGCAGCTCAGCATTTTGGCGGCGTGCCGGTGGTCTTTGCCAAGAAGGCCCAGTCCATCAACCTTGACGGCGAGCAGTATGCCACGACCATCTACTCCTTTACCAAGCAGAAGGAGTACCCGGTCATCGTTGGCAAGCGTTTCCTGTCCGAGGGCGACAAGGTCCTGATTATCGATGACTTCCTGGCCAACGGCTGCGCGCTCGAGGGTCTTATCAAGATCTGCGAGGCTGCGGGTGCCGAGGTGTCCGGTATTGGCATTGCAGTGGAGAAGGGCTTCCAGGGCGGCGGCGATAAGCTCCGCGAGCGCGGCTTCCGCGTTGAGAGCCTGGCCCGTATCGCCGATATGGACTGCGAGACCGGCGAGATTACCTTCGCCTAAGCGCGCAACACAAGCGATTGGTATGCGATGTGACAAAGGGACTGTCCCTTTGTCACATTTTTTGTATGAGGGGAGGTGTTGATATGGATGAGAACAAGATGGGATGGCGCGAGTATGCGCGCTATGCCGAGATGTCGGTCGAAGAGTTGGCGCGTGATTGCGAGGTGCAGGTGTTTCGCGCGACGGGTCCGGGCGGACAGGGTGTGAACACGACGGACTCGGCGGTGCGCATGAAACATATCCCTTCGGGGATTGTCGTGACGGCGCGCGAGAGCCGCAGTCAGTTCCAGAACCGTAGTAGCTGCCTGCGTAAGCTGCGCGCTGAGCTTGAGCGTCGCGGGCGTCCACCGCGCCGACGCGTAAAGACCAAGGTGCCTCAGCGATCGCGCCAGCGCAGGCTCAACGACAAGCACTTCAACGCGATTAAAAAGGCCAACCGTCGCAAGCCGGGCAGCGACGAATAGCCTCCTCATAAGTTGCGGTGAAATAGGGACTGTTTTGCGGCTTTAGCTGCATAAACAGTCCCCATTTCACCGCAACTTAGGGATGGCTAGTGGGTGGGGTGCCAGACGTGGAGAGCGCCGGCGAGGATGTCCACCTCGATGCGCGAGGCGACGATGGGCTCGCCGTCGGCCTGGATGGGGTAGTCGGGCTCCTCGAACGTGAGCTCGGCATGACGGCAGCGATGCATGCGAACCGGCGACAGCTTGGTATGGTGGCCGTCCTTGGCCGAAAGGAACATGGGCAGGGCGACCGCACGGGGGACGGGGCCGCAGGCGTAGCAGACGTCGAGTATGCCGTCGCACGGGTCGGCGTTGGGACAGATGCGATAGCCAGAGCCATAGGTGGGCCCCAGCTGGATGGCCATGATAATCGCCCGCACGCGTTCGGTGGGCGCGCCGTCAAAGCTGATGGTCATGGGGTAGTTTCGATAGCGCAGGCCAAACTGCTCAAGTCCCGAGAGAGTGTAGAGCGGCGCGCCTGTCAAGCCCGTCTTTTTGCGCAGCTCGGTGATGCCCAGGCCGATGGCGGCATCGATGCCGACCGAAAGCGTCTGGTCGTAATACTCAACGGCAGCCTCGCCGCTGCCGCCCGCAGGGCTCCACGAGCGAATGCGCCCGATGTCCTGACGCTGCAGCTCGCAGGTGAGCAGCGCGCCAAAATCTTTGCCGGAGAAATCGTCGATACCGAGCGTTTGGGCAAAATCGTTGCCGGAGCCTACGGGTAGGACGGCAAGGGCGGGACGGACCGCCTCATCCTGCGTCATGAGTCCATTGACGACCTCGTGGATCACGCCGTCGCCGCCGAGTGCGATAACCGTGCGGTAGCCCTGGGTCCGTGCGGCAAGTTCCTTGGCATGTCCCATGTGCTCGGTCAGCACCAGGTCAAACTGGGATGAGCGCGCGGTCATATCCAAAAAGCGCTGCAGGCGCTCGGCAACTTCGCGCGCAGCACCCGACTGGGCGGCTGGGTTGGCGATGATGAGCGTGCGACCAAAATCAGTTGCGTGCATGGGGCGACTCCCGGCGTATGACGTGACGGTGCGGTCGCGCTCAGGTCGAATTGCCCCTGATTGTGGCTGCACGGCGAATACTAACGTCTACTCTATCAGGTCGTTGTGGCGCTCGATAGCATCCGCTACCGTACCGCCCTCATCCACAATAAGCGAACGGCGCTTGGGTGAGATGATGCGCTGGGCGGGGTACACGCCGCGGTGTCCGCCGGTTAGGTAGCTGATAAAGGCTACGATGACAAAGAACCCGGCAGCCGTGCCGTGGAACAGGTCGATGGCCATCATGCAGGTGGTGATGGGCACGTTGAGGCCGGCGCAGAACACGCCGAGCATGCCCAGCGCCGCCAGAAAGCTGGGGTCGATTCCGACGAGGCAACCGATCCAGCCGCCGAGCGCCGCACCGATGCCAAACAGGGGCGTGACCTCGCCGCCTTGGAAGCCGGCACCCAGGGTGAGCGCCGTCACCACGAGCTTGATGGCTGCGTCGGCAAGGGTCGTGTTACCGGCGAACCCGGCGCCGGAAAGCCAAGTGGAAAGGCCGGCGTAGTCCCAGGCGTCGAGGAGGGCATAGGCGGCCAAGACCACGAGTGCGCCGATAAGTGCGCGAACAAGGTAATTGGTGATAAAGCGACCGTACAGGCTCTTGACGGTTCGAACCGACCAGGCAAAGAGGCGTGCCGTCAAACCGAAGATAATGCCGCTGATAACAACGATGACAACCGTCCGTGGTGTCATGTTGGGAACGCTGGCGATAACATTCACCTCGTACTCGGTTCCCAAGGCAAGCGACGTAAAGTAGCCGGTAAACGAGGCGACCAGGCAGTAGATGCCTGCGGTGTAGTCGATCTTGCCGATAAAGCACATCTCCATGCCAAAGAAAGCTCCGGCAAGGGGCGAACCGAATACGGCGCCAAAGGCCGACGAGATGCCGGCGAGCATGAGGTCGTGGTGGTCATGCTTTTTGAGGTGGGCGAGGCTAGAGATGTTGCTGGCGATGGTGCCGCCAATCTGCACCGCGGCGCCCTCGCGGCCGGCCGATCCGCCCGTTAGGTGCGTGAGCGTGGAGCAGACAAAAGTGAGCACAGCCATGCGCATATGGATGAGACGGGTGCCCAGAGCGGAGTCGATGACCAGGTTGTTGCCGCGTTTGGCGGCAAGACCGTGGTTTTTGTACACCCATGCGGTGGCAACGCCCACAACGGGAAGCAGCGCGTAAATCCATGCATGGTGCTCGCGATAGTCAGTCGCGATATTCAGCGAGGCCAAAAACGCCCAAGCGGCAACACCCATGGCGAGCGAGACGATGACGACGAGCGCGAGCAGTTTGGCGCTTGCAAACAGGTTGCGGGCGTTGCGGCGTGTGTCGGCGGCCAAGAGCTGCTCGGAGCGGGTGAGTTGACGCCTGCCGGCCATGATGACGTCGCTAAGGGAGAAAAAGCCGCCATCGTCGAGCGGCTGGGAATGATCCTGCGCTTCGTTTGCGCTTTCGGGTTTGTTGTTATGAGCCATATATTCCTCTTTTAGGTTGCAACGCAAGCATTATAAAACGCGGCAAGCGCGACGAGCCGGTGGGTTGGTTTCCATTCTGTTTCGCGGCTTGCGGCCGACAGGTGTATTTGCGGGTACAGGCCAAATCGCGGTCGCGCGTCGGGGGATTATACTGAGACAAGCATAAAGAATCGGCGCTCCTGTTGTGCGCCGTGGCATTAAGAGGTGCATATGGCAGAGAAACTCATTCCGCTGGAGGACGCGCAGTCGATTGTTCTGTCGCACGTTGCTCCGACCAATCTCGTAGAGATTCCCGTGTGGCAGGCGGCTGGTTTTCCCTTGGCCGAGGATGCTGTGGCCGATATCGACATTTCGCCGTTTGACAACAGCGCTATGGACGGATATGCCGTGCGCTCGGCGGACTTGGCGCAGGCGTCTGGTGAGACGCCGGTGACGCTCGACGTTATCGGACATGAGGCCGCGGGCCATGTGTTTGAGGGCGCAATCGGCGCCGGCGAGACGGTCCGCATCATGACAGGCGCGCCGGTTCCCGAAGGTGCCGATGCCGTAGTGAAATACGAGATCGTCGACGTGCTTGACGGCGATGGCAACGAGGACTCGCACGTTCGCTTCTCGGCGCCGGCCAAGGTAGGGGAGAACGTTCGCTCTGCCGCCGAGGAGGCCCATGCCGGCGATGCTGTGATGCGCGCCGGCGAGGTCGTGGCTCCGGCCGGCGCCGGTTTGCTGGCAAGCGCCGGATACGCGAGCGTGAAGGTGCACGCTGCCCCGCGCGTGGGCATCATCTCGCTGGGCACGGAACTGGTCGCACCGAGTAACGTGCCGGCGCGCGGTCAGATCCGCGACTCCAACTCCTCGGCGTTGATGGCCGAGGCGCTCGATGCAGGAGCCGAGCCCGTGTTCTACGGCATTGCGCCCGATGATGAGCAGGCGATTGCCGAACTGGTGCATCACGCCGTGCAGGAGTGCGATTTTGTCATTACGAGCGGTGGCGCCTCGGCGGGCGATTACGACTATGTGACGGCGCTGGTCAAGCGCGAGGGCGAGGTGCTCTTCGATCGCATCTCGATGCGCCCCGGCAAGGCCATCACGTTTGGTTTGCTCGGCGGCAAGCCCTACCTGGGGCTTTCGGGCAATCCAGCGGCGGCGTATGTGGGCTTTGAGATGCTCGCGCGCCCGGCGATCCGCAAGATGCGTGGTTTTGCCGAGGGGGCGCGTCCCGTGCAGCGAGTGGCTCTTACCCACGGTGTGAAAAAGCGCCAGGACCGACGCTTCTTCGATCGCGCCACGGTTTTGCGCGACCCCGAGACCGGTGAGCTGTTGGTGACCGAGGCCAAGACGCAGAATTCGGCGCTGCTCGGCACGATGCAGCGGGCCAACTGCCTGCTGCGTATTGACGAGGGACCGTGCGAGCTCAAGGCGGGAGATGTCGTGGACGTTGTTCGCGTCGACCTGCCTGAGGGAACGGTGCTATAGGAGGATCGCTATGGAGTTGAAGATTTCGATTGTGACGTGCTCGGATACGCGCGATCTTGCCCAGGACGAGGCCGGAGCCGCACTCGAGGAGCTTATCGAAGCGCAGGGCTGGACGGTCGCCTCACATGTGGTCGTGCGCGACGACGTCAGCGAGATTGGTGATGCCGTTGTGGAAGCCGCCGATGAGTGCCACGCCAACGTCGTGCTCACCTGCGGCGGTACGGGGCTTTCGATGCGCGATGTGACGCCCGAGGCGACACGTGCCGTCTGCGACCGCGATGTGCCGGGTATTGCAGAGGCGATTCGCGCATACTCCATGACCAAGACGCGCCGCGCCATGCTCTCGCGCGCTATTTGCATGCAACGAGGTCATACGCTTGTCGTAAACTTTCCCGGTTCCACGAAGGCCGCCCGCGAAAGCTGGGAGGCCGTGAGTGACCAGCTGGAGCATGCGGCTCAGATGACAGCGGGCGGCGGACATACCAACTAAGCGGTTTACCTGCGGCGGGGCGACCTGAACGGCTGCTCCGCCTTTGTTTTCCGCCGAAGCGACGCCGAGGTGCATGGTAATTCGAAACTATATTCTCTGACGAGAATAATTTCTCACTATCATTATTCGCGCAGAAGTATAATCTGATTGCAGATTAAAGCCCGCGGTGAGGTACCCGGGCACAAGGTCCGAAAGGGTTGAATATGTTCGATATGGTTTCTCGCCGCGGATTCGTCTCACTTTCTGCTGTCGCCGCTGCCGGCCTTGGTCTTGCCGGCTGCTCGGGCGGCAAGACGTCCGAGCCGGCCGGATCCGATGCCGGTTCTGCTAAGGCATCTTCCAAGAAAGCTGTCGAGCTGCAGGTCTTTGCCGCCAACTCGCTCGAGAAGGCGCTCCCCGAGGTCCAGGAACTCTATACCGAGCAGACCGGCACCACCTTTGCCGACACGCAGTTTAAGGCCTCCGGCGACCTTGTCGAGCAGATGCGCGCCGGTGCCGCCGTCGACGTGCTCATCACCGCTTCCAAGGGCACCATGGATGACGCTGAGACCGCCGAGCTCGTCGACGTCGATACGCGTGAGGACATGTTCGTCAACGACCTCGTGATCATTCGCGCCGAGGGCTCCGACACCAAGGTCGAGGCCATCGCCGACGTCGCGAATCTGGACGGCAAGATCGCCATTGGCGACGCTAAGACTGTTCCCGCTGGCAAGTATGCCAACCAGGCCCTGGCCTCCGTGGGCCTCTATACCGGCACCGAGGGTGACGACGGCGAGTATGCGCCCGAACTCGCCGACAAGGTGGCCCTGGCCGATAAGGTCGGCACCGCTGCCGCCTACGTCTCTACGGGCGACTGCGTGGCCGGTTTTGTCTACAGCTCCGATATCTTCCGCTACGACGGCATCGAGGAGGCCTTCGTGTGCCCCGAGGATTCGCACAAGCCCATCGTGTATCCGGGTGCTGTTGCCGAGAGCTCCGAGCACGCCGACGAGGCCAAGGCGTTCATCGACTTCTGCCTGACCAACAAGAAAGCCCAGAAGATTTGGGCCAAGTACGGCTTTGAGCTTTCCGCGTAGAGCGGCTTGGCGCGATAATTCCATCGTTTTATGTTTCACTCCGTCCTTGTATTCGCTTGGAGCTTTTCGTGCTTAATAGATTCCGCATGCTTGTCGCCTGTGCTTTGACCTTCGCGCTTTGCTGGGTGCCAGGATTTGCGTTTGCTGGGGACACTGAGGACGGGGCCCAGGTTGCTGCGACCGCTCATGGGCTTTCCTATGGGATCGAGGGTTTTGAGCGGTTGGCCAAGGGGACCGCTCGTGCCATGGAGGGCCAGCCTGAGGGCTACCGGTTTCCCGTTGACGAGGACGTGGACCTTGTAGTGGCGCCCGCTGCCGATCGCGTTGTGGCGTGGATATCGCCTAAGGCGGTCGAGAAGTATGGATTGGATCCGCAGGACAACGAGTGCGTATCGGGTCTCAAGGCCCTCGTCTGTAAGCTCGACAGCGCAAACTGCATGGGAGGTGCGCAGCTAGGGGACGTGGATCTTCCTTGGTATGTCACGGCGGAAACAACGTTTGAATCCGGCGGGTATGCCTATGGCTTTGACGAGCGCGGTGCGGATGGGGACCGCTATGTGGTGATTGCATCAGCCTCGGGTGATGCCAAGGGCGGCGCGCGTTGGCTTGATAGCGCTCAAATGGTAGAAGCATCGTCTGTCGTGTTACGGGATGAGCAGGGGCCCTTGACCTCTCTGGCCTCCTTTTTGGGCGACATCGACTATCGCCCGTTTTGGGTGTCTATCAAAACGAGCGGCCTTGCCCTGCTGATCTCCTTTGCGCTGGGCCTGTTCGCCGCGTGGAAGACTATGGGTACCTCGAGCCGCATCAAGGGCTTGCTCGACTCGGTCTTTACCATCCCCATGGTGCTGCCGCCTACGGTGTGTGGCTTTTTGCTGCTTATGCTGTTTGGCCGCTCGACCGGGGTGGGCCAGTGGCTCATCGCGCACGGCATCTCGATTGTCTTTACGTGGCCGGCAGCGGTGATATCTGCCGTGGTGGTGTCGTTCCCGCTCGTCTATCGTACGGCACTCGGAGCCTTCGAGAGCCTCGACACGCAAATGCTCGATGCGGCGCGAACCCTGGGATGGTCCGAGCGTCGCATCTTTACCAAGCTTATGATGCCGCTTGGCTGGCCCTCGATTGCCGCCGGCACGGTGCTCGCCTTTGCCCGCGCGATGGGCGAGTTTGGCTGCACCCTGTTCTTTGCGGGCAACTACGCCGGCATTACGCAGACCATTCCCATTGCGATTTACTTTGAGTGGATGGGCGGCAATACGTCGGTCGCGCTCTTCTGGGTCGTGGTCGTAATTGCGTTCAGCTTCCTGGTCATCCTGTTCATTAACATGTACACCGCCCATTCGCAAAAGTATCGCGAGCGGGGCCTTTCCCATGCGGGGCGCAAGCAGGCCAAAGACCTCGCCGGACAGGGTGATTCGCTCGACCCGGCGGGCGGCGATGCCCTGCGAATCGATCGCGAGGCGCTGGCCGAGCTTATGCGCGATGACGCGGTCGCGAAGGGAGGTCGATAGGCCATGTCGCTCGTTCTGGATATCAAAAAGCGCTATCCCGGGTTTATGCTCGACATGCAGCTTGAGGCCGGCGAGGAGCGTGTGGCGCTGCTGGGCGCCTCGGGTTGCGGCAAGAGCTGCACGCTGCGCTGCATTGCCGGCGTGGAGACGCCCGACGTGGGCAAGATCGTCGTCAACGGCGTGACCTTTTTTGACTCGGAGGCGGGCATCGACCTGTCACCCCAGGAGCGTAAATGCGCTCTGCTGTTCCAAAACTATCAGCTTTTCCCCAACATGACGGTGGCCGATAACGTATGCGCCGGTGTAAAGGATGCGGGCGATGCCGCGGCGCGTAAAAAACTTGCCGAGCGCTACCTGGGTATTTTTGGACTGGCCGACTTTGCCGACCGCTATCCCGCACGACTCTCGGGCGGTCAGCAGCAACGCGTGGCACTTGCCCGCATGGTGGCGGCGCATCCGGGCATTTTTATGTTCGACGAGCCCATGAGCGCACTCGATTCCTATCTTAAGAGCGCACTCGAGCAGAACATGCTCGACCTGTTCGATGTATGCAACCGCACCGTGCTCTACGTGAGCCACGACATCGACGAAGCGTGCCGCCTGTGCCCGCGCATCTGCGTGATGCACGACGGGCATGTTGAGGAGATCGGCTCCGTCGAGGACGTGGTCCGCCGTCCGCAGACGCTGGCGGCACTGCGCCTGACGGGCTGCAAGAACACAAGCCGGGCGCGCAAGATCGGCGACGAAGAAGTTGAGGCCCTCGACTGGGGCATGACCTTTAACGTGGGTCGCGAGGTTCCCGATGACGTGGCATATCTGGGCATTCGCGCAAGCTACTTCCATGTTGACAATCGCGTGGAACGAGGTCGCAACAGCTACGATTTGCACGTGGCCCGTGTGAGCGATTCGCGCTTTGAGCGGCTGGTGTTGCTGGACGTGCCGCGCGCCGACGCGCCCACGCGTCTGCAGTGGAAGGTCAACAAAGTGGGCATGCCTGTCGACGAGCTACCGCAAACAGGCGAGACGCTGCGCATGCATTTTGATGCCAGCAGGATCCATTTGGTTTGTCGATAGCGCCGGGTAATGCCGTCGGGGATATAAGCCTCGGCGGCTTTGTCTTGCCGTTCGCCGAATGGGGAATGACAAACTCTTATCAACACAGATAATTATTTATTAAACGACGGCACACGACGCTGTCGTACGAATGTCAACGGTGTTCGCATGGTCGACGACCGTTGATATAGTTGACCTCAACTTGTAAAGGAGGGTGCGCACATGCCGCAGACGACATACATTCGCCGCGTTGCCGCGCGTGCCCTATATATGGCTCGGAGTCGCATATGAGCAGGTATGTTCACGGCTCCGGGAGAGACGACGCACAACTAAATAATCGACCGCAAAGCAGGTTCCCCAAAATTCCGGGTTTAGGCGCGGCTGGGTTTTCGCCACCCACCGTGCAGCAATACCGTAGCTATTCATTTTTGGTTCGAGAGGGGAACCGTCATGGCTGAAGAATTCGATTTCCATCCGATGTGGGAGAGCCTCGGCATGAATCTTGCCGATCACGACATGCTGCTGGGCGCCGTGGGCCAGATGTACGGCGACATGTTCCTGACGCAGAACAATCGCCCCAAGTCCACGTCCTACCTGGACTTTGTGGCCACCAACATCCACAGCGGCCGTATTAAGGAGATGCTCGACAAGAAGGAGGCCGGCGAGGCCACCAAGATCGTCGGTTCGTTCTGTGTGTACGTGCCCGAGGAGATCGTACTTGCCTGTGACGGCATTCCCGTTGGTCTGTGCTCGGGTGCCGACTGGGCGACCGACAAGGTCGAGGAGCATCTGCCGCGCAACACCTGCCCGCTCATCAAGAGCTTTGCCGGCTTTAAGCTGGGCGAGGTCTGCCCCTACATTGAGTCGAGTGACTTGGTGGTAGGCGAGAACACCTGCGATGGCAAGAAGAAGGCCTACGAGTTCTTTGCCACGCAAAAGAACATGTACGCCATGGATATTCCCAACGTGCACGATGAGTCGACGCTCGTGACCTGGAAGGCCGAGGTTAAAAAGCTTGCCGCCAAGATCGAGGAAGAGTGCGGCGTCACGATTACGCCTGAGCGCCTGAAGGCTGCCATCCACGCCGTCAACGAGAAGCGTCGCGCCCTGCAGCGTCTGGCTGCGACCCGCGCTGCCGACCCGGCGCCCATCAGCGGTCTCGACAGCCTGCTGACCGTTCAGGCCGCCTTTATGGACGACACGCCGCGTCTGACCGGAGCCATCAACGATATGGCCGCCGAGTGCGAGCAGCGTGTCGAGGCCGGCGAGGGCGTGGCGCCCAAGGGGACCAAGCGCATCCTGTACACCGGTACGCCCATGGCCGTGCCTAACTGGAAGCTGTTCAACCTTATCGAGAAGGCCGGCGGCGTCGTGGTAGGCGAGGAATCCTGCACGGGTTCACGCTACTACAAGGACCTGGTCGACGAATCCGGCGAGACGGTCGACGAGATGCTCGACGCCATCGCCGAGAGCTACTTTAAGATCAACTGCGCCGTCTTTACGCCCAACGACCAGCGTATGAAGGACATTGTCCAGATGGCCAAGGACCTGCATGCTGACGGTATCGTCGACGTGGCCCTGCAGTTCTGCACGCTCTACGAGATGGAGTCGTTTGCCGTGGAGAAGGCCGCCGAGGAGGCGGGCATCCCGTTTATGCACATCACGACCGACTACGCCGGCGAGGATGCAGGCCAACTGCAAACCAGGATTGAGGCTTTCTTGGAAACCATTTAGGGCTATCCGGCCCAGCGGCTTCCCCAGGCACCCGATCTTGCCGTTCAAACCATCGCTTGCATACCAAAGTACGCGGCGCTCCTCTTTCGCGGCAACCTCGGGCACCTGGGAAAGCCGTTTCCTTGGTTGGTTAAAAGGTTTGTTAAGGAGTTATATGTCGGAAAATAATGAGCAGCCGTTGCCGTCCACGTTTGAGGAGTTCAACGAGCAACGCAAGGCGGCGTTTATTCGCGTCAAGGATTATAAGCAGGCGGGTAATCGCCTGGTCGGCTTTTTGTGCAGCTATACGCCGCTCGAGATTATCGATGCCGCGGGGGCTGCGAGCGTGGCGCTGTGCGGCACGTCCGACGAGGTGATTCCCGAGGCCGAGAAGGTGCTGCCGGCAAACCT
>OFMA01002019.1_pt1 | contig 12176 bp, 9 predicted proteins | sample 1541011 | NCBI WGS metagenome assembly OFMA01 (sample SAMN04209225, study PRJEB22552) | human gut metagenome | biome: gut; material: feces | host: Homo sapiens | place: USA: Oklahoma
AGCACCTCCTTGCCAAGGAGGGGGTCGCGAGTTCGAATCTCGTTTTCCGCTCCACCTTTTAAGGCGACATAGCCAAGCGGTAAGGCAGAGGTCTGCAAAACCTTTATCCCCAGTTCGATTCTGGGTGTCGCCTCCATTTTTATTTCTTAAAAGGTGTTAATTAGTTATGTCTGCCGCGGTGGCGGAACTGGCAGACGCAAGGGACTTAAAATCCCTCGGGTAGTGATACCCGTACCGGTTCGATTCCGGTCCGCGGCACCAACATAAATTATGTTGGAACAATATATAGAATGAAAATGCTGATTGAACTTGCAGAAGTCAATCAGTTTTTTTGTGTTTAAATTTAAAATAATGATATAGAAAACTTTTCTGTTTATGCTATAATTAAAGTAGCATAAGCATGAAAGGAGCGTGCACCGGATGAGCAGAAAATTACCGTTACCGGTTGGGACGACAAATTATAAAAAGATTTGCGAAGACAGCTATTATGTGGATAAAACCTTGCTGATCAAGGAAATCTTAGATGAAAAAGTAAATGTTGCTTTATTTACACGTCCAAGACGCTTTGGCAAGACGCTTAACATGGACATGCTACGCACTTTTTTCGAGAAAACTGCAGAGGACACCGGCAGATATTTCCGAGATAAAAAAATTTGGCAGCAGGGAGAAAAATATACGAGCCAGCAGGGACAATATCCTGTGATTTTTCTCTCCTTGAAGGATATTAAGGCGAGAAAATGGCAATACGCTTTTGATGCATTGAAGTATATCATCAGCGTCGAGTATATGCGGCATTCTGAATTGAAAAGAAGCAGCGAGCTTGAGGAAGCGGATATAGAGTTATATAATCGTATTGTCAAAAATCAGGCCGGCTATATGGAATATGTCTTCAGTCTGCAGGCGCTTAGCAGAATGCTGCATCAGCATCATAAGCAAGCTCCTGTTATTATCATTGATGAATACGATACGCCGATTCAGGAGGGCTTTGTTAATGGCTATTATGATGATGCTGTAGAGTTTATCAGGAGCTTCTTCTCGGCGGCTTTGAAGGATAATCCGCACGCCAGACAGATTGTAATGACTGGTATTTTGCGTATTGCTAAGGAAAGTATTTTTAGCGGACTCAATAATATTCGAGTTTTTTCTGTGCTGGATAAAAAGTTCAGTGAGTTCTTTGGCTTTACGACAAGCGAGGTACAGCAGATGGCTGCTTATTATGAGCAGACGGATAAACTGCCTGAGCTTAAGGCCTGGTATGACGGCTATAAATTTGGCGACACGGAGATTTTTAATCCCTGGTCGGTAATCAATTACTTTAGTAATAATTGCCAGGCTATGCCGTATTTGGTGCAGACTTCTGCCAATACGATAATCCAGGAGATTTTGAAAACCTATAATGATGATACATACAGAAATCTGCACGCTTTACTGGGGAAGACGGAGGTGCAGTCGATTGTTAGGACTAATATAATTTATCCGAAGCTGAAGGAGCCGCAAACTAATATTCTGGGCTTTCTTTTAATGACAGGTTATTTGAAGTCAACCGGTACCGAACTTGATGCAAGAGGCGATTATATTTGCAGGCTCAGCATACCCAACAAGGAAATTAAAACGATTTATTATAATGAGATTTTGTCGCTGCTGACGGAGGACATTGGCGAAAACACTGTGATGAATTTAGCTAATGCTTTGTATGATAAGGATGCTGCAAAGATAAAGGAAGCACTCAATAAGTTCATGCTGAAAACAATCAGTTATTATGATAACTTGAAGGAAAACTACTATCATGGGCTTATGCTTGGACTTCTTGCTATAGGTGAAAGCAATTATGATATTCGTTCCAATAGGGAAAGCGGTTTAGGCAGATATGACATTCAGCTTGTTCCTAAAAAATCTGCATTGCCGGGGATTATTATCGAGGTTAAAGCTGCTGATAAGGATGCCGGCGTTGAGCTGTCAAAGCTTGCGCAGACTGCACTAAAGCAGATAGATGAGAAAAAATACGATACCGAGCTGTGCGCGCAGGGCGTAAATGATATTATCAAATATGGCGTGGCGTTTAAGGGCAAGAATGTTGAGATTGTTACAAATTGATTCGAATGAAAAAAGCAGGAGCTGCAGTACGAGGGTACGGCAGCTCCTGCCTTGCTTTACTAACATTAGTAAAAACTAAATCCCATCATCGCAGGCAAAAGGCGGCCTGACCTATGACGAGATTAGTGGAGAAATAGATAATTCCTCTGCGTTCAGTATAATCTATATGTTAGCTAAAGTCAAAATAAATATATGGATGAAAGTACAGTTAGGCTTATAGCAGATAATGCTGGATATTATACTAGAGTATGTGTTATGCTGCAGCTTAAAAAGTGGATAAATGGGAAGCTTTATAGGCAGGATAAAATTTTTCAGTGACGAAATATTTATGGGTAGAGTATTTTAGAAAGAAAAAAAGAGCTGTTTAGTGTAATTTGGTGACCTCGGATAGACAGATTCTGGCATAGCTTGGAAGTATAATTTAATTGTAGGTTGAAAGAAAAAATCGCTTATTATGCCACGTGTAATTGTTGAGGTGCTGAAAATGGAATTCATGATAGGTGACGATGTAGGATTGTGCCGTTATAGTAGCGGAAGTGGTTATCACGAAGGATTAAAAGGCAAAGATAGTAATTGCAAATGGTGTGTTGATGGATATGCAGATGGGACATTTGTTGGTTTTGAAAGTGCAAGATGTGCAAGTGAAGATGAGGCAGTAAAGTACATTGTGGATGTGTTTGAAATGTCTAAAGAAGAGGCTGTTGAAAAACTGAATGAAAAAGGATTGGATAAAGAGGAATCAATTAAGTATTTAGGTAAAACTTTTGGTGACAATCCTAGAAGAGCAAAGCAGATATTAGACTATAGCCAAAAAGCCTGAATGGTAATGGCAGAGCGTCAAAGGCTTGCTCAGGATAACTGCGTTGGAGAGTAATGGAGGCGTATGAAAATGAATAGTAATGCAAAAAAGATTGGTTTAGGTATAGTTATAGCCATTTTGTGTGCTATTGCTTTTTACTTCTTGTATTGGATTAAGACACCAGCTTATTCGCTGAATATCATCAGAGAGTCTGTAGAGAAGCATGACGTTGCTACATTTGAAAAGCATGTAGATATGGATACTCTTTATACAAAAGCTTTTGATGATGGTATTGTGGCTGTAGATAAGATTCAAGGAGATGGAACCTTGTCAAATCCTTTGGCGGTAGGCTTCTTGCAGATGCTGAAACCGCATGTAGTTGCGGCTTTGAAAAATGAAACTATCGAATATATTAAGGGTGAAAAGGAAAATAAAGCGCAGAGCAATAATAAGGCCGATGATTTTGCTCAAGGTATGAAAAGCAAATCTGGCGTTGACAATTCAAAGCTGAAGGACATTACCGTTGTTAGCAAGGAAAACAGCGAGGCGATAGTCGCTTTAACGCTCTATAACCAAAAAATTGATAAGAACTTTGATCTTAAGGTAAAAATGACTAAATTGGATGATGGAACTTGGAAACTCAAGGAGATTACTAACTTAGTCGAGTTTTTGGTGGAAATCGATAAGGCAGAAAAGGAAAAATTAGCTGAACTCAATAAAAATATTGTGGCAGAATTAAAGATGGCTGTCCCTGTAACTGCTGCTAATGTAAAATTAAACAGTGACGGTAATCCTTTCTTTGCTTCTTATTGGCTGAACTATGGGATTGAGCTTCAGAATAACACTGATAAAAACATCACTGATGTTTACGTTCTTATTGACCTTGTTGATAACAATAAGAAGGTTTTCAAGGAAACGCGTTTAAGATATAATCAAAATATTTTCACTGCCCATAGCAAGCTTTCCTTAAGCTATAAGGATAAACTCAACCAGTTTATAGATAAAGATATGGCATTGATTGAGAATATGAATGACAAGAAAATGGAGGTTCATGTTGTCGGTATCAAATATGCTGATGGTAAAGAGGTTAAGGTTTTAGAAGAACTTCCGGATGTAGTTAAAAAGTAATGGAGGTAAAATACATGGAAGAGACAAAAAATACCTGGGGTGGTAAACGCACCGGAGCAGGACGCCCGGTAGGAACAACAAAGGAAGTGAGTGTTCAGCGTCCGCAGCACCAGCTGAGAGCGTTCCCCGATGAGTGGGAGTTGATTCGCGAGTTTGCCAGATTGGTAAAGCATGTATCGAAAGAAGAGTGCCAGCAGGCTTTAAGTGATTTGGCTGAGGGAAAATACAAAAATAAAAGCACTGAACTTGATTAATGTTGGCAAAAGTGCATAGAAGTTTACTGTTAAAATGTTATATAATGTATAATAGCGAAGGTGGGAGAAGAACATGAAAGACATCGTTCAAGCAATGGATGTACTCGCAGCGGGATTTCTTCTGTTTGCTATTTATAGCGGACTGCTTAGCACGCATACAGGTGGCAATCTTTTATTTGGTTATCTGGTTCTCCGCTTTATACTTAAAAACGCAATAAAATAACAACATAAGCCGTAAAGTCATGATGTATATCATTTCGTAATCTCGCGAAGATAATGTCTTACGTCTGTTTGTGCATGTTCAATGAATGTGAGAGATTTGCTTATGGCGTGGCGTTTCAGGGCAAGAATGTCGAGATTGTTACAAATTGATTCGAATGAAAAGCAGGAGCTGCTGTACATAGGTACGGCGGCTCCTGCTTTGTGGTTTAATAGCTTATTTTTGAATCATATTGGTGATAGTGTTTATAGAAAGGTAGGGATAAAACACAAATCCCCTTTTAGAACAAAATAGTTTCCAAAAACTTTACGGAAAAAGTTATACAAAACTATTGACAACAAAGCGGGGTATGCTTATAATATAAATGAAAGTTGCGACCAACTTTCTCTTGTAAACGCTATGGAGGTGTTTTAATTGTTAAATAATGAATTTAGTAAACAAGCAGAAAATCTGTCTAAGAAAATCGAGGAAGGCTTAAGAATTTTGCTGCCCGGTTATACTGCCTTGGATAAGGCTGCCATTACTTTGGTATTGTTTGCAGCAAGCAGCCTGCAAGCAGGTATCGTCACATATAGCGAAGCTATTGCATCTTTACCTGAAAATATAAAAGCTGATATTCGTAATTGTACGAAGGTAGACGTTGTTTGGGACGATGTAAAACAGCTTTTGGAAATATATGAAACGGAAGACTTTTTACAAGTCTTGTTAAGCGTTTCCGATAATGACGCAAGAACAAATCCGTGTAACGTACCGGCAAGTTTAAATCAACTTGCTGAAAGGTTTTTGCGTATCAAATCCGAACCTGGCAAAGGATTGCAGTTGTATTCCGGTTCCGGTGATACATTGACCGGCCTAGTTTGCCGGCATAATAACCTTGCTGTTACAGGCTTGGAATTAAGTCGTGACGGAGTACTTATTTCTAAACTTAAGGCATTTGCGCTTGGCGTTCAGATAGAAGTAATCAGACGCAGTCCTATTGAGTACTGTCTTGTTGGGCGTGGAAAAGCTGATTATGATTTTGTTATCAGTACTCACCCTTTTGGCTTAAGGGTTAGAACGCTTAGCAATAAATTTCCTGAACTCAGTGATATTTATCCGTTCTTGCGAAGCGGTACAGCAGCGGATTGGGTTTGTGGCTTGCTGGCTCTGGACAATATTGCACCGGATGGTAAAGTTGTGGCGTTTTTTTCTGAAGGCTGCATGTTTACCAATCAGGATCGTGAGGTTAGAAAGTATTTAGTACATAATGGTTTGGTAGAGGCTGTAATAGCTCTTCCGGCCAAAATGTATTCATATATGAGCATAAAACCTGTAATGGTAGTGCTGAGCAGGGGCAATAAAGAAGTAAAGATGGTCGATGCTTCTGATATGTTTATCCCCGGAAGACGTCAAAATGAGTTTTCTGAAGAAAACATAGAGGCGATTATTGACGCTTATAATCATCCCGGTGAAAAAAGCGTATGCGTTACCATAGATGATCTCAGCAAAAGCGACTATACTTTGCTGCCTACACGTTTTCTGGCTGTACCGGAAGCTGCAATTAAAAACGGAAGACCTTTGGAAGAACTTGTACGATTCGGAAGAAGTGTTGCAATCACCGCTTCTGCATTAGATAAGTTATCTGTAGATGAAAACGATGCTTCAACGAATTACTATTTGCGCCTTTCGGAAGTGCATGATGGCATGGTAGACAATCGTTTACCTAAAATCAGTTGCATTGATAAAAAATACGAGAAATATCTGTTGGAGGACAACGATATTATTTTGTCGCGTAATGGTTCGCCGTTTAAAGTGGCATTGTTTAACGAACAAGCCGGGACTAAGGTTTTACCTGTCGGTAACTTGCTTATTCTTCGTGCCGATACGAGTAAAGTTAACCCGATTTATCTTAAAGCGTACCTTGAAAGTGAACAAGGCATAGCTGGTTTGAGCGCATTGCTTACCGGAGTTGCAATGCAAGTTATCAGCTTGGAACGTCTGAAAAAGATGCTTGTACCTGTTCCTGATATGGAAGAACAAAATGAAATAGCAGAAAAATATCTTAGCATTGTTGACGAATTGAAAATTTTGAATTTGAAAATCATGAATGCTAAGGACAGACTGCGTCATGTAATTGACAACGGAAAGGCTGGTGAGTGAACGTGTTAAATGAAATGCAGATGTACGAACTCTCTGAAGTTTTAATGAAGGAGTTTGCCGAGGGAGCTTTGGAAAAAGCAATTTCTTCTCTTAACAGAGCCGGAAAACTTGCCGATTGGTTGGAAATGATGGGGCTGAGCCAACTCTTAGGAGGAGATATTTTTTATAATCCTAAAATCTATGGTAAAATATTAGTATTGGGAGATTCCCGTACTAATAAGCGCCATCTTACCGGGGTTGCGAAAAGCATGGGTTTTTCCGGCGACAGGTTTGAGTTCTTCCTTGACTATGATGGCAGTCAAAAATATAACTATGCTAAATTGCGTTATTCAAATAAATATGCTGCTGTTATCGTAGGACCGATTCCGCATAGTACTGTCAATAAAGGTAATTATAGTAGTGCTATAGTTGCAATGAAAACTGAACAAGGTTATCCGCCGGTAGTTTGTGTTGAAAAGATAACTAACAACAGTTTCAGATCAGCAATTGACGAGCTGCAGCAAAAGAATCTTGTTGCTGCTTGAGTAAAGCTTTAGGAGGTTTACGAATGCCTACAAGAAAAGGGTTTACCCGTTTTAATGAGGATACCAGAGTAAAAATTCCGGCTACACTGCATTTTTTGCGTATTGGTTATCAATACCAGTCGTTGAAGGATGCTGATATTGATTTTAATACGAAAATTTTTGTCAATCGCTTTAAGACTGCTATTGAAAAAATCAACGGCAAGTCATTTTGTGATTTGGAGATTAAACAGCTGCTTGACGCTATTCACGATATTATCCGTAGTAATGATATGGGAAAGGCGTTTTACCGTTGGCTGGTTGATCCTAATGACAAGGTAAAATTGATTGACCTTGATAATTGGGAGAACAATGATTTTGCAGTCGTAGATGAGCTGCCTTTTACAATATCGGAGGATTCGGAGGTTGGTTCTTTCCGTCCTGATATAAATATTCTCATCAATGGTATGCCTTTGGCGTTTCTTGAAGTGAAAAAACCCAATAACGAAGGCGGTATCCAGGAAGAGTTCAAGCGCATGGTTGGTAAGCGTTTGCAGAATGCGGAATACACAAAGTTCTTCAATCTCATTCAGCTTGTTACTTTCAGCAATAATATGGAATATGAAGAGTCTGATGATGCTGAGGATGTTAAGGCAGGCTCGTTCTATTCTACGCCTAATGGCCAAAGCACCAGCTTTTCTTTCTTCCGTGAGGATAGTCAGGCGTATCATTTGAATTATCCCTATAAAGAGATTGATGATGATACTATTCGCTATGTGATTAAGGATTGCGGCTACAATCCTGTAGAGGCTGATACTCCGGAGTTTCAGGAAAATTATAAAACAACTACTCCCTGTAATTCCTTTATTACATCTTTTTTTGACAAAGAGCGTGTTATTTATATGCTTAAGTTTGGTATCGCTTATATCGATGACAAGGTACCACAGAAGCATATTATGCGCTATCCGCAATTTTTTGCGACCAGAAAAATTATTGAGCGTATCGACAAGGGCGGGCATTCTGGTATTATCTGGCATACGCAGGGCAGCGGCAAGACTGCTTTGGCTGCCTTTGCAACGCATGTGCTGAAGGACTATTTCGCTAAGAAAAATATAAATCCAAGGTTTTTCTTTGTTGTTGACCGTCTTGATCTTTTGACTCAGTCTTCTAATGAATTTACGAAGCGCTGTCTTGATGTTATAAACTGTGAGAGCAGAGCGCAGTTTACCGCAGAGCTGCAAAAGCCGCTTTCTACCGCTACGAAGGCAGATGCGCTAGGTGAAATCTGCGTGGTGAATATCCAAAAGTTTGAAAGCGATATTCCGCAGGCCAAAAATGAATATGGCGCTAATGTGCAGCGTGTGTTCTTTATTGACGAAGCACATCGTTCTTATGCGTCTACAGGTGAATTCTTTAAGAATCTTATGACCTGCGATACGGACGCTATTTATATTGCGCTCACCGGTACACCTCTTTTGACGAAGAAGGAACGCTCTAACCTTAAATTCGGCGATTATATTCATAAGTATTTTTATGATAAGTCTATTGCTGATGGTTATACGTTGCGGATTAAGAAGGAAAATATTGATACGGTTGCTAAAAAGGAGATCAAGCAGAACCTTTGCATTGAAGACGGAAAGCTGGATGATAAGGATGTTTACGAGTCTGAAAGCTATATCAGGTGCCTTTGCCCGTTCATCGAGCGTGATTTCAAGCATTTCCGCTTAGAAAATCTTGATGATACGATAGGCGGTATGGTTGTATGCCGCAGCAATCTGCAGGCCAAGAAGGTTCAGGAATGGTTTGAAAAAAATTCCAAGCTGAGTACAGGTCTGGTTATTTCAGATTATGGCGACCCGGCACAGCGCGAAAAGAACAAAACTTACCAGACTGATTTCCGTGAGTCTTATGTACCGGATATGCTGATTGTTAATTTTATGCTTACAACCGGTTATGATGTCAGCAGGCTGAAGAAGATGTATCTGCTGCGCGGGCCTCATGCACAATCGCTGCTGCAGACTATTTCGCGCGTAAACCGTCCTTATAAGTCGCCCAAAGGCAAGGTTTACCGCTATGGTTATATTGTCGATTTCATTGATATCGAGCAGGAGTATGAAAGTACTATCAATGCTTATATCAAAGAGCTGGAAAAGGACATGGAAGGTGACGAAGATGGCAGCCTTGCAGGTCTGGTAGTTGACAAAGAGGATATCAAGCGTAAGTATGATGGTTATATCAGCGAGCTGGATGATATGATGCTTGATTTGGATAATCTTGCAAGATTCGCGAAGATGATTACCATGTTCAATAAAGACACTTTGCTGAAGGTTCGTCGTCTGCTTAATGGTATTAAGGAATGCCGTACAGAATTTGTTTTGTCTAAGGCTGATGAATATATCAAGCTCATTGATTCAGATAAGCTGAAGAAGCAGGCAAGGACTGTTCAGGAAAGAATTGATTTCTTAAATCTGTCTACTAATACTGTGGCCATGATGGATCTTATAAGTGATAAGCGCATTGTGGAGATTATCTACGAGTTTATCAAGACCAGGATTGAAGTTCTTGACCTCAGTAAGTTTGCCCCCGGTTCCCCTGCGGGAGAAGAATTTAAGGAGCATGTTGTTAAAATCCAGCAAGAGATTAAACGGAACAAGGATAAGCAGGATATCAAGATGGTTGAGCTTGACCAGCTGCTGCAGAAAATCTTTGAAAAGCTTAGTATTGGTGACATCGATGATATTGATGGTATCAATGAAAAGCTGAAGGAAGCGTTGGCAAAAGCAAAGGCTATCAATGACGAGAACGACCGTCTGGCAGCTCTTTATGGCGAGCATTTTGCTTTCGCAAAGGCTTACAAAGATGCTTCTGTTGATTACGACGTTGATAAGTCTGATGTCGAGAAGTTTTTGTGTATTGTCTATGATAACCTGAAGGACGTGCTGGATACGGATTCTATCGTTATTCAGGGAAGACAGAACTTTATCGATTCGATCAAGAAAGATGTTACCAAGATACTCCTCAAGGAGAAGCTTTATACCAAGGTTAAAGGCTTCTATGACGAGCTTTTAGGAGCGTTGTATACGGATATACAGCTCTACAGATAAGAAGGGATGATTGTTTAATGGCTGAAATTTACCAGTTGGAAATGCTGATTAAAAAGATGATAGATGACCTGAAGGGCTTGTGCCAGACTAATGGTCTTGCGAATACTGCAAGTGAAGAAGAAATTATTACTTCGGTTTTTCTTTACAAGTTCCTGAACGATAAATTTATTTATCATCTGCAAGAGTTCTCCGAAGATACCGCATTGAGGATTGAAGATATTCTGAAGAATGAAAACTCCGAAATGGATGCCTTCTATGACAGCTATCCGCAGGATGTTGCATTTACTTATGACCAGACTATCGAAGCATTGGTAAAGAAAACTGCCAGCAAGGATTTCCATATGCTCTTTGATGATGCGCTGGAGGCTATTGCCAAGAATCCTAAGAATGAATTTTTTGCAGTTGAATCTGCTGATGGTACTAAGAAAAAGCTGTTTGACAGACTGACGGAAAAGGTTGAACCGTCCAAGCGCTATAATTTCGCAAGGAATATCTTTGGTATTATCGCGCAGGAACATTTTGATTTTACCGGTGCTTTTCGCAATAACTTTGATTTTTACAGCACAATTTTTGAGTATCTGATTAAGGATTACAACGTAGCCAGCGGCGTTTACGCCGAGTACTTCACGCCGCAGGCAGTATCAAGTATTATTGCTAAGATTTTAGTACATATGAGTCCTGTTGAAGATAAATTTTATGAGATTTACGATCCGAGCGCCGGTTCCGGCAGTCTAGTTCTTCACCTTGCCAATGAGCTTGGACATGGTTCTTTTGGCGAAAAGGCTATTGTTTATACGCAGGATATTTCTGCTAAATCCTCACGCTTTTTGCGCCTGAATATGATGCTTAATGGTTTGACGCGTTCTCTTGGCAATATTGTTGAAGGCGATACATTGGTGAAGCCTGCGCATTACAAGGTAGCGAATGATGCTTCTACTGGCAACAAGCTTTATGATTTTATCACCAGCAACCCGCCGTTCAAGATGGATTTTTCTTCTACCAGAGATAATATCGAAAATATCTGGGCGGACAGCGAAGAGCATGACGGCTTGCGTCGTTTCTTTGCGGGTGTTCCTAAAGTTCCGAACAAGAAAAAGGAATCCATGGCGATTTACATTTGCTTTATTCAGCATATTCTTTGGTCTTTGAAACCGGAAGGCAAGGCTGCGATAGTTGTACCCACTGGGTTTATTACGGCTCAGAGCGGTATTGAAAAGAAAATTCGTGAGCAGCTGATTAAAAACCACTGGCTGAAGGGTGTTATTTCTATGCCTTCTAATATCTTCGCAAATACTGGCACGAACGTCAGCGTACTTTTCATTGATAAATCTAATCAGGACGGCAAGATTCTGCTGATGGACGCTTCCAAGCTGGGAAAAAAGGTTAAGGATGGCAAGAACCAGCGTACTGTTTTGAGTAATGAGGAAATCAAGCAGATTGAGGATACCTTTATTGAGCAAAAAGCAGTTGAAGATTTCAGCGTTTCTGTTACCTATGAGCAGGTGGCGGAAAAGAACTATTCCTTCTCTGCAGGCCAGTACTTTGATGTGAAGATTGAGTATGTGGAGCTGACGCAGGCAGAATTTGCGGAGAAGATGGCAGGGTACAAGGCTAATCTGGCGCAGTATTTTGCTGAGGGGAAGAAGCTGGAAGAAGAGATTTTGAAGCAGGTTGAGGGGTTGAAGTATGAAGATTAAGTTGTTAGATGCTTGTAATATTACTACTGGCAAATTAGACTCTAATGCTGCTGTTGAATGTGGTAAGTATCCGTTTTTTACATGCGCTCCCGAACCATTAAGAATAGATAATTATAATTTTGATGATGATGTTATATTGTTAGCAGGGAATAATGCTTCAGGAAATTTTCATTGTCAAAGGTTTAAAGGAAAATTTAATGCATATCAAAGAACTTATATCATTACTGCAAAGCCAGGTTGT
>OFMA01002024.1_pt1 | contig 12165 bp, 9 predicted proteins | sample 1541011 | NCBI WGS metagenome assembly OFMA01 (sample SAMN04209225, study PRJEB22552) | human gut metagenome | biome: gut; material: feces | host: Homo sapiens | place: USA: Oklahoma
GACAACAAGCGGAAGCGCTCCTGAAAACAAACAGTTCTATTTTTTATATTTCTATGCACTTTGTTGGCATGCAATTAACATAACCTGCGAAAATCCGTGCTACCACCTGTAAGCGGCAGTTCATAAGTGAAACTCTGGTTTAGTTCGCACTTACAACCCCGCTCTCGCAGTCCACTTCAACGTAAGCACTGGTCTTTAAGACATCCAATGCATTTTTAGCTGCGATAAGAACCGGAATATCAAGGCTTAACCCTGCGATTGCTGCATGACAGTTTGCACCCTCTGCTTCTACGATCAGTGCGGAAGCCTGACGCATCTGTGCCATCATTTCATTTGTGGTGTCTGCTGCGACAATGATATCACCGTCTTTAAAGCTTTTTAAATCTTCATTGCTGTGGCACACACAAAGGTTTCCGGAAATTTTCTTTCCGTTTAGCCCTTTTCCTGTCACAAGAATATGTCCTGCGACCTGTACTTTGATGAGGTTCGTTGTACCGGATACCCCAAGTGGAACACCACCGGTCAGAACAACTAATTCCCCTTTGGAAACAAATCCTGCCATCTCTGCCACATCAACTGCCTTCTCAAACAACTGGCTTGCATCCTGTTCCTCTGTGATAAGAATCGGTTCTACACCCCACTCAAGGTTTAACTGACGGCATACCTTTTCTGTCAGGCACTCACCAATGATCGTGCAGTTTGGACGGTATTTGGAGATCATTCTCGCAGTACGTCCGGACTTCGTTACCGTCACGATTGCCGCTGCACTTAAATCACCAGCCATCGTACAGGTTGCATGTGAGATTGCGTTTGTCACATCCGGGTTACACATGGTCCTGCGCTGTCTGAATCTCTGTAAATAGTTGATATCATGCTCTGTGCGGGTTGCAATACGGACCATTGTTTTTACAGCTTCAATTGGATACATTCCTGCAGCAGTCTCTCCGGATAACATGATCGCACTCGTTCCGTCATAAATAGCATTTGCAACGTCTGTGGACTCTGCTCTTGTTGGTCTTGGATGTTTCATCATGGAATCTAACATCTGAGTTGCTGTAATAACGATTTTTCCAGCCTCACATACTTTTTTGATGATCATTTTCTGCATAACCGGAACATCTTCTAACGGGATTTCAACACCCATGTCACCACGCGCCACCATGATACCATCGGACACACGGATGATGTCATCGATATTGCGGACACCCTGCATGTTCTCGATCTTGGAAATGATCTTAATATCCTCGCCGCCTTTTTCCGCAAGGATTTTGCGGATTTCCATAACATCCTCTGCGGTACGGACAAAGGAAGCTGCGATAAAATCATAATCATTTTCTACCGCAAAACAGATATCTCCGTAATCTTTTTCACTGATAAATGGCATCGTGAGGTCAACGTTCGGAACGTTCACGCCTTTTTTATTGGAAATCACACCATCATTTAACACTTTACAGACAATATCTCTTGCGTTGACCTTGGTATTCACTGGTTTTGCAACCGGTTTGATTTCTACAACTTCCAGACCTACCAGACCATCATCGATCAGAATATGATCGCCGGGCTTTACATCATCTGCAAGATTTTTGTAAGTGATGGATACGCGCTCATCTGTTCCAAGAATATCATCGGTTGTCAGTGTAAAAGTCTGGCCTGTCTTTAACTCTGTTTTTCCTTTTTCAAATTCTACGAGACGGATTTCCGGTCCCTTTGTATCAAGTAAAGCTGCAACATATTTTCCCAATTCTTTGCGCAGTTTGCGAAGCATTTTTAATCTTCCCATCTGCTCATCATGCGGTCCATGCGAAAAATTGAAACGTGCAACGTTCATTCCCTCTTCGATCAATGCTCTCATCACCGCTTCATTGTCGGTGGATGGTCCTAACGTACAGATAATTTTTGTTCTTCTTGTCATAAATTCTTCCTTTCTTTTTATGGTTTCATTTTTCAAGTGTTCCTGCTGATTTTTATTCATTCGAAATGCGTATGCCTCTCCTGATTTCTGTTATAGTTTTAACAATCTCCTTAAACCAGCACGAAGCCGACGAACCAATCTCTGCAAAACTTAAAACTTATACACTTTTCACAATAATACAGTCTCTTCTCTCCGTTTTTATTCGTATTCTTGTGAAAAATGTATAATAAATTTTAAGTTTCTTCTTTGGTACGGCGACTCCATCTACGGAGAGATTATACGAAATAAACATAAAAAAAGCAAGCTTTCTTTTGTAAAAAAACCTGCTCTTTTTGTAAACATTATGTCAAAAACATTATTTTGTGATCATGGTTCCCATACCGCCATGGATATTAGAACCATCTTTGTTCAATTTTGTGATCAGAACGGACCTGATCGCAGAGTCACCGATAAAGTTGATGGCTGCCTCTATCTTAGGAAGCATATCGCCCTCACCAAACTGTCCCTGCTCCATGTATTTCTTTGCTTCTGCAACAGTCATGGTTGATAATGGTTTTTCATCCGGCTGTCCATAATTTAAGCATACATTGTCAACACTTGTCAAAATAACAAGCATGTCTGCATCCAGCAGTTCTGCCAGTTTTCCTGCTGCAAGGTCTTTTTCAATAACAGCACTGGCACCCTTTAAGTTGTTGTCCTGCATTAATACCGGGATGCCGCCGCCTCCACAGGCAACTACGATCTGATCAGCATCGGACAATGCTTTGATTGCATCGATCTCCACGATATCCATTGGCTTTGGCGCTGCAACGATTCGTCTGTACCCGCCTTCTGTTTTGACAACGTGATTTCCTTTTTTCTCCTCTGCCTCTGCTTCCTCTTCCGTCAGCACACGTCCAATGACTTTGCTTGGTTTGTAAAACGCCTCGTCATATGGATCAACCACAACCTGTGTAAGGATCGTAGAAACGGGTTTATAGATTCCCTTGTTCAATAATTCCGCACGGATCGCATTCTGTAAATCGTAACCGATATATCCCTGACTCATTGCAGAACATACAGACATTGGTGTTGCAGTATATTCCGGATATAATTTACAAAATTCATTCATAGCAGTATGGATCATACCGATCTGTGGTCCGTTACTGTGTGTGATCACAACCTGATAATCTTCACGGATAAAATCTGCCACTGCCTTTGCTGTTCGTTTCGTTGCCTCTTTCTGTTCAGGAAGTGTTGTTCCCAATGCTTCATGTCCAAGAGCAATCACAATTTTCTTCTTTTTCATCTCTACCATCCTCCGATGCACCTTTATATTCGCAGAACACCCGGAAAGTATCTCCGGGTGCTTTTTGTCTTGTCTGACACTTATACTGCTATTTTACCATGAACGATTTTGCAGTGCAATGTCATTTTTACATTACAGGCCACAGGCATTCTGCAAACTGTTATTTATCTTCTTCCTCAGTTTCCTCCTGTGGCAGAACAAAGGAATCGATAACCTCCCAGAGTTCATCTCTTCCCTGCTTCGTCTCGGAGGAGAATGGAATGATCACCGTACCCGGCTTTACTTTCAGACCTTCGCGGATTGCTTTTACATTCTTCTGGATCTGGCTTCGTTTGATCTTATCAAGTTTTGTGGCGATGATAATCGGTGTAAATCCCTGATAAACCATCCAGTCATACATCATTTTATCGTTTGCAGACGGATCATGACGGATATCGATCAGCAAAAAGACTGCCTGCAGTTTTTTAGAGGTATGAAGATAATTCTCGATCATTTTTCCCCATTTTTCCTTCTCGCTGGCAGAGGTCTTTGCATATCCATAACCAGGCAGATCGACCAGATACATGGCATCGTTGACATTGTAAAAATTAATGGTCTGCGTCTTTCCCGGCTGCGCCGATGTCCTTGCGAGCGACTTGCGGTTTAACAGCGCATTGATCATGGATGATTTTCCTACATTTGACTTTCCTGCAAATGCCACTTCATTAAATGGATTGTCCGGTATTTTACTTGTGATACCACAGACAGTCTCCAAATTTACACTTCTAATTACCATTGTCTTTTCCTCTTCTTAATTTACTTCTTTGCAAACGCCACATCCAGCACGTCTTTCATCTGCTCTACAAACACGATTTTCAGACCTTTTTTGATCTCTGGTGAAATCTCATCAATATCCTTCTCATTCTTCTTTGGCACACAGATGGTCTTAATCCCTGCATTTTTGGCTGCCAGTGTTTTTTCCTTCAGTCCACCGATTGGAAGCACACGGCCGCGAAGTGTGATCTCACCTGTCATTGCGACATCAGCGCGGACCGGTGTCTTCGTGATCGCCGACAACATGGCTGTCGCCATCGTGATTCCGGCAGACGGTCCATCCTTCGGCACTGCACCCTCCGGGATGTGGATATGGATGTCATTCTCCTGGAAAAACTTTTTCGGAATATGATACTCTTCACTGACAGAACGGATATAGCTGATTCCCGCCTGTGCAGATTCCTTCATCACATCTCCCAGCTGTCCGGTCAGCTGGAACTCACCTTTTCCCGGCATGATGTTGACTTCAATCTCTAAAGTATCTCCACCAACGCTTGTCCATGCAAGTCCACGGACGATTCCTACTTCATCCGTATCATTTTTCTTATCAAAACTGTATTTCTCTTTGCCGAGGAACTTTTCAAGATTCTGTTCTGTAACTTTAATCTTCTCTTTTTCTCCCTCGTAAAGCGGTCTTGCTGCTTTTCTGCAGATCTCACCAAGCTTACGTTCAAGATTACGCACACCGGCTTCCCTTGTGTAACCACTGATAATCTTTGCCATCGCTTTGTCTGTGATGGCGAGCTGTTCCGGTCTGATCCCATTGCGCTCCATCTGCTTTGTGAGCAGATGCTCTTTTGCAATATGAAGCTTCTCATTCTCTGTGTAGCTGGTCACCTCGATCAGTTCCATACGGTCTAACAGCGGTCTTGGGATATCCTGCACCGAGTTTGCTGTTGCAATAAACAGCACTTCTGAAAGATCGATCGGTATCTCGACATAATGATCCCGGAACTTCTTATTCTGCTCCGCATCAAGCACTTCCAGCAATGCAGACGCCGTATCCCCTTTGTAATCGCTGCTCATCTTATCGATCTCATCTAACAGCATGAGCGGATTTTTCACGCCTGCGCTGCGCAGTCCGTTCACGATACGTCCCGGCATTGCTCCGACATAAGTTCTTCGGTGGCCGCGGATTTCTGCCTCATCCCGGACACCGCCGAGACTGATCCGCACATATTTTTTATCTAACGCTTTTGCAACGGACCGGGCAATACTCGTTTTACCGGTTCCCGGCGGTCCTACCAGACAGATGATCGGGCTTTCGCCCTTGCTGGTGAGATTGCGGACAGCCAGAAATTCCAACATACGCTCTTTTACTTTTTCCAGGCCGTAATGATCCGCATTTAAAATCTGCTCGGCATTCTTCAGATCCTTGTTATCTCTGGATGTCTTATTCCACGGAAGCTCCAAAAGTGTTTCAATATACCCTCGCGCCACAGCGCTCTCAGAGGAGCTGGAGCTGATATTTTTAAAACGGTCGATCTCTTTTTTGATCTTCTCTTTTACTTCTTTGTCTGCCTTGATTTTGCCCAGAGCATCCATAAAGTGATCTGCGTCTGATTCCGTATTATCTTCGCCAAGCTCCTCACGGATTACTTTCATCTGCTCTCTCAGCAGATATTCTTTCTGGTTTTTATCCACATGCGCCTTGACTTTCGCCTGAAAATCATTCTTGATGGCTGTGATCTCGATCTCTTTTAATAAGAGTGCCATCAGAACCTCATAACGTTCGGTCATAGAAACCGCATCTAAGATTTTCTGTTTTTCCTCAAAATGTACCGGAAGGCTGTTGGCAAGCTGATTCATCAGTTTTTCCAGATCTGTGATCTCACTTAACTGGCGTTGCAGCTCTTTTCCCATTTTGGGATTGACGACCACATACTTACCAAATGTCTCCTGAATGCTCCGAAGCATTGCCTCCTTCGCTTCTTCTGGCAGTCCGTCATCCACTTCCTCGTCAAATCGAATGATCTCCGCAAGCAGATAGTCCGGATTTTCAAGAAAAGCGGACAATTCTGCCCGCTCTTTCCCTTCTACCAAAATGCGTACAATATTATTTTGTAACTTAATTACCTGCTTTACCTCAGCAATGATCCCGATCTTAAATAAGTCCTCGATATCAGGATTTTCCTGTTCCACATCTTTCTGTGCCACAAGAAAAATCTTCTGCTCATCCATCATCGCCTCTTCCACTGCCTTGATGGATTTTGCACGGCTTACGTCAAAATGGGCTACCATTCCCGGCAGGATCACCATTCCACGAAGGGCAACTGCAGGCATTTTCATAATCATTGTATCCATTTTCTATAATTCCTTTATCTGTAACAGCTTTTCCTGCTGTTATCTTTTGTTTAAGAAGCCTGTTCTAACTTCTCAACAAGTGCTTTTTCTTCTTTCTCTTCAATTGCAAGATTCTTTTCTACATCTTCTTTGGTGATCTCACATTTTGTAATGCTCTCATCGGATGGAATATGATACATCAGATCTAATGTAACAGCCTCCATGATTGCACGAAGACCACGCGCTCCGGTCTTTCTCTCAAGCGCTTTGTCCACGATTGCTTCGAGTGCATCCCTGTCAAATTCCAGACTGACACCGTCTAATTCAAACAGCTTTTTGTACTGTTTTACAAGTGCATTCTTCGGCTCGCATAAGATACGGATCATCGCATCCTTATCTAACATATCCAGTGTTACGGTTACCGGCACACGACCGATAAATTCAGGGATGAGTCCGAATTTCACAAAATCCTGCGGAAGCACATGTTTTAATACTTCCCCTACATTGTACTCATCTTTGGCATGTACTTCTGCATTAAATCCAATGGATTTCTGGTCGAGACGTGTCTCAATGATCTTCTCTAATCCATCAAAAGCACCACCACAGATAAATAAAATATTGGTAGTATCAATCGGGATCAGTTCCTGCTGCGGATGTTTTCTTCCACCCTGTGGCGGAACAGAAGCAACCGTTCCCTCTAAAATCTTAAGTAACGCCTGCTGTACACCCTCGCCGGAAACGTCTCTTGTGATGGAAACGTTCTCAGATTTTTTTGTAATCTTGTCAATCTCATCAATGTAAATGATACCGTGCTGTGCACGCTCAATATCATAATCAGCAGCCTGGATCAATTTCAAAAGGATATTCTCGACATCTTCACCCACATAACCTGCCTCGGTAAGTGTGGTTGCATCTGCGATTGCAAACGGAACATTCAACACTCTCGCCAAAGTCTGTGCCAAAAGTGTTTTACCGGAACCGGTTGGTCCGAGCATAAGAATATTACTCTTCTGCAATTCTACATCTGAATCTGATCCTGCCATAATTCTCTTGTAATGATTATAAACTGCAACGGACAAAACTTTCTTCGCCTTATCCTGGCCAATGACGTACTCATCTAAAAATGCCTTCATCTCCTCCGGCTTGATCAGATTGATCTGCTCCGCAGGCTCTTCCTGATTTCCGTCAAATTCATCATTCTCCAACTCTTCGTCTATAATCTCGGCGCAAACATCGACACACTCATCGCAGATATAGGCTCCGTTTGGTCCCGCAATCAATTTGCGAACCTGATCCTGAGTCTTACCGCAAAATGAGCAGCGCAGTCTCTCGTCATTTCTTCCTGCCATTTCTTATTCTCCAATGTCTATATTTATTAACGGCTTGTGATCACATTATCGATCAGTCCGTATTCCATTGCTTCCTGAGCGGACATGTAATGATCTCTCTCTGTGTCCGCTGCGATCACATCATATGGTTTTCCTGTGTTTGCAGCTAAAATCTCATTTAATTTCTTCTTTGTCTTTAAAATGTTCTCTGCTGCGATCTGAATCTCGGTTGCCTGACCTTTTGCTCCGCCGGATGGCTGGTGGATCATAATCTCTGCATTCGGAAGTGCAAGTCTCTTGCCCTTTGCTCCGCCTGCAAGTAAAAATGCTCCCATGCTGGCTGCCATACCGATACAGATGGTAGATACATCACATTTGATGTACTGCATCGTATCATAAATAGCAAGACCTGCTGTTACCATTCCACCTGGGGAATTGATATATAAATGAATGTCTTTTCCAGGATCCTCGGACTCTAAGAAAAGTAACTGTGCAACAACAAGGCTTGCTGTTGTCTCATTCACTTCTTCTCCAAGGAAAATAATTCTATCTTTTAATAATCTGGAGTAAATATCGTAATTACGCTCTCCTCTGCTTGTCTGTTCAATGACGTAAGGTACTAAACTCATATCTCTTACCTGCCCTTTCCTTTTCATAAATATGGTTGGAATCGCACTATGATTGAATCCACACTTTTTTCACTATTGCAATATATCGGTCATACACTGCACTGATAAATATTATCCCACAAATGCAGAGACGTTGGAATAGGAAAAAAACATGTTTTATGAAAAATTAATATCTTGTTCGAATTTTCAAAAAATATTGAACTTTTTTCTCATCAGATGCAATCTGTCATAAATCTCAAACAGACCGGCTCATAAGAGCCAGTCTGTGATATTTCCGGTCTGCATATTATATGCAATCCTCTGTCTGCTGTACGCTGCCGGAATTATTCTTCTGTTCCTTCTTCTGCTTCAGCTTCTTTTTCTTTCTTTGTCTTAGCTTTTGCTCTTTCTTTTACGTTCTCCATAATTAAGTCAACTGCTTTTGTCACAGATAAATCTCTCTTAATGGATTCTTTCTCAGCTTCTCCTAAGTACTCTTTTAACTTGTCAGCTTCCATTCCGTACTGAGCTGCCATCTTCTCAACTTCTGCATTGATCTCATCTTCAGAAACTTCGATGTTCTCTTCTTTTGCGATCTGCTCTAATACAAGGCTGCTCTTGATACGAGTCTCAGCTTCTGGACGAACCTGCTCTTTTAATCCGTCGATTGTCATACCGGAGAACTGCATGTACTGCTCCATGGAAAGACCGCTCTGTGCGATTCTCTGTGCGAACTCATTGATCATGTTCTCGCACTGTGTCTCGATCATAGCTTCCGGGATCTCCATTGTGGATTTGTCGATGATCTTCTTGATTGCTTCATCTTCTTTTGTACGTTTTGCTTCGTTCTCTTTCTCAACTTCAAGATGTTTTCTTAAGTCTTCTTTGTACTCAGCTAATGTATCAAACTCAGATACTTCAGAAGCGAACTCATCGTTTAACTCTGGAAGTTCTTTTGCTTTGATCTCGTTGATCTTAACTTTGAATACGGCTGGTTTTCCAGCTAAATCAGCTGCCTGATATTTCTCTGGGAAAGTAACGTTAACTTCTACTTCATCCCCTGCATTGTGTCCTACTAACTGATCTTCGAATGTATCGATGAAAGAGTGGGAACCGATCTCTAATGGATGATTCTCTCCTTTACCACCTTCAAATGCAATGCCGTCAACAAATCCTTCGAAATCGATGACTGCTGTATCACCGTTTGCAACTGGTCTGTCTGTTACAGTTACAGTTCTGGAGTTTTTCTGCTGCTCTTTCTCAAGTGCTGCTTCTACTTCTTCGTCTGTTACAGTTGTGTCGATCTTAGTTACCTGAACACCTTTGTATTTTCCAAGTGTCACTTCTGGTCTTACAGCCACTTCTGCTGTGAAGATGAAAGGTTTTCCGGATTCGATCTGAACAATGTCGATTGTTGGTCTGGAAACGATGTCCTCTTTGCTCTCTTCCATAGCTGCTGCATAATTATCCTGAATTAAGATGTTTGCTGCTTCTTCATAAAATACAGCTGCACCGTACATTTTCTCGATCATAGCTCTTGGAACTTTACCTTTACGGAAACCAGGGATGCTGATTTTGTTCTTCTCTTTCATGTAAGCAGCCTGTAAAGCTTTTTCTACTTCCTCTGCTGGTACTTCAACAGTAAGTTTTGCCATGTTTTTTTCTAATTTTTCAACCTGTACACTCATTATAATGATTTTCCTCCTTATATATATAAAATATCCATGTACATTTCACGCTTAATGCGCTAATCGAGCCACGTCCAAAGTCGCATAAACCCGCGGTTTTTCTGGCTCTGCCTAAAAATGGGCGTACTACGACTATCGCAGTCATTCTAGGATTATAGCACACACTTTTGCAAAATACCAGTGTTTTTTATGGTTTTACGAGGTTTTCTGCGATTTCTGCTCTTTTGCCATGCAATTTATCATATACGACATTACAAACCACTGTATAAAGAGAGGCAGTCACATTGATTCCAGACCGAAGCAGCAGTGCCATCGGCAGTCCGAATAATGAAGCTGCAATTGCAAGCGCTCCAAACGTGTTAAAAACCGTCTGCCATTTATATCCAGCAGAATAACCCACGCCGATCCCACCAATAATTCCGATCATACTTCTTCCTGACTCCGGCAGTATTAGATAAAGGACGAGAAACAGCGCACATCCGGCAATATTAAACACGCCCCTGTCTACCGCCCTCATTTTTCCATCCTCTGTAAATGGAAGGCAGACTGACATACATGCGATCCCTGCCCACATTGCTCTCGGAAGTCCAAGCAGTGAAACGATCAGCATTGCACTTGAGACGATCAGTGTCAGTTTCAGATACCATTGGTTTCTCGCAGACCGAACATCAAATTCCCGGAATAAATCCTTAAATGTCCTGCGATAAGGTCTGTTTTTCTGATTTTTATAAAAAACCGCCATGCACACAAGCATTCCCGCCGTAAGTCCAATCACCCGCATCTCAAAAGCTCTGCCACTCACATCATATCCATATAAGAGCAGATACCCGAGCACAAACGTGGAATGATTATGCATAATGACATTGTGACACCCAAAAATCATAAGAAGCAGGATACAGACACAATTTATAAAAAATGCTCCCACCGGAGATACCATATTTGCCAGTCGCGGGCCAGCCATCATAATGGTAAATATTCCCACAATGGACAGTAACCCATGACTCGTCCGTATACCAAAATCTGCCTGTCTCAGCACAAGCAGCGCCAACAGAACCGTTACTCCTACAACGCTGTTTTCCTGCCCTGTCAATTTTGTATACAATGTGACAACCGCCACACAAAAAGCCATAACAAGATATACTTTAAAATTATAGATAAGAATATGACGCCATTTTTCTTTTTTGTCTGTCGTATTTTTGATCAACTGTTTTGAACCGGCAGAACTAAGCTGTAACTCCTGATAAAATGTCATTTTGTAGTCTCCTTCTCTTCTCTTTTGAATCAGCAAAGCGAAGAGTACTATACTTCAAAACATGGAGTCTGGCAAGTATAAAACCTCATTTTAGAAAAATTTTGGAATGTTTACTGTTTTTTCATATAGAAATATTTTCCGAACAGACTTGATTTATGCTAAAATGTGATTATCTAGAAAGGTCTGCACAAATGAGGAGAAAGCTATGGCAATCACAAAATCCACCGAAAGAACAAAATATGAGCTGGCAGATGCCATGAAACGCTGTATGAAAACTGCACCTGTAGAAAAAATCACTGTGAAGGAAATTGTAGAAGCATGCGGTGTCACAAGACAGACCTTTTACCGCAACTTTCAGGATAAATACGATCTCATCAACTGGTATTTTGACAAAATTCTCTTAGAATCCTTTGAACATATGGGGGAAGGAAAATCTGTCTATGAAGGTCTTGTAAATAAATTTACCTATATTCAGGAAGAAAAGCTGTTTTTCAAGGCTGCATTTAAAAACGATGACCAGAATTGTCTGCGCGATCATGATTTCCAGTTGATCACCGCTTTCTATACGGATCAGATTGAAAGCCGTACCGGCAAAAAGATTTCTCCGCATCTGCAGTTTCAATTGGAAATGTACTGTCAGGGTTCTATCTTTATGACCGTTCAGTGGGTACTTGGCTACCGGAAATGCACACCGGAAGAACTGGCAAGCTCACTGACTGGCGCTATGCCGGCAGAACTGAGTGAAGTATTCCGTGAGGTTGGACTGATATAAACCGGAGTTTAACTTATGAACTGCCGCTTACAGGTGGTGTTACGGATTTCCTAAGGTTATGTTGTATTGCATGCCAACAAAGTGTATAGAAATATAAAAAATAGAACTGTTTGTTTTCAGGAGCGCTTCCGCTTGTTGTCGCTGGCAGCGGTACTAAGAAAGCATCCATCGTGATTTCAAAATCCAATTACATTGTCTTTTGAAATCGCAATGTCTGCTTT
>OFMA01002029.1_pt1 | contig 12151 bp, 7 predicted proteins | sample 1541011 | NCBI WGS metagenome assembly OFMA01 (sample SAMN04209225, study PRJEB22552) | human gut metagenome | biome: gut; material: feces | host: Homo sapiens | place: USA: Oklahoma
GAGCAAGACCTGCAACTACTGTCATGAGTCTTTTTTCCATAAATCTCTCTCGTTTAATTAATTAATTAATAAATATATAATGTTTTATATTTCTTTCTCACTACATATTCTCCCAACTTTTATTGAGCGTGGGGGCTCATTTCTTGTCTCTAACTCTTATCCCGAACTGGTGGGGGTGGGTATGTTGTCATACCTTATTATATATAAGGAAGTATCTCAAACTTCACTAAATTTTAATAATATTTTTAATCGGCTGCAAAATTAAGCATTTTTTAGGAAATCACCAAACTTTTTTCTAGAAAAGTTGCACTTTGCTCGATATTTTGTTATAAATATGCGGTTTTTATACACTTTTGCTTATGAAAAACAAGCGAAAGCGGCAGTTTTGTCAAAAACTGCCGCTTTCGCTGAAATACTAACTTTCTGCCTTTAATTCTTTGTCTAGAACAAAGAGCATATAGAGGGGGATGTTGGTGGTTTTTGAACTGTTATTTCTCTCGTATGGCAAGAGACTGGTGCGAACCAACTTGTCTTGCACCTTCCTGTATGAGTGGCTTTCTTCCGTGACTGTCTTTCCATTTTAACAATTGGGATATAAGTAGTCTTTCCATACGCTAAAAAATATGTTTTGGCAAAGGTGCTAATAAACAGTGAATTACGCAAGGAAAATCACATTTTCCTAAGGACTTTTAGGGGCTTAAATCGAGAAATCTGTCGTAATCTCGATAAAAAAGTGAGATTACGACAGATTTTCATGAATTTTCTTTTTAATTACTTGTCTACGGTAGAAGAAACATTGTTCTTATTCATAAATCTTCATTTTAGAAAAGGTTTGAAAATACTTGAGACAGGTATTGCGCCATTCCTTTGCATTCTCCAACTGCACATTGAGCAATGAATCGGTATGTTGCCATTCCTGCTCATGCCCCTTCATATACTGCTTGGCTGAGGTATGCCAGAAGTCGCGGTATACTTCTACCATCGCCACACCCATGTTGTACTTCATGCAGAGTTCCTGCCAGAGGGTGCTGCCTGATTTCATCTTGTAAGTCCAAGGCACATGATGGAACCAGAGAAGGTATTCCTCAGGACAGGTCTCGATGTTATCATACAGACTGCGATATGGTTCTGGATACTGACCGACAGCATCTGTGCCCTTGGATGAACGGTCGAAACCTATACCCTGAGCATCAGCCTTGTGATAGTAGACCGGACACCATTCCAAAGGATAACTTGCGATGAAACCATCTGGCTCCGGACCGTAGTGGTGGTCGAACTTGAAGATGTGGTGCAAACCCAAAGGCATCATATAGTTGACGCAAGCTTCGCGCGAAGTCATCATCATCATCTCTACCGGCTTGGTAAATTTCTCGTCCTGGTTTTCGTAGGTCTGTACGAGCCATTCGTGAGCAATCTCTTCAGCTGTAAGCGAAGGATTCCATGCCAATCTGCCGAAAGCATACCAGTTAGCCTGTGAGAACGGATGACCGCACCAGTTGGCATCATCACCGATATTGGCTACACCTGAGATTCCAACCAGTCTGTCTGGATTAACAAAGCCAAAGAATTCCTTCCACATAGGAGCGAGATAGGTGAGGTGCTTCGACTGACCAAGATATTCCTGGGTAATCTGAAGTTCTGCTATCTGTGGAGTCTGTTTGATGTTGTCGAAGATAGGAGCGTATGGCTCACGTGGCTGGAAGTCGAGCGGACCATTCTTAGACTGCAAGATGACGTTGTCGCGGAACTTTCCGTCCATTCCCTTAAATTCGCTCACAGCCTGTTTCACACGGTCTTCACCTTTATGGTTGGCACCATATACAAAGCTTCGCCACATGATGATGCCACCGTATGGCTTCACGGCATCGGCAAGCATGTTGGCTCCCTCGGCATGAGTGCGGTGGTAATCACCAGGACCAGGTTGTCCTTCTGAATTAGCTTTTACCAGGAATCCGCCAAAGTCTGGAATGGCAGCATAAATCTCCTTTGCTTTCTTCTTCCACCACAGTTGTACCTTTTTATCCAATGGGTCTGCAGTCTTGGTATAGCCCAATGCCATAGGAGAAGCAAAGTTGATGCTGAGATACACTCGGATGCCGTATGGACGCAGGATGTTGGCGATGACCTTCACCTTATTAATATATTCTGCAGTCATCATCTTTGGCGATGCGTTTACATTGTTCAGTACGCTGCCGTTGATGCCCAAAGAGGCGTTGGCACGGGCATAGGTGATGAGACGGTCGTGAAGACTCTTGCTGATGCTGCCGCCCTTGCCGTTTTTGCCGAGTTTGATTTCTTCCCATTTGAAGATGCTCTTGCCGGCATAGCCACGTTCGATGCTGCCATCGAGATTATCCCAATGGTTAAGAATGCGGAGACCCACTTGTGGCTTCTCGGTCTCATCAATAGCTTTGCTGAAGTTCTGCTGATTACCGCTACCTGTGTTGTAGGCATCGGTGTTCTGAAGTCGAATTAACTCGTAGGCACCATAGAGCAAACCGATAGGATTGCTGGCGGTGATAGTTGCTTCGTACTGAATGTTGTCGCCTTGCTGGGCAGGACGGGCGTAGATGTTATAGCCCTCGCCCAGATTGAGTCTCTTGTCTATCTTGAGCTCAACATTCTTGCCACGCCAGTTGTTTTCTAACTCCTGCTTGGCAATCTTGGCTGTTGCATCATCGGGCAACTGTGAGATGACTTGGCATGAGTTAGCATACTGCTTTCCTAGCCATAACTGTGAGCCATCACTCTGTGCAGAAACATGGAGTGATGTAAGTACCGTAAATAATAAAATGAGGTATTTCTTCATATCTTTGCAGATCGTTAGTTTGTATTGTTATTGTTTCTGCTGCAAAGATACGAAAAAATACCTTTTATATATATAGCGGTCGTTTATTTTTCATTTCTCTTTGTTTCAGCATACTCGCTAGGCGACATGCCATAGTGTTTTTTGAACACGGTAGAGAAGTGGGTCTGGTTGTTGAAACCTACAGAGTAGGCTACCTGCGTGATATTAATCTGCCCCTCTTCGATGAGTCGTGCCGCCTGTTCCAGTCGGAGGTTACGGATAAATTCTCCGGCAGAAACACCAGCAATCTCCTTCAGCTTACGGTGGAGCTGTGCACGGCTGATACCTACCTCCTCGGTAAGTTTCTCTACATTGAGGTCGGGATCGGCAAGGTGGGCGTTGATATATTTCATCACGCGTTCCATCAGGGCATCGTTATTGCCCTTTACCTGAATCTGCTCAATCTTCGCCTTCTGGCCCTGTGCTCCGCTGTATTTGCCGCGGATGCGTCGCACATTATCCACCAGGTTGTCGATAAGGATATGCAACTCTTCCATGTCGAAAGGCTTTGCCAGGAAAGCATCGGCTCCTCTGCGAAGTCCCTCCAACCGGTGTTCCACCTCGCTCTTCGAGGTGAGCAGGATGACAGGAATATCGCTGATGTTGCTGTTACTCTTGATGTTCTTGAGCATCGTGATTCCATCCATCTCCGGCATCATCACATCGCTTATCACGAGGTCGTACTTGCCGGTGAGCAGCATCTTCAAACCCTCCTTGCCGTTGCAGGCACGCTCAAAGCGGTACCAGTCGCTCAGTTCGGTCTTGATGTATTGGGCAATCTCGCTGTCATCGTCAACTATCAGGATATTGAAGTTGCGGTTGGCCTGTACTTTCTTTTTGGTAATCTCCTGCTCCTTCTTGTCTTCTTCTTCCAGTATCTCGCCTGGCTGCAGATGGCTGTTGCCCAGCGGAATGCTTACTTCGAAGCAGGAACCCTTGATGCCGTCGGTACGGTTGTAGGCCTTAATCTTGCCTCCGTGCATTTCTACAAATGCCTTACAGAGGTTGAGTCCGATACCGGTTCCTTCGATATGGAGACCGCTGCTGTTGTTTCCCTGATAGAAACGTTCGAAGAGGCGGTCGGTCTTCTCTTCCTTCAGTCCGATGCCTGTATCTTCTACCCTGATGGTGGCATTCTTTTCGTCTTTACCTATGATAACAGTAATCTTGCCGCCATCAAAGGTATACTTCATGGCATTGGAGAGCAGGTTGGAGATAACCTTGTCAAAGTTGATGCGGTCTATCCAAACCTTCAGCTTGCCTTTATCGCTGCTGAGGCTTTCGTCTTCTTTGAGCTCAAGGGTGATGTTGCGCTCCTGTGCATTGAAGCGGTAGAGCGATACGATGCCATGCAGGAAATCCTTGAGCGGAGTCTCCTGACAATGGAGATGCATCTGGTTCTTGTCTATCTTTCGCTCATCAAGTATCTGGTTTACCAGAAGCAGGAGGCGCTGGGCATTGCGGTCGATGGTATCGATATCCTGTTTGCTTTCGGCATCTGTTAATCTTGTTTTCAGCTTGTTGAGCGGCCCCATGATTAATGTCAGCGGCGAGCGGATATCGTGGGTGGCATTGATGAGAAACTGCATCTTGGTCTCTTCCAGGTCTGCCTTGCGGCGGCGCTCGTATGTATAGATAACATACAGGATGACGCTTGCTGTGATCAGAATATAGAGGAGATATGCCTCGGGTGATGCATACCAAGGGTCGCATACCTTGATGTTGATGATGGTAGGATTCTTGGAATATCTGCCATTGCTGGTAGCTCTCACCTCCAGCGTATAGTCGCCCGGTTTCAACTTGTTGAATGCTACGGCATTGGCTCCCTCATTGGTGCTGTTCCATTTGCCGTCGTTGATGCGGTATTGGAAACTGATATTGTCGGTGTTCCTGTAGTTGAGCAGCGAGAACTCCAGAGTGAATGAATTCTGGGAGTAAGGAATGCTGAAGTCTTTGACCATACAGTTGATTGGCTTTCCGTCGATGATGAAGTTGGTGAGATGTACATCTCCCAGTTCCATCTTCTTGGCTCTGACAACGTCAGGATAGAAGGTTGTGATACCGTCACTGGTTCCGAAGGCGATAAGATCGCTGGCGGTATGCATGGAAGAGCCCAGCACGTACTCACGGGTAGTAAGTCCGTTGCCGTTGATGTGCCCGATAAACTGTCTGTTCTTCTGTTCGTACTGCCAGATGCCCATGGTTGTACTTACCCACAAGTCACCCTTCTGGTCTTTGATGATGCTGCAGACCTGCTTGCCTTTCAACGCTTCTGCATGAGGGAAGTTCTTCGTCTTGTTGCTCTTTCTGTCAAACAGATAGAGTCCTTCTTCGGTACCGATGATAATATCGCCGTCCTTTCCTTCGCAGATGCCATTCGCCTGTCTGTCTTTCAGAATGTTGAGCCATCCGAAATCCTTGAAACTGAGCGTTCGGGTATTGAGACAGGAAACTCCATTAGAGGTTCCTATCCATAAATGGCCTGTATGATCGAGCGCCATGCTTCGCACCCAGTCGTTGCAGAGAAATCCTTTATTGCCTCTTTGCTGCATATTCAGAACGGTAACCTTGCCGCTTTCCACATTATATATATATAGGCCTTTGCTGTATACAGAAATGTAAAGGTTGCCCTGTGCATCGTCGGTCATACAGTAGATGCCGGCGCTGGTAAAGGTGAGTTTCTGCTGGTATGTACCTGTATGAGGGTTGTAGCTGTAGAGTGCGCTACCATTGCTGATCCAGTAATCGCCACGTCGGTCTTTATAGATGATGCCGGTACCTGCAGGTGACTGAGGGTGGGCGATAATCTTGCCTGAAGCATCAAAACAGAACACACCACTGTTCTGTACCGTACACCATGTTTCACCATTTTCGCCTTGTGCAATAGATGAAACGCTGCTGCCGATGATGTAGTTCTGTGCAGAGAAACTCCAGCTGTTGAAAGCCTGCTGGCGCTGGTTAATCAGGTACAGACCTTTGTTGTAACATCCTATCCAGAGATTGTTGTCCTTATCTTCGATGATTTCGTTGACGAAGGCGGTAGCCAGATTGAAACTGCTGTTGCTGTTCTCCAACTGTTCTACCCTGTTGCTTCCCTTTCTGATCATGAGAACACCATGCTCAGAGGTGCTGATATAGAGGTTGCCTTCGTGGTCGAAGGTAGCATTGTTGATGGTTACATTATTCTGATAACCGCCAAAGTCGTAGCCGGCATCAGCGATGCGGCCTGTGCGGTAATCATAATAGACGATGCCATACATGCAGGCGATGAGCATGGTCTGCGGGCGATGCTGGATGAAAGCCACAGGTGCTCCGCATGGCGATTTGAAGTCTTTGCGCTGCACCTTGCCTTGTTTCTTGATGAAACGGGTGAAGATAGAAAGGTGGCTACTCTGCCAGAGATAATGATGCTTATCTTCGTAGATATGGGTAAAGAATACATCAGAATCGCGCTCAGCGTATTGCCTTTCCTGTCTGATAGTGAAAAGGTCGTCTGTTCCTTTCTGGGTATTTCTGTCTTTTACAGAATAGAGACCATATCCTGCAGTACCCAGCAGGATATCGCCATTGTGACTTTCTACCATAGAATAGATACGTGGCTTTCTGCCATCAGGAAACTGGAGACGGGCGAAATCGTTCGTCTCATAATTATAGCGCATCAATCCCTTGGCGCAACCAATCCAGAGGTTACCTTTCTTATCTACCAGAAGGTCGGAGATAATATTGTCGGTGATGGAGGTTGTGTCTTCTTCGTTGTGCAGATAGTTGGTAAAGCGGTAGCCGTCAAACTTGCTGAGTCCGTATTCGGTTCCCACCCAGATATATCCGTATTTATCCTGCACAATGCAGTTGATAAGCGAACTTGACAGTTTGCCCGATGTGAAGAGTTCACCACTGTCAGCCCATACCATGAGCGAGATAGTGATAGCGAAGAGTGCCGTGAGGCAATGTCTGATATGCTTCATATTTCCTGTCCGTTTTCTTGTTTAAAATAGGTTGTTACGGCTGCAAAAGTAACAAAAAACAATGAAAGAAACAAATTCTAATGCAACAAAATGTTTCATTTCTTTTTGTTTCTTTATCTTTTTGTGCCCTTTTTGCAGGTATGAAACAAATAGAAAAGTAATGGTAACTATAAAATACCTGTTATTTCATAATTTATTAGTAAATTTGCATCGTCAACAACAATAGAAACATTAAAAGCATCATAATAACAATGAAATGAATAGACAAGCAATCAAAATATTATCGCTGGCGCTCGTATTGGCTACGTCAAGTTCTGTAGCTTTTGCCCAGAAGGTATGGAAAGGATCTTGGGCTACTGCAGTGGAATGGACTGGTAAAGGAGATATGCCTAAGGAAAGCTTGAGCAACCGTTCTTGTCGACAGATAGTTCATGTATCTTTTGGCGGAGAGGAACTCAGAGTGAAGCTCAGCAACGAGCAGAGTAAGGAGCCGGTGGAAATCAAATCGGTGTATATTGCAGATACTGATAAGAACAGCAATTGGTTTGTGAATGGTAAGACCGTGAAGTATCTCAAGTTTAATGGCAAGAAGAATGTAACCATTGCTCCTGGCAAGGCTATCTTCTCTGATGATTTGAAATATGCCTTGAAGAGTGGACAGCGCCTCACGATTACCATCGACTATGGCAAGCAGACTCCAGTGAATGCAACATCCCATCGTGGTTCACGTACCACATCTTATATAGTAAACGGTTTGCATCGTACTCCTAAACCGATGGATAAGAGTTTTGATGATGGCGAGGAGGTGGACCACTGGTACAATCTTTCTGCCATTGATGTGAAGACCGATACGGCTACCCCTGTGGTAGCTATTCTCGGAAACTCTATTACCGATGGCCGTGGAAGTACTACTAACCATCAGAACCGCTGGACTGATTTCCTCTCGGATGCCCTGAATGCAGAGAAGCCATACGGCGTATTGAATCTTGGAATCGGTGGCAACTGCGTGGTGCAAGGTGGATTGAGCGAACCAGCCATGAAGCGTTTCGACCGTGATATCCTGGGACAGACAGGTGTAGATAAACTCATCATCTTCGAGGGAACCAACGATATCGGTTGCTGCGGCGGAAATTATGAGCATGTAACAGATACCCTGATTGCCTGCTACAAGGTGCTGATAGCGAAAGCCAAGGCAAAGGGAATCAAGGTGTATGGCGGAACCATCACCCCAACCAAGGGAAACGGCTGGTATTCTTTCTGGCACGAGGCAATGCGACAGACCGTGAACGAATGGATCAGAAAAAGTGGTGCCTTCGACGAGGTCATCGATTTCGATGAGCTGACCCGCGATCCGAAAGACCCTCAGCGTCTGAAGGCTGAGTATTCTGACGACTGGCTGCATCTCAATCCGAAGGGATATGAGGCAATGGGCAAGTTTGCCGCAGAGAAATTGAAGTAAATATATTATATGCATCTTTTATGTTATATATATAATAAGGTGTAAACTTAATGACAGAATAAAATATGGAACAGACATCTGTAACACAGGAATCTAAAGGATTCTACAAACTGAATTGGCTACAACGCATCGGATTCGGATCTGGAGACTTGGCGCAAAACCTCATCTACCAGACCATCTGTATGTATCTGTTGTTCTTCTACACCGACATCTATGGACTTAATCCTGGTGTTGCTGCCACCATGTTCTTGGTGGTTCGCTTGGTCGATGTACTCTGGGACCCGTTGGTGGGAACTTATGTAGATAAGCATAATCCACGTTGGGGTAAGTATCGTTCATATCTCGTCCTGGCGGGTTTGCCACTCACCGTACTTGCCATCCTCTGTTTCTGGAATGGTATGGAAGGACAGACAGAAACCATCAAACTTATCTATGCCTATGTAACATACGTAGGCTTGTCTATGCTCTATACATTGATTAATGTACCTTACGGAGCCTTAAACTCTTCGCTGACCCGCGATACAGACGAAATAACTATTCTTACCTCTGTACGTATGTTCATGGCAAATGTGGGTGGACTCTGTGTATCGGCAGGTGTTCCAATCCTGGTAGCCATGCTCGCTGCAGCCAAGGATCTCCCTATTGAGATGGCGCTCTTCATGGGCTTGGGCTCTTTGCCATCTTTCATCTTTATGCCACTCGTTCCTGCCATCAAGAAAAAGGTGGGCAAGAAGAATATGTTCTACATCTTCCTTACTGTGGCTATCGTGGGTATGGCGATGCTTTATATCATCAGCAAGATGGGACCTGTAAAGGATCATATCACGCTGGTTTATATCGCTCAGTTCATCAAATCAACAGGCGTAATCGTAGCTACAGGATATATGTGGGCTCTGATTCCGGAGGTTATCTCTTTTGCTGAATATACCAGCGGCAAGCGTATTGCCGGCATCGTCAATGCCCTGACCGGTATCTTCTATAAGGCAGGTATGGCTTTGGGTGGTGTTATTCCTGGTGCAGTTCTTGCATGGACCGGTTATCAGGCAGCAGCTGCTCAGGAGGGCAACTCTCTTCCTACCGACAGTAATGCTTGGTTTGTTGCCATGCTGATTTTTGCCCTGGTAGGTTTCGCCCTTCTGGTATTCTGCTTTACCCAAACCAAGGAACGTGTGGTAATGGATGAGAAGGAAACCAAGAATGTTAAGGTGAGCGACCTGTGGACAGAATTCTTCCACAACCGTCCTCTCCGTATCGTGGCACTCTTCTTCATTACAGCCTTCGCCATGATGTCGGTAGGTAATGCTGCCGGTGCTTACTTCATGAACGATTTGGAGCAGCAGACTCCTCTGGCACAGGAAGGTATCCGTTGGCTGGTATGTGTGATTCCTGCCATCTTGTTGGGCTTGGCGATGTTCATCATATCTAAATATGAGTTGACCGATGAGGTCATCGACGACATCAACAAGAAGATTGAGGCCCGACACAAGGAAGAAAACTAGAGACTATAATTATTAACGAGAAAAATAGATATAAGATATGAAAAAGATCACAACTCTGGCACTGGGGCTGATGCTTGCTTCAACAGCTTTCGCACAAAAAGCGAACTCTGCAGCTCAAATCCCAACATTCCAGGAAGCTATGGGTAAGTACTTCCTGGTAGGTGCTGCCATTAATACAGATTTGCCTAATGGACAAGACCCGGCAGGTGAGGAAGTAGTGAAGAAACAGTTTAACCAGGTGGTTGCCGAAAACTGTATGAAGGGTGAGAAGAATCATCCGGAGGTGAATCGCTTTGATTTCACTGATGGCGATAAACTCGCTGACTGGGCAGAGAAGAACGGCAAGACCTTGATCGGGCATTGTCTGGTTTGGCATTCTCAGCCACCTAAGTGGATGTTTACCGATGATAAGGGTAATCTGGTAAGCCGTGAAGTGCTTATCGGCAGAATGTATAATCACATCATGAATGTGGTTACTCATTATAAAGGTAGAGTAAAGGGATGGGACGTAGTGAACGAAGCATTCGAGGATGATGGCTCTTACCGCAAGTCTTTGTATTATAAGATTATCGGTCCGGAGTTCATAGAATTGGCTTTCCGCTTTGCGCATGAGGCTGACCCTAACGTAGAACTCTACTACAATGATTATTCTACTTCGAAGCCAGCTAAGCGAGAGGCTATCTGCAAGCTGGTTCGCGATTTGAAGGCTAAGGGTCTCCGCATCGATGCAGTAGGTATGCAGAGCCACAATGGTTTTGATTATCCTGACTATGCTGAGTATGAGAAGAGCATCGAGGCTTTTGCTGGTGAAGGCGTGAAGGTGATGCTGACGGAGTTGGATATGAACATGCTTCCTAATCCGGAAGGATTCGGCGGAGCGGAAATCAGCCAGAAGTTTGAACTTCAGAAGAAGTACAATCCATACGTGAAGGGACTTGACAAGAAGGCGCAGAAACTCTTCAACCAGCGTTATCTCGATCTCTTTAAGATTGTAGAGCGTCACAAGGATGTCATCAGTCGTGTTACCTTCTGGGGTGTCAACGATGGTCACTCTTGGTTGAATGGCTGGCCTATCCCTGGCAGAACCAACTATCCACTGCTCATCGACCGCAACAACAATGTGAAGCCAGTGGTGAAGGAAATCGTCAATCTCTTTAAGTAAAATCTCTTTAGATAATATTGTACATCTCTTAAAATAATAAACAACAATGAAAGCAAGATATTTGTTCCCAAAGGATTATATGGCAGATCCATCTGCCAATGTGTTTAACGGTCGCCTGTATGTTTACCCATCTCATGACTGGGATAGCGGCGAAAGCTTCGACGATGATGGTGGTCACTTCCAGATGAAAGACTATCATGTTCTCTCTATGGACGATGTGATGGAAGGTGAGGTAACCGATCATGGTGTGATTCTCGATGTGAAGGATGTGCCATGGGCTGAGAAGCAGATGTGGGACAACGATGTTGTGGAGAAGGATGGCAAGTACTATCTCATCTTCTCTGCCAAGGATTATAATGGCGTGTTCCATCTCGGTGTGGCTGTGGCTGATAAGCCTGAAGGTCCTTTCGTTCCGAATGCTGACCCTATCCGCAAGTCATACAGCATCGACCCTTGCGTGTTCAAGGATGATGATGGCAAGATTTACTGCTACTTCGGTGGTATCTGGGGCGGTCAGCTTCAGTGGTACAAGGACAACAAGGCACTGAAGGATGAGCATCTTCCAGAGGGCAAGGAGAATCCATTGCCATCTCGTGTAGCCATGATGACTGATGATGTGCAGCAGTTTGCAGAAATGCCAAAGCCTGTTGTCATCGTTGACGAAGAGGGTAATGTATTGCCAGCTGATGATCCACATCGCTTCTTCGAGGCCAGCTGGATGCATAAGTATAAGGGCAAGTATTACTTCAGCTACTCTACCGGTGATACTCATTATCTCTGCTATGCTGTAGGTGATAATCCTTATGGTCCGTTCACTTACAAGGGCGTCATTCTGGAACCGGTAGTAGGTTGGACAACCCATCACAGTATCTGTGAGTACAAGGGACAGTGGTATTTGTTCCATCACGACTGTGTGCCATCAAATGATACAACCTGGCTTCGCAGCGTAAAGGTGGCTCCTCTCTTCTATGATGAGGATGATAACATCTTGCCGGTTCAGCCTGAATAAGAGTATTATAAGTTTAGATGACATACGTTTAGGTTGACTTTTAGGTTTATAATAGTTTTGATGAATAGTTGATATATAAGTTAATGTTAGTTTGGAAGAAACGGCATCTTCGTGAGGAGATGCCGTTTTTGCGTATGTTCCTATTCTTTCTTTTCTTCTCTTTCTGTTTTCTCTTACTTTTCATCTAATGTTATTTTTAAGTTATTTCT
>OFMA01002033.1_pt1 | contig 12124 bp, 9 predicted proteins | sample 1541011 | NCBI WGS metagenome assembly OFMA01 (sample SAMN04209225, study PRJEB22552) | human gut metagenome | biome: gut; material: feces | host: Homo sapiens | place: USA: Oklahoma
ATGAGGGACGACCCCCGCGTCACCAAGATCGGCAAGTTCATCCGCAAGCACTCCATCGACGAGTTCCCGCAGTTCGTGAACGTGTTCCTGGGCCAGATGTCCGTCGTCGGCCCGCGCCCGCCGCTGCCCAACGAGGTGGCCGAGTACACCGAGTTCGACTTGCAGCGCCTGGCCGTGAAGCCGGGGATCACCGGCTGGTGGCAGGTGACGGAGCGCAACTCGACCGGGTTCGACGGCATGGTCCGCCGGGACCTGGAGTACATCGCCAACCGGGGTATTTTCACCGACCTCAAGATCGTTGTCCTCACGGTGATCGAGGTCATCACCGGCAAGGGTGCGTGCTAGATGCGCATCGCGATGATCGGACATAAGAGATACGGCTCCCGCGAGGGCGGCGTGGAGGTCGTCGTGACCGAGCTCGCCCGCCGCATGGCGGCGCTCGGCCACGAGGTCACCTGCTACGACCGCTCCGGCGCGGACGTCATGACCGGCGACGCCGCGGACGGCCGCGAGCGCATGGTCGACGGCGTGCGCGTCGTCCCCGTGAGGACGATCGACAAGAAGGGGCTCGCCGCCCTCTCGTCCTCATACTTCGCCACCCTGGCGGCCATCAAGGACAGGCCCGATGTGATCCATTACCACGCCGAGGGTCCTTGCGTGCCGCTGCCTTTGGCAAAGCGTGCGGGCATCCGAACCGTGGCTACCATCCACGGCCTGGACTGGCAACGCGCCAAGTGGGGAAAGCTCGCCAGCGCGTACATCAAGATGGGGGAGAAGGCGGCTGCTACCAAAGCTGACGGCCTCATCGTCCTGTCCAAATCGGCCCAGTCCTACTTCGAGGGCGCCTACGGCCGCACGGCGACGTTCATCCCCAACGGCATCGAGCCAAAGCAGCCGAGGCCGGTTAATCAGATAAAGGAGAAGTGGGGGCTCGATGCGGGCTCTTATCTGCTGTATCTGGGCAGGCTCGTCCCAGAGAAGCGCCCCGAGCTCCTGATCGAGGCCTTCAAGAAGCTCGATACGGACAAGAGCCTCGTCATCGCCGGCGGCGGTTCGGACACATCCGAGTACGAGGCTTCGCTGCGCTTGGCTGCGCAGGGCGACCTACGTATCCTCTTCACCGGGTTCGTCAACGGCGAGCCCTTGGAAGAGTTGTACTCCAATTGCTATGCCTACGTGCTGCCTTCCGACGTGGAGGGTATGCCTATGAGCCTGCTGGAGGCCATGGCATATGGCCGCTGCTGCGTGACGAGCGATATCCCCGAGTGCGCGGATGTCCTGGCTGGTGCGGGAGTGACATTCCTTAGGGGGGATGCTGCTGCGCTTAGGGCTTCGCTTGAGAGCTTATTGGCCGATCATGCTCGAGTTGCCGCTATGGGCGACGCTGCAAATAAGCGTGTCCTCTCTACCTATAACTGGGGTTCTGTCGTTGCGCGTACTCTCGATCTGTATAAGGAAATTCGTTAGATGAAGATTATCCTTGTTAACAAATTCCACTATCTCAAGGGTGGCTCGGAAACGTATTACTTCGGTCTCGCCGAAGGTCTCAAGGCTGCCGGTCATGAGGTTCATTTCTTTGCCATGGAGGGGGATAACAATCTCCCGTGCGAAGATGCCGACCTATTTGTTTCGGTAAAGGATTACAACGGACCGTCTTCGCTCACGCAAAAAGTCTCCGCTGCTGCCTCGCTTATCTATTCCAATGAGGCTAAAGAGAAATTCCAGGCACTGTGTGAGCGGGTACAGCCGGACGTTGTCCATATGAACCTCGTTCATCGCCAGATTACCCTGTCGATCCTCGATGCCCCTTACCTTAAGGAGCATGGCGTCCCCGTGCTCTTCACGGCCCATGACTATATCCTTGTTTGTCCCAACTATCTCATGCTCGATGGTAGAGGAAGCGTCTGCGATGCCTGCCTGGGCGGCAAGTTCTCAAACTGCCTCAAGCGCAAGTGCGTTAAGGGCTCTACGGCTAAAAGTGCTATGGCCTTTGCTGAGGCTGAATATCTTAGGCTGAGCCATGCTTATAACAAGATTGATAAGATTGTCTGCCCCTCGAGCTTCATGGCGCAGAAGACCATTGAGGGCGGACTTGAGTCAAATCGTGTTTCCCATATGACTAATTTTTGTTCTGCGGAGACGCTTGAGCAGGCTCACTCTGATTTTGACGGTACCGATTACAAGAGCCCGTACCTTCTATTCTTTGGAAGGTTGTCCAAGGAGAAGGGCGTCGATCTTCTGATTGACGCTTTTACCTCGATTGAAGACATGATTCCCGATTGGCGCCTTGTAATCGTCGGTGATGGCCCCGAACGTGAAGCGCTCTCACAGAGAGTCGAGAACTTGTCCTGCAAAGATCGAATTGAGTTTGCGGGATATCAGACCGGCGCTCCGCTCCAAAACTATGTCGAGAGGGCGTCTCTCGCCATCGCGTGCTCGCGATGTCGAGAGAACATGCCGTACTCGATCGTTGAGGCATTTGCCTCCGGCACGCCCGTTGTTGGCGCGCGCATCGGAGGCATACCGGAACTTGTTCGTGAAGGCGAGACCGGGTTTGCTTGCGAGCCAGACAATTCTCATTCATTAGCCGATGCAATTATTCGTGGCGTCGAGTTCATTGGCGACAAAGATACGTACCGCGAAATGCAGCAGAAATGCCGCGACTACGTTCTGAACAATTGCGACCAGTCCAAGTACATCGAGCAGCTTACTAAGCTCTACCAGGAGCTTGTTGATTCCAAGAAGAGGGGATAGACCCATGGCCGAAAAGAAACTCAACGGTACCGTCATCGTCACCTACCGCTGCAACGCGCGCTGCACCATGTGCAACCGCTACAAGGCTCCCAGCCGCCCGGAGGAGGAGCTCTCCATCGAGACCATCAAGAAACTCCCCAAGATGTACTTCACCAACATCACCGGCGGCGAGCCCTTCATCCGCCAGGACCTCAAGGACATCGTTCGCGAGCTCTACAAGAAGTCCGACCGCATCGTGATCTCCACCAACGGCTTCTTCACCGACCGCATCATCGACCTGTGCGAGGAGTTCCCCAACGTCGGCATCCGCATCTCCATCGAGGGCCTGCAGCAGACCAACGACAAGATCCGCGGCCTGGAGAACGGCTACAACCGCGGCTACGCCACGCTCAAGAAGCTCGTCGAGCTCAAGCACCCCGACGTGGGCTTCGGCATGACCGTGCAGGACCTCAACGCACCCGACCTGGTGCCCCTCTACAAGATCTCCGACGAGCTGGGCATGGAGTTCGCCACGGCGTCGCTGCACAACAGCTTCTACTTCGTCGAGGCAAAGAACATCATCCACGACCGCCCCATGGTGGCCAAGAACTTCGAGGACCTGGTCAACGAGCTGCTCAGGTCCAACAGCCCCAAGAAGTGGTTCCGCGCCTACTTCAACCACGGCCTCATCAACTACATCTACGGCCAGCCGCGCCTGCTGCCCTGCGACATGGCGTTCGACACCTTCTTCATCGACCCCTACGGCGACGTCATGCCCTGCAACGGCACCAAGGACAAGGAGGTCATGGGCAACCTCAACGAGGAGTCCTGGGACGAGCTGTGGAACTCCGGCCAGGCCGAGAAGGTCCGCGCCAAGGTCCGCCACTGTGACCGCAACTGCTGGATGATCGGCTCGGTGAGCCCGGCCATGCACAAGTACATCTGGAAGCCTGGCTGGTGGGTGCTCAAGCACAAGGTGAAGGCGCTCTTCACCAAGAAGCCTTACGACATGCATGAGCTCAAAGTGGTGCGTGACTATGAGGAGGGCCGCGTGACCAAGGAGCAGCTCGACGCCTGCTCCACCTGCGATATGTGCGCCAAGATCAACGACGGCCTGTCCGAGGCGTCCAAGGCTGACGCTCATATATATGAGACGCATGAGGCGCTGTAGGGCTACGAGATGAGGATTCTGTACGTCGCCCTTTCATGTGGCCCTAACTTCGGAAGCGAAGATGCCATCGGGTGGCATCTGCCGATTGCTGTCGCCAGAGCCGGTCATGACGTGACCGTTCTGACGAGAGAGGACAAACGGGAGGAGATTCAGACTTTCATCGAGTCTCACCCGGCTCAGATTTACCCGCGCTTTGTCTATGCGCCCCTGGGCAAGTTTGCTGGCTTCTGCAAGGGACCCCTGTATTCTGTTCGCGCCATTTTGTGGTGTCGGTCAATTAGACCGCTTTTGGAGCGAATTTGCGCGGAGGCCCCCTTCGATATCATTCATCAGATAACTCCAGTTGAGTTCAGGGCCTTTGCCGATTACTCGGGTCTAAACGCCCGAACAGTGGTTGGCCCTGTCGGCGGAGGCGAATATGCACCCAGGCAGTATCGGCGCTATCTAAAAGGAGAATGGCATGTCGAGTTTTTCCGTTGGGTTTTAAATGAGGTTTGCGTTCGTTGCTCGAGTTTTAAGAAGCGCGTAAAGGCAATTGATTTTATTTATTTCGCTAACAGGGAAACCGAGCGCTTCTTTGAAGACCATTCAGTAGAGGTTAAGTCGTTTGGCCTCAAGACTGAAATCGGAATTGATGGAGAAGCAGAAGAGCCAGCGCCTAATTCGATTGAGCCCGGAGAACTCCGAATTCTCTTTGTCGGGCGTCTGGTTCCCCGTAAAGGTGTCGAGCTGCTGCTTGAGGCATGCGCAAAAGCAGGTGCCGCTGGCTTGAATTTCCATCTCAAAATTTGTGGAGACGGCAAAAGCCGAGCAGGGCAGGAATTACTTTCCAAGAACCTTGGAATTAGCGACCACGTTGAGTTCGAAGGCCGGGTAAACCGCGACCAGCTTGCAGAGTTTTATCGATGGGCGAATATAGTGGCGATGCCGAGCCTTCGTGAGACGGGAGGCGCTGTCATCGCAGAGGCAATTTCGCACCATCGTCCATTGATATGCGCGGATTCCTTCGGCGCGAGCCTGGTCTTAGATCCCAAAACGGCTATCTTGCTTCCTCCGGGATCTGGCTCAAGCGAGTATGCTCGGGCTCTGCTCGGTGTTACGAATGATTTGTTAGATTCCTTTTGTTTCGATGAAGTCGAAAACGAGTTGTTTTGGCAAAGCAAAATTAAAACCTACGGATCTTTATACAAAAGACTCTTAGCTGATTGATTGGTTCAAAGTTGAAGATTCTTATCGTTAGAAATTATCCAAACTATATAGAGGTCGGGCCAAGCGCAACCTATAACATCCAGGAAATAGGTCTCGCATCTGCATTGGTCCGCAAGGGACATGTTTGCGATATCGTTTTTTGGACGAACGGCGAGGAGCATGATATTCGATATGAGGTACCTGGCTCCTCATCGACTATCACTATTTTTTACCGTAAGGCTTTTACGGTTTTCAAGAACGCAATTTATAATCTGGCCCCGCTGTTTGATCAGTACGATATTCTGCAGCCTGCGGAATACAACCAGTTGGAATCACTGTTTCTCGCGATATCGCGCCCCCAGCAAACAGTTGTTTATCACGGACAATACTATGGCGAGGAAAACCGTCGGTACAATATCTGGTGTAAATATTTTGATATTTTAGGTATTCCTCTATACAAGTATAAGAAAACGATGTTTCTCACAAAGAGTCGATTGGCGGCTGAATATTTAATTGATAAGGGGATCGATTCGTCGCTTGTGTCTGCTCCCGGCGTCGGTATTAACTCCGACGTGCTCGATGGTTCGCCTACCGACAAAAGTGATCTGCTGGGTAACCATTATCGCCTTAGGTTGCTGTATGTTGGCGGCTTCATGCCGCGACGCCATCTCGAACTAATTGGACAAATTGCTTTGAGGCTAAAGCGGTCGGGTATCGACTGTGAAATTGTTGCGGTTGGCTCTGCGGCCGATGAATACGGACGATCGGTAATTAACAAATACATGCAGTGGGGTCTAGGTGATTCATTTATTCACATTCCTTCTTTGGAGCAAAAGGCTTTGAAGTCGATTTACCGTAGCTGCGATTTCTTCTTGTTTCCGTCTACATATGAAATATTCGGCATGGTTTTGCTCGAGGCAATGCATTACGGAATGCCTGTTATCTCGTTCCCTAACGGTGGTAGCTCAATGCTGATTGAGGATGGCGTAAACGGCTTCGTTTTAGACAACCTTAATCCTGACGCGTGGGCAAATAGGATCAGTGATGTATTGAACGATTGCGAACTTCAATTGAGGCTGAGCGCAAATGCTGCAAATACCGTGAATTCCCGTTTCACTTGGGATGCATTGGCGGATGAGTTTATCGAACAATACAAAAAAAGGCTTAGTGTTAGATGAAGAAATTAACAATTGAAAATACGCTTATTTGTCTAACGGGCATGTTCCCTTTGACGGTATTTGTGCAGATGTATAACAACTCGCTTAACCGAATTGTTTTTATTGCGTTGGTAGCCGCTCTCGTATTTGTCTTTTTTTCGGAGGCATTGAGGGAGGGGAGTACTATCACGGCTGCTTCAGTGTTTCTAGTCTTGGCCTCTATCGTTATTTCTCTATATTCGTATTTAATTACGCGATCCACCCTCATTAATTTCAATGACGCATTCTATCTGCCATTTTGGACCTTGTATTTATGCTATTTTGCAAAAAGGCACGAATACATTGAGGAATATATCGGCTCTCATGGAAAAGTGTTTGCGTATTTCGTCACGCTTTCCACCATCGTGCTATTGCTGTTTATGGCAACAAATCGTTCGTATGCGTATTTCGGTAGGCATCGGCTTGCTTCGGGGGCTTTTTTGCTTATCGTCGAGTCTCTTCTTCTATTCCAGCAAACCGCAGAAAAAAAGTACTTGATACCTGTATTTATCTGCTCTTATACCATTTTTAACAGCACGAGCCGTACCTATTTGATTATGCTGCTTGTTTTGCTTATCCTAATTTATTACCGATGGTTGAATAACAAAGTTTATTTCTGCATTAGCATTATTCCGCTTTTGGTTCTCTTCGTCTTCCTAGTCGCCAACTCTAATATGGCTCAATACTTTGAGTATAAGCAGGTCGGCAATTTTGATGCTTTGGGATCAGTTACAAGCGGTCGTACGGTCTTCTGGGAAGCCGATTTACGACTATTTCAAAGCGGGTCGACTACTGAAAAACTATTTGGGCATGGATTCAATGCCGTCTATTACGCGAACGCATCTGTAATCGCCCTAATCTATGCGCATAACGATTTTCTGAATGTGATCTTATCGACTGGTATGGCCGGGCTCTCGATTTATTTCTCGTCTTTTATTTATTTCTTAAAAACAATGTACAGATATGCCCATGCCAGTATCACTTTGATGATTGTCATTTCATTACTGTTCATGTTTAACGCCTTTTTCAACGGACAGTATAACTATCCCGCCGCAACTATCTCCATGCTCTATCTATACATGTATCTGAAAGAGGGTGCACATAAGTAATGAAGTCCATTGCCTACTTGGTTCCGTATTTTGGTCACCTGCCTAAGGGGTTTGACCTTTGGCTCATTTCTGCTGGGGCCAATCCGTCAATAAATTGGATCCTATTTACGGATGACCATACTGAATATAACTATCCCAATAACGTTAAGGTTATTTATCAAACATACGAGTCTTTTGTAGAACGAATTAAAGAGCATTTCGATTTTCCCGTCTGCATCGATCGCCCCTGGAAGCTATGTGAGTTCAGGCCTGCCTATGGTGAGATTTTTGCCGATGAACTAAAAGGCTATGATTATTGGGGACATTGTGACCTCGATCTTCTTTGGGGAAATATCAGGTCATTCATCTCCGATGATATTCTTTCCCGGTATGAAAAGATAGGATTTCAAGGGCATTCTACCTTATATAAAAACGTGCCCGAGGTTAATGGGCGCTACAAAACGGTCGTGCCGCACACTGGAATTAACTATCGCGATTACTTTTCCAGTGCTGAAGGCCATTGCTTTGATGAGGTCGGAATGTGCTCAATTTACGATTATCTTGAGCTGCCCTACTATCGTGAAACTAATTTTGCGCATTTTGATCGCTTCCACAGCAGTTTTTTCTTAGGTCATCTACCGATTAGCGAGGATTATAAAAACGACCGGCAGGTAATTGTTTGGGAAAACGGTCATGTTTTTCGATACTATCTTTGCGCTGGCGAAGTGAAGAGGGATGAATTCATGTACATTCATTTCTTTTCTCGCCCCATTAAATATAAAAATGTTACAGCTCTTTCTAGCCATTGCTATGTTGCTCGACCCGACGTTGTTGAGGATCTGCGCACTCCTATTTCAGCTAAGTATCTTATGAAATACGGAAAGTGCCCAACACTCCTTTTTTACACAAGGGTTGCGATTGCGAATCGGCACAAGTTGACCCTTCGTAAGATTATTCAGGCTTTTCAAATCAAGGCTAAAAGTGAGAAAACTCGTGCAAATTCTAAAGTTGCCGTTAAGGCTTCGATAGAGGTCAATGATGCGAAGTAAGAACGGGTCACTATTTATCAAGACCATACAATTAATCATATTTGCACTCGTGGCAAAGGGTTTTGGTTTCATTCGAGAAGTCGTTCTAGCGAATTGCTATGGCGCCGGCTCCGTTTCCGACGTTTTTGTCGTTGTCCAGAATATTCCAGCGGTAATTTTTTCAATTTTTGGCGCTGCGGTCACCACGGGCTTCATCCCTTTATATTCTGAGCTAAAGGTCCAGAAAGGCAAAAACAGCGCCAAACAGTTTACGAGCAACGTAATTTCCATTTTTATAGTTTTGTCGCTGGCATTTACGGTAATTGGAATCAATTACTCCAACTATTTGGTCGATATCTTTGCTGGTGGATTTTCAGGTGAAACATATGGTCTTTGCAACCAGTTTGCGAAAATCATTATGCCGAGCAGCATCGCAATTATTCTCGGCTATGTATATAATGCTTTTCTTCAAACTGAGGGGTATTTCAATCAAAATTCCCTGATGAATGTCCCCTACAACTTGATTCAAATAGCCTTTATCATCTTCGGGTTCTACTTAGGGAAACCGCTACTTCTTGCACTTGGAATCCTGCTGTCTTCTTTTGGACAACTTCTATATCTGTATATCGAATCTAGAAAGAAAACCAATTATAGGTTTCATTTCGAGTGTAACTTTAGAGACGAAACTCTACTGCAAATGCTCAAACTTGTGGGTCCGGTGTTTTTGAGTACGGCAATCGGTCAGCTTAATACAATCATCGATCGCTCTCTCGCATCTGGCCTGGAAGCCGGGAGCGCTTCTGCCCTTAATTATGCAAACGAAGTTACAAACATAATTACTCAGGTCGTTATTCTTAGCATGACGACAATTATGTATCCGAAATTGACGGAGCTCTTCGCATCAAAGGACAGGGATCGTTTTAACTTTTCACATAGATATATTGAAACGATCTCCCTTATCGTCGTGCCATCTTCGGTTGCATTGATTCTCTTTTCTAAAGATATTGTCTGCGTCTTGTTTGCACGAGGTGCATTTGATGCTCGGTCGGTGGCTATGGTTTCTGGGGCCCTATCCGTCTATGCAGTCGGCGTTATTGGTGTTGCGTTCAGGGATGTTCTAAATAAAATCTTCTATTCCCTGAAAGATACCGTTACTCCCATGGTCAATGGCTCCATTTGCGTGGGGCTTAATATCTGTTTGAATATTACCCTTGTCGGGCGGTTTAAGTATCTCGGGCTTGCTGCCGCGACGTCAATATCTGCGACTGTGACTATTTTGATAATGTTCTTTTCCCTTTGGAGAAAGGACCATGCTCTCGTCAAGTTTTCTGTGGTGAATGTTTTCGCAAAGCATTTTTCAAGTGCATTACTAAGCAGTTTGCTTATTTGGTTTGTTGACGGTGCATTTGGAATGGCCGCAGGACTGTTCAGGTTGCTGGTGTTTGGATCGGCGTATTTCATTCTTTACTTCTTGATGCTGCTTGCAATGAGGGATGAGAATGCCACTGCCGTATTCAATAAATTGAGAGTTATGGTTAGTCGTTAATCTGGTTAATGAGGATGTAGAAATGAATGCGTCTGTGAATGTCGAGAAACATAATAGACTGGTAGAAATCGATATTCTTAAAGGACTTGGTATATTGGCTATGGTTGCTGGCCATGTTGGATTTGGTGAGTTATTTAATTTCGCCATCCACCCTTTCAATATGCCACTCTTTTTCCTTATCTCGGGCTTTCTTTATCGCTGCAAGGGTAGTTTTTCTTTGTATATAAAAAAGAAAGTAAAACTCTTTTAGTGCCATACATTCTATTTGGCTTGTTATTTTGCATAATTTGGTCGCCAGTTCAATTGGCCCGCGGTGAGCCCTTGCTCGATCTTGTTTTTCATCTATTTCTAATGAACTCAGAAGGCATCCCTATCGGCGGGGCTTTATGGTTCCTTACCGCATTTTTCTTTGCGAGCGCCCTATTCGACTTGGTCTTTAGGCTTTCGAGGGGGGGGTGCTACTCGCAGCCTTATCAATTGCAGTTGGATGTATCGGATTTTTCTGGCCGAATCAGCTCCCGTGGTGCGTAAACCAGGCATTTGTTGGCATGCTTCTGATGTACGTAGGCTTTGCATTTCGTAGGAGTCGGATGCTTGAAAAAGTAAATGTAGCTCCGCAATCTATGATTGTTATAGTTTCTTTATTTGGCAGTTTCGCTGCTCACCTAAATGGCTTTGTAAATATGCGGACTAATACATACGGCAATCCTCTTCTATTTATTTTTGCCGCAATATCGCTTACGTTCGTTATGTATTACATAAGTTTGCGATTGGCAACCAGTTCATCTAAGTTGACGAACGAACTTAAGTATATCGGATCAAATTCCATGGGCTATTTATGTATGAATCAAGCGGTTCTATTGTTTCCGATGAAACTGCTGTCTGGGTTCAACCTGTATATATTGAATCTGATTATTTTGATCCTTGCTATGGCGGTGCTTCATTGGCTTGTAAGGCTTCTCGTAAGCAAATTTCCTTTAATGCTTGGTAAATAATTATCGTCTAAATAAAGTAGGGTAATTTATGTCTAACAAAATCAAAATTGCTGTCGCCGGCACCGGCTACGTCGGCCTGTCCCTCGCCGTCCTGCTCTCGCAGCACAACGAGGTCCACGCGCTTGACATCGTCCCCGAGAAGGTCGAGAAGATCAACAGCTACGTTTCGCCCATCCAGGACGATGAGATCGAGCGCTTCCTGGCGGAGGCCAAGGCGGGGGAGCGCGAGCTCGACCTGCACGCCACCGTCGACGTGGCCGAGGCCTACACGGGTGCCGACTACGCCGTCATCGCCACGCCCACCAACTACGACTCGGACAAGAACTTCTTCGACACGAGCTCCGTCGAGGCCGCCATCGCCGCCGTGCGCTCGGTGAACCCGGACGCCTGGATCGTCATCAAGTCGACCATCCCCGTGGGCTACACCGCGGGCCTGCGCAAGAGGCTGGGCGACGAGAAGATCTTCTTCAGCCCCGAGTTCCTGCGCGAGAGCAAGGCGCTCTACGACAACCTGCACCCCAGCCGCATCGTGGTGGGCGCGCCGAAGGAGGACGCCGATGCCGTCGCGGCCGCAGAGCGCTTCGCGCGTCTGCTCGCGCAGGGCGCCGACCCCGCCGAGCTCGAGCGCGTGAACGCCGACGGCACCGTGGGCATCCCCGAGCTCGTCCTGGGCACCACCGAGGCCGAGGCCGTTAAGCTCTTCGCCAACACCTACCTGGCGCTGCGCGTCGCCTACTTCAACGAGCTCGACACCTACTGCGAGGTGCGAGGCCTCAACACCCGCGACGTCATCAACGGCGTGTGCCTGGAGCCGCGCATCGGCAGCCACTACAACAACCCCAGCTTCGGCTACGGCGGCTACTGCCTGCCCAAGGACACCAAGCAGCTGCTGGCGAACTACAGGGACGTGCCGCAGAACCTGATCGAGGCCATCGTGGACGCCAACCGCACCCGCAAGGACTTCGTCGCCGACGAGGTGCTGCAGATGGTGTGGGACCGCGTCTACGAGGGAAAGCCTAAGCCGGTCGTGGGCGTCTACCGCCTGACGATGAAGTCCAACTCCGACAACTTCCGCGCGAGCTCCATCCAGGGCGTCATGAAGCGCGTGAAGGCCAAGGGCGTGCCCGTGGTGGTCTACGAGCCCACGCTGGACGCGCCGGAGTTCTTCGGCTCCGAGGT
>OFMA01002038.1_pt1 | contig 12114 bp, 7 predicted proteins | sample 1541011 | NCBI WGS metagenome assembly OFMA01 (sample SAMN04209225, study PRJEB22552) | human gut metagenome | biome: gut; material: feces | host: Homo sapiens | place: USA: Oklahoma
AGGAGCTCTACAATCAATACGTAGGCCCTTACGCCTTCTACAGCATCGCCACCATCGAGGATGTGATGAAGGCGATGGCAGGAATTGCCGATGAGGAGAAGCGACTCTCCAAGATGGATATGCTTGCCGAACTCTACTATCACGAGGCGGATACCGTGGGGCAGCCCGCAAGAGATGAACTCCTGAACAAGGCGTTCATGCTCTTCGATTATGTGGAAACCCACGGAGATACGTTTTCCATCGAGCGCCGCAATAAAATGGCACAAATCAAACAAAAGATTGGAGATGCACTCAAATAAAGAGTGCATCCTCCTCCTTTTTTATATTTTAGGATAACAAAAACTAATCATAAAGTTCAATGGTCAAAACTCAAAGTTCAAAGTCTACTAATGACATGACTGTAGGTTCGCCCTTGCAAGCCATCATCAAATTTGCGATTCCGCTGATTCTAGGCTACATCCTTCAACAGATGTATCTCATTATCGATGCCGCCATCGTGGGAAGATGGATTGGCGTGGGGGCTCTTGCGGCAGTAGGCGCATCCAGCTCCATCATGTTCCTCATCATGGGCTTCTGCAACGGCTCCTGTGCCGGTTTTGCCATCCCTATCGCCCAGGCTTTCGGCGCCAGGGATTACGCCAAGATGCGGACTTACGTGAGCAACAGCATCCGCATCGCCGTGGTGTTTGCCGTGGTCATCACCTTTCTTTCCTGCATCTTCTGCGGAAAGATTCTGCACCTGGTGAATACACCGAAGGAGGTGTTCGATGACGCCTACATCTTCCTGATGCTGCAGTTTGCGGCGATTCCTTTTACCATCGGCTACAATCTGCTCTCCGGTCAGATTCGTGCCTTAGGCAACTCCAAACAGCCATTCTATTTCCTCATCACCGCCTCCGTCATCAACATCATTCTCGATGGCATTCTGATTCTCGGCATGGGACTGGGCGTAGAGGGTGCGGGCATTGCTACCTGGCTATCGCAGGGCATTTCCGTACTGCTCTGTATCTGGTTTATCAAAAAGAAGATGCAGATTCTGATTCCGAAGGGTGAGGAAAGGAAATTCGACAACAAGAAGGTAAGCATTCTGCTGAACAATGGTGTTCCGATGGGTCTGCAGTTCTCCATTACCGCCATCGGTCTCATCATGCTGCAGAGTGCCAACAACGCTCTGGGAACGGTTTATGTGGCTGCATTTACTGCCTCTATGCGCATCAAATATCTCTTTACCTGCGTTTTCGAGAACATCGGAGTAGCGATGGCTACCTATTGCGGTCAGAACCTGGGAGCCAGGAAGCTGGATAGAATCGGTCAGGGCGTAAGGGCTGCCATCAGGATGATGCTGGTTTATTTCGTCTTCACCTTCCTGCTCATCTATCCGTTTGCCGACGAGATGATGATGCTCTTCGTGGATAAGGGCGAGGCGGAAGTGGTGACTTATGCTGCCCAGTTTATGCGCATAGCCAACTATTTCTATCCTTGTCTGGGCTTGCTCACCATCCTGCGCTACAGCATCCAGGGCTTGGGTTACAGCAATCTCTCGATGCTGAGTGGCGTGATGGAAATGATAGCGAGATGCGGTGTGAGTCTCTGGCTGGTGCCAGCCCTGGCATGGACGGGTGTCTGCTTCGGCGACCCTGTGGCGTGGGTCCTGGCAGATTTCTTCCTCATTCCCGCCTTCCTATGGCTTTATAAGCATCTGAAGAAGGAGCAAGTCCGATAGGGTAATTTTGACGTTTTAAAAATTTGCATTAAAAAATATTCTGCTAAGGGTTAGGAAAATGAAAATTCGATTGTAATATAGGCAAAAGAAAAGAAATAAAGTAATGCAAATAAACAAAGAAACGATAGAACAGCTCTTCCGGCAGCATTATCTGAGGATGTACCAATTGGCCAGGGTACTTCTGAAGGATGATGCAGCCAGCAAGGATGTGGTGAGCGAAGTCTTTGCCGATGTGCTCGACGGAAAGACTCAACTGGGTCTTGATAACGAGACAATAGCCAGCGATTTGCCCCTGCCTTCTACTAACGCCGGGAGCTATCTTCTGGTGTGTGTGCGCCATAAATGCCTCAACCTGTTGAGCCGACAGAAGATGAAAGACCGGGTTCATCATCTTCTGAAAGCCGATACTTCGCCTTCGATAGCTCCCCTGGAAGCGACGATTGCCGAAATAGACAGGGAGACCGAAAAGTACGAGGCAATTCTGGCTTATATGAATGCTGAGCTCACGCCACAAACCCGCAAGGTACTCGATCTCCGTTTTCGGCAAAAACTGAAATATCGGGAGATTGCTACGGAATTGGGCATCAGCGAAGTGGCAGTTTATAAGCATCTGGCGCAAGGCATCAGAAAATTAAAGCAAAAGTTTAACCCTTAGCAGATTTATTATGGACAAGTTTGAAAAAATACTGGATATCATCGACCATCAGGAGAAGTATTCTGATGAGGAGATTCGTGAAATATTGCAGGATGAGGAATGCCGAAAACTCTATCAGACGATGATGGAAGTGGATTCTGCACTTGAAAACCCCTCTCCTATTATTAATGTAGATGAGGAATGGGAGAAATTCAGCCAGAAACATCAACTTCAGGAAGTATCCCATCCTATAACTTCCTGGCGTAAACTGGCAGCATCCATCGCCGGCTTTGTCTTGATTTCGGGTATTGCCTTTGCCGCAATCCATACTTACATCAAGCGCAGCCAGGAACCAATCCAGGTAACCGCAGACACTCATCCGGAAGTCATAAAATCAGATTCCGCAAAGCAGGTAGCAGCAAAGGATTCCCTGACTCATCCGAAACCAGAAAAGCCAGCCATTCACAAGACTTTCGAGAATGTGGCTTTCGAGCAGATGCTTTCTGAAATTGCTTCTTATTATGATTTACAAGTAAAGTTTGAGAATAACGAGGACAAGACCCTCCGCCTCTATTACGAATGGAACAGTCATTCGAGCATCGAGAACATCGTAAAAGAACTGAACCAATTCGAGAATGTAAACATCGAATTGCAACAAAACGAGCTGATTGTAAAATAACAAGCTTATCAAAAGCAAGCATAATATTATCGACTCTCAAAGTAATCATAAAGCTCAAAGTTAAAAAGTATCATTATGAGAAGATTTTCAGCCATCATATTCCTGCTGTGCACGTTCGCCCTGGCGATGAGCGCACAGCACATCCAGCGCAACTATCACGACCGCAGCATGTCGGACGTCCTCATCGACCTCGACAAGGCTTCCAAGCGCTACAAAATCAGTTTCATCTACAACGAACTGGAGGATTTCACAGTTACCCAGAACGTGAAGACAGCCAATATTCCCGATGCTATCCGCAAGGTAATCGGCTTCTATCCGATGCAGATGACCTTGGGCGACAGCCTCATCACGGTAGAATGCATACGCAAGAGCGAGCGCAAGCTGATAGGCAGACTGATAGACAATCACAATCTTCCTGTAGAATTCGCCAATATCCAACTGCTCAACCCGAAGGATTCCTCCTTTCTCTGTGGAGGCGTGAGCAACGCCAATGGCGATTTCGTCATCCCCTGCCAGCAGAAACAGGCCCTCATGAAGGTTTCTTTTGTAGGCTACAAGACGATTTGCAAGCTGGTACCTATTGCCCGCATCGGAAATGTGAGGATGCAGGCGAATGCCTATCAACTGGGCAAGGTGGAAGTAAAGGGCAAGCTGCGTATCGACCACGGCGACCATGCCTCTTATACATTCTCTGACGAACAGATCAAGAACTCACGCCATTCACAGGATCTCCTGGGAACACTCCCGGGAATCTATACCGATCCGATGACCGGCAAGACATCCAGCATGACCGGCAAATCCATCAAGATTCTCATCAACAACGTGCCGATGACGAGTGAGAACGACTTGAAGGCTATTGCCGCCAACAAAATAAAGAAGGTGGAATACTACGAAGATCCTCCTATCAGATACGGCGATGTGGGCATCTTGATGAACATCATTACCAAGCCGCTTGATACGGGTTATACTACCGGTTTTGACGTGTCTAGTGCCTTGACCACAGGGTTTAGCGATGACAATGTGTATTTCAAGTACAACAAGGGCAATCATCAGTTTTCCTTCGATTACAACATCAACGTGAGAAACTATCGTGACTGGATAGAAGACAACCAGTATTCCTTTACGCTTGACGACCAACAGGCTGTCTATGATTACCATCTGCACAAACGTTTTGGCTATACCGACAACAAGTTCAACCTGAAGTATGCTTACAGCAAGCCAGATGACGTAACCTTCCAGGTCACCTTTTCGCCAGAATTGTCACATAAGTTCAACCGGGGAAATAGCGAGGTTGCAACGCAAGGAAACGAGGCTTGGAAGGATGGTTTCGGAAACACGAAGGATATTGTAGATTACGTGAAACCAGCAGTAGATCTCTATCTCAGCAAGCAGTTTGCCCATAAGCAGACACTCGATGTGGACTTGCTCGGTTCTTACTTCAACACCAGGCAGCAAATGCTCAACCGGCAATGGACTTCCGACAAGGATAGCATCTTGACCGATGACGACATGCACTCCAGGAGCCACATCTATTCCCTGATAGGAGAAGCTGATTATACCAAAGAATGGGAGCAGGGAGAGCTGTCGGCAGGAGTATATACCTGGAACAAGTGGAGCGACTATAATGTGCGCAATATCCTTTCCGGCTATGAGCCTTCAAAGTATTCTTCATGCATCAAGATCAATACGGTTTATGCCCAATACCAGAACCATATCGGCAAGTTTACCTATCGTATAGGCGTAAAGAGCACGTGGAGAACCCAGAGCTATCAGGATCTCACCTATAACAACAACTATATTCATCCGTTGCTGTATTTATCTTATAAACTGAAGAACGGTTCGTTGCAGCTGCTATCATCCAGCGGCACCAATTATCCCGCCATCTCAACATTGAGCGAGAACATGACGATTGTCATCCCCGGACTGATGAAGCAGGGCAATCCAAATGTAAAGGCTACGATGGAATGGGGACCGATATTCAGATACACCTATAATGATGCGATGCTCTACCTGCAAGTAGCACTTTATGGAATCTATAATGACAAGGTAATTACACCTTATTATTATTGGACCACGGTGAACGACAGGCGCAGCATAGTTTCTACCTATGAAAACGGCAGTTTCTATTGGCGTTATGGCACAGGCTATTATCTTCAGTTCAAGCCGTTCAAGAACGAGGTTTTGAAACTGATGGTGGGTGGAGGTTTTGAACGGGAGGTAATCAGCAATTCCTATGGTCGCCATTGCTACTGGTGGAGTCCTTTCAAATATGGCATCAACTTCCGGAAGGGAAACTGGGGAGCATCTTACCGGGGAAATATTCCTTCGAAGATGGCTGTCTTGGACTATCGCAAGGCGGATGAGCCTAAGAGTGAATTCTCTGCTTTTTATCAGAAGGGAGCCTGGCGTTTCTCGCTCTATGGCATGTGGATGTTTGCTCCTGCCAAGTACGAGAGCCAGTCGTTCGACAATCCGATTATGAACCAGACGGAACAGCACATCATCAAGGATAATCGCCACATGCTGATGCTGGGTGTCAGCTACAACTTCTTCTCCGGAAAGAAGAAGAACATCCGGAAGAACATCAACAACTACGACTCAGATGCTGGCGCATTCAAGTAAAAGCCGTCTTCGCTTTTCCCGAAATCACAAATAAGCAAAAGGCTGGACTTCCTCACCCGAAGTTCAGCCTTTTTGTCTGTTATCAGAATTCCAGCAGCCATTTCCATAGAGGGATTATCTCTATGCGGCAACCATCCTTCTCTACAATATCCTCCTCGTCCTTTGTCACAACAATCATCCGCTTGACATTCTGGACAGAAGAAAGCTTGATCAGCCCATCTGTCTCCCGCCGGAAAGTATCGGGATCTGCCATAGAGTAGGAAACCTGTATGGCCAATTCTTCTTCCGGAATCACAAAATCTACCTCGGCATTCCTGCTGTTCCAGAAATAGCTGCCGTCACCATATTTCCGCCTGAGCGTGACGGCAACTATGTTTTCCAGCAACGAAGTGTCTGCATCTACAAGAAAAAGATGAAGCAAACCATTGTCCGTAAAATAATACTTGCGGTTGGATTCCTTGTCCTGCAACTTTCCGAACAAATTCTCATACGGCAAAATGAGCCAGGTGTCAGTCATGTAGCCGACATAATCTATCGTGGCATCCGTACTGAGTTTTTTTCCGGTACTACTCACGATACTGGCTATTCTGCTGTAAGATAATGGCTGCTTCACGCTTTCTGCCATCTTGCGAATCATTACTCGCAGGGCATAGTCGTTACGAATCTTATATCGAGCCACCAAATCACCGAAGAAGATTTTACTGAAGAGATTGCTCATCCACGACCTTGGCTCCTTCATTCCCACAGTCTCTGGCAAACCTCCATGCTGGAAATAGATATTAGAGAGTCTTACAATATCCTTAGCGTAAGCATAGAGGGCATTCTTTGCCTTTACATCAATACCGCTCGCCTTCAGATATTCGGCAAAGGAATAGGGATACACCTCATGTATCATGTACCTGCCACCGAGTGTTGTCGCTATCTCGCTGCTCAACATCTTGGCATTACTGCCCGTGATGTAAACCTGATATTTCTGGTCTGCTAACCTGCGGGCAAACTTTTCCCATCTATCTACCAGCTGAACCTCGTCGAGGAAGAAGATAGGACGACTGTCATACATTTCTTCATAACAGGTTTTTATCAGGTCAAGGTCGGTCACATCCAAGGAGTCAATACGGTCATCCTCAAAATTGAAATACAGGATTTCCTCCCGCTTATGCCCCTGTTCCAGCAGCTGTGCTATGCGCTGATACATCAGATACGATTTTCCTGCGTGTCTCAATCCTACAAACACGTAATTCAGTCCATCCATGAGCTCTACGTCACGATGAACCAGTTCTACTTGAGTAACATAAGCCTGATACTCAATTATCAGTAATTTAATCAAATCCTTCGTCATAATTCCCTTTCTTTTTACTGAATCCGGTGCAAAGATACATATTTTATCGTTTATAGACGACAAAAATAACAACTTTTTATCGTTTATAGACGATAAAAATGCATAGATTTTATCGTTTATAGACGACAAGCATCATTTTTCAACGCAATCTCTTCCTCATTCCCGCCTTCCTGTGGCTTTACAAGCATCTGAAGAAGGAGCAAGTCCGCTAGGGTAATTTTGACGTTTTAAAAATTTGCATTAAAAAATATTCTGCTAAGGGTTAGGAAAATGAAAATTCGATTGTAATATAGGCAAAAGAAAAGAAATAAAGTAATGCAAATAAACAAAGAAACGATAGAACAGCTCTTCCGGCAGCATTATCTGAGGATGTACCAATTGGCCAGGGTACTTCTGAAGGATGATGCAGCCAGCAAGGATGTGGTGAGCGAAGTCTTTGCCGATGTGCTCGACGGAAAGACTCAACTGGGTCTTGATAACGAGACAATAGCCAGCGATTTGCCCCTGCCTTCTACTAACGCCGGGAGCTATCTTCTGGTGTGTGTGCGCCATAAATGCCTCAACCTGTTGAGCCGACAGAAGATGAAAGACCGGGTTCATCATCTTCTGAAAGCCGATACTTCGCCTTCGATAGCTCCCCTGGAAGCGACGATTGCCGAAATAGACAGGGAGACCGAAAAGTACGAGGCAATTCTGGCTTATATGAATGCTGAGCTCACGCCACAAACCCGCAAGGTACTCGATCTCCGTTTTCGGCAAAAACTGAAATATCGGGAGATTGCTACGGAATTGGGCATCAGCGAAGTGGCAGTTTATAAGCATCTGGCGCAAGGCATCAGAAAATTAAAGCAAAAGTTTAACCCTTAGCAGATTTATTATGGACAAGTTTGAAAAAATACTGGATATCATCGACCATCAGGAGAAGTATTCTGATGAGGAGATTCGTGAAATATTGCAGGATGAGGAATGCCGAAAACTCTATCAGACGATGATGGAAGTGGATTCTGCACTTGAAAACCCCTCTCCTATTATTAATGTAGATGAGGAATGGGAGAAATTCAGCCAGAAACATCAACTTCAGGAAGTATCCCATCCTATAACTTCCTGGCGTAAACTGGCAGCATCCATCGCCGGCTTTGTCTTGATTTCGGGTATTGCCTTTGCCGCAATCCATACTTACATCAAGCGCAGCCAGGAACCAATCCAGGTAACCGCAGACACTCATCCGGAAGTCATAAAATCAGATTCCGCAAAGCAGGTAGCAGCAAAGGATTCCCTGACTCATCCGAAACCAGAAAAGCCAGCCATTCACAAGACTTTCGAGAATGTGGCTTTCGAGCAGATGCTTTCTGAAATTGCTTCTTATTATGATTTACAAGTAAAGTTTGAGAATAACGAGGACAAGACCCTCCGCCTCTATTACGAATGGAACAGTCATTCGAGCATCGAGAACATCGTAAAAGAACTGAACCAATTCGAGAATGTAAACATCGAATTGCAACAAAACGAGCTGATTGTAAAATAACAAGCTTATCAAAAGCAAGCATAATATTATCGACTCTCAAAGTAATCATAAAGCTCAAAGTTAAAAAGTATCATTATGAGAAGATTTTCAGCCATCATATTCCTGCTGTGCACGTTCGCCCTGGCGATGAGCGCACAGCACATCCAGCGCAACTATCACGACCGCAGCATGTCGGACGTCCTCATCGACCTCGACAAGGCTTCCAAGCGCTACAAAATCAGTTTCATCTACAACGAACTGGAGGATTTCACAGTTACCCAGAACGTGAAGACAGCCAATATTCCCGATGCTATCCGCAAGGTAATCGGCTTCTATCCGATGCAGATGACCTTGGGCGACAGCCTCATCACGGTAGAATGCATACGCAAGAGCGAGCGCAAGCTGATAGGCAGACTGATAGACAATCACAATCTTCCTGTAGAATTCGCCAATATCCAACTGCTCAACCCGAAGGATTCCTCCTTTCTCTGTGGAGGCGTGAGCAACGCCAATGGCGATTTCGTCATCCCCTGCCAGCAGAAACAGGCCCTCATGAAGGTTTCTTTTGTAGGCTACAAGACGATTTGCAAGCTGGTACCTATTGCCCGCATCGGAAATGTGAGGATGCAGGCGAATTCATACCTGTTGAAAGGTGTGACCGTTGAAGCCGCAAGGGTTGTGGAAAAAGTAGATAGACAAATCATCTTCCCTACAAAAGAGCAGGTGAAAACGGCTTCCAATGGTTATGATCTGTTGGACAACTTGTCTTTGCCTACCATTATCGTAAATCGAGCAGAACGCAAAATTCTGTCATTAAAGGGCGGAGATGTGCAAATACGCATCAACGATGTCAAGGCTAGCATGCAAGATGTATTGGCTTTGCAGCCGGATGAAGTTACAAAGGTGGAATTCATCAATGTTCCAGGACTCAAATATGGAGACAGCAATCTGGATGCAGTCATCAACTACCAGGTCCGCCGACGTTATGCCGGTTATGTGGGTGGAGTTTCTACGATGCAAGGCACCAAGGCAGGTTTCAATAATAGCGACGGTTATTTCAAATACAATGTGAAGAAATCGGAATTCAGCATCAACTACAGTTTCTCCTATCGCTCGGTAGAGGAACGAAGCTATGAGAGTCTCGGTACTTATCATCTGCCCACAGGAGAAACTCTACATCGCAATTATTTAGGTTATGATTCTCCGTTCCTATACACCACCAATAATGTACAGTTGGGTTATAATCTTAGTGAGCCAGACAAATATACATTGAATGTACGGTTGAATTTCTACAATCACAACAGTCCTGTGAGAGGCATGAACCAGCTTTATCAGGAAAGCGGCAAGGCAAATCAATATCTGCAAAACAACAGAAAAATGCTGGAGCAGATTCCATCTCTGGACATTTATTATTCGCTCAATATGCCCCATGACCAGAACCTGGCTCTGAACCTGGTGGGTACTTACATCGGCACAGATTACCAGTATCGTATGAGGGAATATACGTTCAACAAATCGCCGGATGAATCTGTAAAGAACGCTCCGCTGACCGATTACAGTTATGATGCAACTGGTAGAAAGCGCTCTCTTATTGGTGAAGGAACATACAGCAAGAACTGGAAACAGATGGCTTTATCGGTGGGTGGACAATATAATATCAGCCACACAGATAACATCTATGTGGGAAGCAGTAATGCTGATACGGAATTGAAGTACAGCAATCTCTATCTTTTCACCCAGCTACAGGGACAGCAGAAGTGGTTCAGTTATCAGGTGGGAGTTGGCGCAACCAGGTCTTCCATCCATCAGGGGGAGAACGGATACAGCAAATGGCTGTTTCGACCACAGGTAACTTTACAGGCAAAGGCTAGCGACCGTCTGAGTTTTAAATGGAGCAGCAAAATCACGTCAGACATCCCAAGCCTTTCCGACTTGAGCGAGTTGCGCCAATATTCCAACAGCTTTGAGGCGCGTGACGGCAATAGCGGTCTGAAGCCATTTACCGGCTACAACAATACCTTGTCGGCTTCCTGGAACATTCCGCTGATGTCTGTGTACCTGGAGGGAAACTGGACGTATTACGACAAGCCTATAGCTACTTCTATCTTGCCCGAAAAGCGGGAGGATGGCTCTTATCTCTTTGTGAGCAAACCGGAGAATCAGAAGAGTCATGATTACAAGCACCTGCTGTTGACTCCAGAAGTTCACCTCATCAAGGATCATCTGGATTTGAACCTTATGTGCGAGTATCAGAATGTCAAGACAAAGGGTTTGGATTATTCCCACGAGTTCAATTACTTCAGTTATGGAGCAGAAATTCGGTACATGACGGGCAATTGGAATATTGGCTATGGTGCCTATAAGGTGGAAAAGAGTTTTTGGGGAGAAAAGACAAACGGCGGAGAGCCAACCTCCAATCTTGCCGTAACCTACAGTTATAAGAACTGGCAGTTTGGCGTTCTCGGATTATTCGTATTCTATCCTCATGGCTGCGTGTATAAGGATGAACTTTTCAACAAGTATGTGCAGCAGAAGAACAAGGTACGCCTTGCTGACCAGGGCAACATGCTTGTCTTTTCTGCCAGCTTCAACTTCAGCCATGGCCGCAGATACCATACAGGCAGCCGTAAGCTGAACAATAGCGATAGAGATAATGGTATCAGATAGAATAGTTTTATATTTTCCTGAAATCACAAATAAGCAAAAGGCTGAACTTCCTAACCCGAAGTTCAGCCTTTTTGCCTGTTATCAGTAATCCAAATACGCATTTTATCGTTTATAGACGACAAAAACGCATCAATTCTATCGTTTATAGACGACAAGCATCATTTTTAGGGCAATTTTGCGCTGGGACGATTACCCTTCTAAGAGAAGAAAATAATATTTCCAGTTAGGAAAATAAAAATCTCTAACTGGGAAAATATTTAGGATGAAAATGACTCAAAACAGACAGCTGAGACTCACTTTCCGGTTTTTCCGGCTCTAAATCGGGCAATAGTCTCAGTTATCCCGTTTTTACTTGCATTTTTTAGGAGAACATGATTTTGTATTTCAGCAAGGTCTAAATCTACTTTAAAGCAAAAAACAAAGCAAATTTGAGGGTTTGGGAGACCTAAAAAGAATGCTTTTGTAAAATCTTTCGAATAATCTATAGGGCTGAGACCGAAAATAAAAAACTGAGAAACCTTCATAAGTCGTTGCTTTCTAGGGAATTAGATTATCGCCTCTTTTCCTTTTACTTGCTTCCATAGTCTCAGTCTCGGAGTCTCAGTTGTTTTTCAAGCACCCCCCCTCTTCTTCTTATATACTTATATATTATATATATATTAATATATAATTAATTAATAATCAATAAGTTATAAAGATAAAGAAAGAGAGAGCGAAAGAATGGTACCCCCTTTATTTATAACTGAGACTCTGAGACTGAGACTCCTTTCAATTAATTGGAACGCCACTTCATTACATTAACCTTCTGATAATAAGCCTTTTAGAAGAAAACAACTTAGAGAATCTTCCAGATTCCAGTTCTTCCAATTAATTTTTCAGCATATCCCTCCTACCCTCCTTTTTAAATATATTTATATATATTATATATATAATTAATTAATAATCA